>ENA-ORXU01000508-ORXU01000508.1-marine-metagenome-genome-assembly--contig:-NODE-508-length-43821-cov-4.721173_pt1 | contig 43821 bp, 37 predicted proteins | sample MGYA00237869_ERZ511484 | MGnify/ENA metagenome assembly ERZ511484 | reverse complement strand
TGTATAATTTCTAGTATGACCTTATCGCAAGGTCTTTGGTTATGTCTATCTCAGTAAGGTCACGTTTCCACGTGTGGTATACGTCTCACCATTAAAGCAAGTTGCAGTAAGGTAGTAACCGTATACATCAGGCTTAGCTTCTTCTCCTTCGAAGATTCCATCCCAACCTATAAGTAGGTCGTCAGACTGGAATACTTGCTCACCCCATCTGTTATAGACTATTACTGTGAACTCATCTATAAACACTGATCTGATGAGCCATATATCATTTAGTCCATCACCATTAGGCGTGAAAGCATTCGGTACAAATATGTCAGACTCATCACAATTACCTACGATAACCGTGATGGTAATCATTCTTGTTGATGTACACCCGTTCTCATCTGTCGTGACGAGCGTGTAGGTGGTCGTCTCCATAGGATCCACATCCAGAGTAGGACCATTACCTAGTACATTTCCATCTTCATCCGTCCATTCATAATCGAGGTTGTCGTCGTCAACACAATCTGTATTGATAGTCGTACCACCATTGTTCTGGATGACTGTGTCCATATCCGCCATCAGTTCACATGAAGGATCCATAACCTCCACAGTTACTTGATCGACGACTTCACAGCCAGTCTCTTCATCCGTGATGGTGACATTGTAGGTAGTAGTGACATCTGGGCTGATCTGAGCCATATCAGTCATACCACCACCGTCTATTTCATCTTCTGGGCCCCATACGTAGGTGAAATCTCTTTCATCATCCGTATCGGTAATTACTATGACACCCTCTTCACCTGCACAGAAGCCGTCATTACCATCTCCCTCCATGTCAAAGACCTCGATATCATAACTAAATTCTGGCACCACGTCGATGCAGATTTCTTCCATTTCTTCACATCCCGCGGCATCAGTTGCAACAGCTGTATAACACGCTGACTCGTCGGCTATGATCTCAATATCATTACCTGTACCAATCTCATTTCCATCTTCATCGAGCCATACTATAGTCACATCATCGCGTGTAGTGCTCGCTGTCAACACAATTGTGTCTGGTTGGCAAAGTGATATATCATCAGGAACAGATAGTCCTATGCTGTCTGCTACGATTACTTGAGCAGTGTCAAATAAGGTACAGAATGGGTTGTTAGGATCTGTAACCATCACAGTTACTAGTACATCACTTGATGGATCTATTTCTGGACTTGTAGCATTGACGTCATCAAAGATATCTGCTGGAGACCAAGTGTAATCAAGTGTAGCGTCACCGCCATCGTTGAGTATAACTGGCATCATATTGCAGATTGCAATTGTGTCAGGTATAACATCACCGTCGCCACCATCACCATTTCCTATACCGTCTCCGTTGTCTTGAAATACGAATACGTCAACTATGATCGTATCGCTTGCTACACAGAGTCCTTTAGAGCTAACAACTACAGTGTAGATACCGCTCTCATCATACACATAAGCTGGATTATCTTCAGTAGACATGTCACCATTACCAAAGTCCCACATGATATCAGCGTCATCTGGATTATCGAGCATGAAGTCAACATTTCCGAGACCGCACTGCTGGTAATCAGCAGCAATGATCTCTAGCTCAGGAGTCTCTTCGTATTCTACAAAGAACTCAGCTGATCCTTCACAACCAAACTCGTTAGTCACAGTAACTGAGAAATCAATACAATCAGCATTGTCTGAATCAACTACGATACTCTCAGTACCTTGACCGGATATGATGCAATCTTCTGGAGACCATACAATTGTAAGATCTTCACCAGATAGATCACCACCAAGGTCTAGTACAAGAGATTCACCTAAGCATACCGTAGCGCGATCATCTGGAGTATCACCAGAACCACCACCCACAGGACCTGATTCCTCTAAATCAATATCAATCTCAGGTTCCACATCAGGATTTTCTACTACAATGGTGTCGACCACCTCTATGCATTCAAAAATTCCTTCAACTATACGCACATAATAGGTTTCAATTTCGTCCACTGTAACATCGATGGAAGGCTCATTACTGATAATGTCACCAAACTCAGGATCTGTACTCCACTCTACATCGGCATCAATGCTATTAGTAGAAACAAGTGTCGCATTCCCATCGCAATCAATATCACTGATTTCTCCTTCAATACTGGCCTCTTCACGGATGACGAGTACATCAACCTCACCAGTTACTACACACATTCCGTCAGTGACTGTCACTGAATAAGTTGTGGATGCATCTGGTGTCGCTAGTGGATTAGAACTAGTAGAATCATCTAGACCGTCCTCAGGCGACCATGTGTAAGTAAAGTTTGGATCACCATTGAGCAAAATTTGCGTTGGCTCGCCAAAGCATGCTCTCACACTATCGGCTCCATCTTCGAAGTTGAACTCAAAGCCCAATCTGTTATAAGTAATTTCTTTTGTGATACTCTGTTGGCATCCTACACTATCAGTAATATCTAGTGTGACAGTGTATACACCCGACTCACTAAGTACAAATGTGAATGGAGTACCTGAGCCGCTGACGATTGTATCGAGACCATCTATCGTCCACAGGTAATCACTGATAGCTCCATCTGGATCATCACTGTCGTCTGTAAGCGTAACTACGATGTCCTCATCGCAGCTTTCCACTGCGCTGATAAAATCTGGTACACCGTTAAAGTCATTGACGAATATAGTCTGTACGTCTTCTGCAAAGCAGCCATCGTCAGCAAATGCACGGAGCACTACTGTATAAACACCTGGCCCAGGGTATGTAATGGTACCAGGATTTTCTAGGTCAGAAGTGAAACTGCTATCTGGAAAGTCAAAGAACCACGTGAAGGAATTAGCATCTGTACTATTATTGGTAAAGTCTACATCAAATCCGTCACAGTTAAACTCTTCCACGGTAAAATCTGCAGTAGGCACATCTCCACATGCTCTTATATCAACTTCCATGTCGCGGTATACCGTATTGATCAGTTCACCACCTCGGAACTCTTCTACTTTAACCCCAATAAGGAATACACCAGTAATCTCAGGTATAGCTGTGAGTACACCAGTTGTAGCATCTATAGTCAATGGATTAGACCCACCTAGTTGATTCGTTTCTGAATAAGTAGGGCCAACCCAATCGATCTCTCTATCAAGAGGTTGACCAAAAGGAGGAAGGATAATAGGATCTGCAGCACTTCCGGATTGAAAAGGTGTATATAGTGAGTACACTAGCTCGTCACCATCTTCATCAGTAGCTCCATGATCAAAAGTCCACTGCTCGTTTACACAGAGGTATAAAGGAGTATGATCTTTAAATTGTGCGGACTTATTAGCTCCATCCATTGCTTCTGGCTCGATGCATGTCTTGTAGATCACACCAGTATTAAGCGGATCGATGATATTATCAAGGATGACGTTTCTACAGCATCTCTGGTACGCCAGGATATAGCCCTCATCTTGGATTGGCAGCCAAACTGTATCAATATAGATTGCCTCATCTACACATAGCGCTCCTTGTTGCTCAAAGCACTCGCTCGCGAGTTCATCTTCTATCCTTTCGGAACCTTGAAATTCAAGTAGAAACTGGCCACCAAAACCGTAGTTAAATAGCCAATTACCGTCTTTGTCAAAGATTCCAATGACAGCAGGATCATCAAAATCAGCTTCTTCAGCTCCGTTATCGCAATCCCTGCGGATCCGAAGCGTCAACTCATATCCATCACCTCCGATTGCTCGGTAGCTCAGGTCACCTCCTATGATGTGAGTAGCCTGAAGCGACTCTGGCATGAATACCATACTCGCTACAATAGCTAAGCTCAGCGTCATGAGACGCAGCGCACTCTTATATATTTTCATATTACGTATTGGACTTGACATACCAAATAGTTATTAACTTAAATCAAATTAGTTTGAGCCTCCAGTGATGTTAGCTTCTGATATTTCTGTGCGTCTCTCTCTACTTGCTTCTACGCTGTAGATTGAGTTTCTTTCGTCTGATAGCTCACTGATGATCCCTTCAGGTGACTCACTCTCACCAAATGACTTCAGCTTCACAGCTAAGGCCTTGCTAGTGATAAATGATTCATAGATTCCATTATTGTATCTTCTCAGTTCATTTCTTACTGAGCGGATACGTCGAGTTCCTAGTCGATAGTTATAAGCGCTTGTGTATCTAGGACTAGTAAATCCAGATAGGAATACTTCCACATTTTTTCCTCTGTCGAGCTCTACTTTAAGAAGCTTAAGGAAAAGCTCTAGATCATCATTACCTACACGTACTTCCTGCTCAAAGAAATTTTCAACTTTCTGTGATGCATCAGATTTGGAAGCGCCAGATAAGGGAGCGCTATACTCTCTCATAAACTCTTGCTTCTTAGCATAGTACGGTGGATATGTTTCGCTATATCTTTTGTTAGTCGTGTAAGACCATACATCTGGGTCTGGATAATCATTATCAAAGTACACTACGATGGGCAGTAAACCATTGAGGTTATCGAGAGGCAGATAGAGTTCCTTAGTGATACTCTTATCAGCTGCTGCTAACTCTTCTCTAGTGATGGTACCTATCGCGGTACGGAAACCAGATCTATTACCTATGATCACGTACTCGGCATTTCTATTCACCTTGTACGTATTCTTATTACCAAATAAGTTAACTCGTCTGATAGTATCAGTCTTACCGTTCATTGTACGGATCAGGTCAACTTCTACCTTATTGAGGGCAGCTTTAGTCTCTTCATTGAAGGTCAATACAGTAAGATCGATTTCATCTGACTGTAAATAGAGTTTTTTCATGATGTCTTCGCCTGGAGCGAGATCATTGGTATTGAAAGCCACTTGGTCTGGAGTATAGCCAGGCTTCTCAGCAAGCAACTCATATTCCCGACCACGCTCTACTTCAAAGAAATAAGTACTCGTAGCAGGATCATACTGCAGGACTTCTGACGTCTCACCACGGTTCACATCGATCAGAGTAACATTTACACCAGGTAGTGAGTCAAAGCTTGCTTTGTCAAGAGTGTGTACAATCAAGCGCGCAGTAAGCGGCGTATAATCAAACTCATAGATATCAAAACAGCAAGCTTCCTGTACATCATCAATGTAGTTAGACTCTACCCGATTGGAGCTAAAGTGACCCTTATTCGTCTCAGGATCGATCGTATAGTACACATCATTGTATGAACTATTGACTGGCTTTCCTATATTTTGTGGTTCTCCATAAGATCCACCTGTCACTTCAGATGAATATATATCAAGACCACCAAGACCTATGTAACCAGCCGAACTGAAGTATAAGACATTATCCACACTACTATAGAATGGCGTCATGTCATCTTCACTCGTATTGACTGCTGAGAGATTTTGTGGCTGAGAGTATTGTCCACCGTCGATAGAGCTGTACCAGATATCCATCATTCCCTCTCCACCTTCACGGTTAGAAGCAAAGTATAAGATCTCGTTACCATCCATCACACCTACAGAAGGTTGTGTAGAGGTACTACCGCTTACATTGATATAATCAGGAAGTTTCTCAGCTGATCCAAATGTCCCGTCCTCAGATACTGTACGAGTGTACAGATCACAGCGGATGTCCTCAGCATTTAGATACTCACATATAGTATAGTAGACTCTCGACTTATTAAAGTTAAAGGCACTATGAGCTGTGAGTAACTCGTCACTGTTGAAGTCACCTTCTATTTCTTTACCCTTGCCACCGTCATTGGATGTAAGGACTTTAGAGATGTTCTTCTCTGGTTGTAGATTTTTTCTTCTTATTCCTTCACGCTCTCTAGCAAACCGTAGGGAGGAAAAGAAGAGATCGTCACCCTTCTGTATCGCTCCGAACTCTGAATATGGTGTATTGACGTTGTCACCTAGACGGTTGACCTCAAACTCGTCTGAGCGATCTTGGTTATACTCCATCGCCCATTCGCAGGACTGAATTTCTTTCTGAGCCTTAGCGGTATAGTAGGGATCGTCACCACCGTTCTGGCTTATGTATTGCTGATAATACTCCTTAGCTTTCATGTAATCACCCTGTCTCTGATGCACTTGTCCTAAGTGGAAAGTAGATAAAGGGTACGCCATATCTTCATCGTTTTCAACGATGTAGGCGTATTGCTCTTCGGCCTCTGTGTAAGAGTCAAAGTTTCGAGCTGATTCGGCGAGCTTATATCGCACGTCTAGGTCATCCTCATCAAACTGAAGCGCGTACCCGTAATAGGTCATTGCTGCATGATGATTATTAGTAGACGCCGCATCTGCTGCTGCCTCCATGAAAGCTTTGAAGCTCTGGCCTGAGGCGCTGGCGGCACCTATCAGAATGAATGCTAGTGCTAGTAATTGTTTTCTCATGATCGTCATGTGTATCTCTGGGCAGATGTTCTATTAGTAAATCGGGCAGTTCTTAAATTGGCTAAGGGGCTTCACCTTCTTGATGAGATAGATGAAAGAAATTTCTGGACCACCGCGATTATCCGTCGCTACGTTAAAGTCAAATGTGTTAATGTCATAGCTGACACCAACTGTCAAGTTTCTGTAATCAAGTTGTAAGGCAGGGTAAAAAGCATCACCCTTGTCATTGCCAAAGTTGTTGTTGCTGTATCTGTAACCTATACCGAGAGATAAAGCGAGCTCCTTGGCAAATTCGTTGTTCAAGTAAATCTTACCCATGATCTGACCTACAAGCTCATTGTACTGATCTTGAAGCTGGCCTAAGCCGTGCAGCTTGATGTCAAACCTCTCGGTAAGTTTTACACTACCGAGTAGGGAAAGCGCATAGCGCATAGGAAGCTCTACATCTTCATTAGTTGTAGGAGTCGCATCAAATTCTTGCTCTGGAGTATTGAGGTGGTAAGCGCTTAAGCCCACATCCACTTTAGTCCTTGCCGAGCTCTGTAGCCTAAGATTAAGGCCAGCATTGACACCAAGGAAGAAAAGACTCGTTCTGTTAAAGTTTTCTGTTGTAGGATCCACCACTTGTGTACCTCCTGCTCCAGTAGTCGATGAGAACTCTAGATCAGCAAGATCAAATCTTCTCTGAGAACCCTCAATCGCTAGTCCACCGGTGAGCAGTACATTATCCGTGAAGGCAAGGGTATAAGAACCTGCAAGACCTAGTGATGCTAGACTCAAGCGAGAGTCACCTGCACGATCATAGTCAATGTATATACCAAGACCCGTGAAGTTGTTCTTGTCGATTTTCTTACTCAGCTTCTTCATATCAAAGAAGAGATTGAAAGTCTGGTAGTCTACAGGTACAGCATTCCACTGACTACGGTAGATTCCCGAAAACCTCATGTCTCCATTGAAAATCCCGGTAAGAGCAGGATTCACTTGCGGAAACGCATGGTAGAATTGCGAAAAGTGTATGTCCTGAGCAGAGATTTTGCTCAATGACATCACCAGCAGGGCAATTGTAGCGAAGTAGGTAAAAGTTCTTTTCAAAACGTATGTTTTTTAATAATTGGCTGAATGTCACGTTGTTACACCCTTACACACTATAGACGAAGTCCATCCTTGTAAGTCACAACATACCATCAGATACCTCAAAAGTAACACTTTAAATCATATAAGTACTCAGAAAAGCTTGATTTTATACATAGTACATATATTTAATATGATGATTCGTTCTGTTTCTGGGTTCACGTCTAAATTATGTTTACTCTAATCAATGATATTACGAATGTAGTTCATATTTTAGCCCTATTTGATGCTAATAGCTCTAGTGATAAACAATTATCAGATTTTAGAGTGTAAGCCACATTATTTTATGAAATATCAAAAACCGAGCCTAGTCATCCTTTCTGGAGCTGGTATCAGTCAAGAAAGTGGTATAGCGACCTTCAGAGATGCCGATGGTCTCTGGGAAGGGCACGATGTCATGGAAGTAGCTACGCCGCAAGGCTGGAACAACAACCCTGCCCTAGTGCTCGACTTTTATAACAAACGGCGGGCGCAACTACTAGAAGTAGAGCCCAATGAGGCCCATCATCTATGCTATAGATTAGAAAAGCACTACGATGTGCATATAATTACTCAAAATGTGGATGATCTGCACGAGCGTGCTGGTAGTACGCAGGTGCTGCACTTACATGGCGAATTGCTCAAGGCACGCAGTTCGAGGGTTCACGATCACATCCAGTCCTGTCGCGGAGATATTAATCTAGGCGACTTAGCTAGCGACGGATCTCCTTTAAGGCCTCATATTGTATGGTTTGGTGAAGATGTTCCCCTATTGGAGAAGGCTGTTGACATTTGCGCGAAAGCGCGCACCATCATCATCGTAGGCACATCCTTGCAAGTTTACCCCGCTGCTTCGCTTTACCAGTATGCCCGACAAGATGCTACTATCTACTACGTGGACCCCAATGCCGCCAGTGCTAGCTTACCCGAGCGTATCAGACTATTGCCGCACGTCGCCACTACGGGTATGCAGATGGTCTATAACAATCTAGTTCCTACTTAGCTGTGAACCCGCCACGGAGCGCATCTCATCTCTGAGCGCTCTAGCTGAGCGACCCGCAGCTTCACCAAAGTCAGTACCGCTCGAGGCATAGATAATGCTGCGCGAGGAGTTGATCAGTAGTCCGATATCATCAGTAAGGCCATGGGCACAGACTTCTGCAACTGTACCACCTTGAGCACCTACACCCGGTACGAGTAGAAATCGATTATCGACGATCTCTCGTAGACTTTTAAACATCTCAGGATGCGTGGCACCTACCACGTACATAAGCTGGGACTCATCTGCCCATGTCATAGATTCCCTCAGCACTTGCTCGTAGACTTGACCACCATCCTGCAGAGCAAGACGCTGAAAATCTGCGCTGCCTGAGTTGCTTGTAAGCGCGAGCAATACGGTCCAGTGGTCTGTATGATCGAGGAATGCCTGCACAGAATCCTGGCCCATGTATGGCGCCACAGTCACTGCATCGCAGTCATAGGTCTGAAAAAATGTCTCAGCATACATCCGACTACTGTTGCCTATATCGCCGCGCTTAGCATCAGCTATGAGCAAGCACTCACTAGGAATCATCTCACGTACACTAGCAAAGAGCTCCATAGATCTAGCGCCCAGTACTTCAAAAAAAGCCAAATTGATCTTATAACTAGCAGCGTAGTCAGATGTATGCCGTATAATCGTTTCGCAAAAGTCTAAGATTGCTTGTGGCTCTTGTCCTAGATGAGCAGGTAGTCGCGACCGATCAGGATCTAGTCCTACACATAAGAAACTACCTCGGTCTCTTATGAGATGTACTAGGTCATGATACCTAGACATCAGAGAGGTACTGTGGGATTGAGGCCATTAGTCGACAGCACAGATGTAATTTCTGGAACTTGTGACTTGACCGCCTGCTCTATTCCTGCTCGTAGTGTCATGAGGGACATCTTGCAAGTTTCGCAAGTGCCTTTCCATCGTACATGAAGAGCGAGCTCGTCAGTGATTTCTACGACTTCGACATCGCCGCCATCTACCCTGAGATGCGGTCGCATACTATCAAGAGCTTTCTCGACACGTTCTAGGAGATCTATGGATGAAGCCGTATTCACAGTTACAAATTTACGCACTTCGTCATGACTGCATCTTTACTGGCTGGGTAGGCACCATAGTATCTTGACGCCACTGGATCCTCGACATCAGTTTCTCATAGAGGGCTTGGTAGTGTTTATTTTCTAGGACCTTTCGGTCAAATGCTTCTGTAGACGACATCTCCTTGAGCAAAGGAAGCTGGGCTATGACCTCTGTGTCTATCTCCGAGGCAAGCTTAGCTCCTCCACCAGAGCCAAATATCTCATAGCGCTTCTCTGGAGCATCTACTGGCTGAAAGTAGCTCATGTTCTCTATCACGCCGAGGATAGGTACGGCCACATTGGGCAGTCGAAACATATTGGCGGCCTTGATCGCATCAGCGACTGATAACTCAGAGGGGGTGGTCACCATCACTGCGCCTGTGAGTGCGAGGGTTTGCACCAGGGTCAGCTGGATATCACCCGTACCTGGCGGCAAGTCGATGACCAGATAGTCCAGCTCTGGCCATGACGTGTCATGGACAAACTGCTTGATGATACCCGCAAGTCTAGGCCCGCGTAGCACCACGGCTTGCGCAGGATCGATCACAAAGCCTATAGATATCACGAACAGTCCATCTTTTTCTAGTGGAATGATCTTATTGGTTCCCATGAGCTTCTCGATCTTAGGCTTAGCGCCTTGCAGACCTAGGATAATAGGTATGCTAGGACCATAGAGATCGGCATCCAGGATACCTACTCGGTGTCCCTGCGCCTGCAGCTGCCTAGCTATGAGAGTAGTCACGGTAGATTTACCTACTCCACCCTTTCCACTTGCCACAGCTAGTACCTGCTGGACTTGTGGTAGGGTCCTCGTATACTTTTCTGATCCCTGTAGGGCTTCAAAGTGAATATCGATCTGCGCGTCAGGATAAGCAGTCAATATGCGGGTCTGTATCTGCGAATTGAGCTCAGCCTTGTAGGGAGCCTGTATATCTCGCATACCCAGGGTCATGCTTATAGACCTATCCTTCACATCGAGTTGCCTCAAGATGCCTGAAGATAGAAATGCCGCACCACTATCTGGGTCGCGCATATCTGCTAGCAGCGTTGTAATCTGATCTTTGTTCATCTATGTACAAATGTAACACGCGGTCTGAGCTCGTGGTTGAGAACTAAGTGCGATGAGTTGATATATAGATAATTTTGGAGCTATGAAGGTGCATGACGGTGTGGAGGATCTGCCGCAGATTACTAGGGCTGTGGTGACCATAGGATCCTATGACGGTGTGCACCTAGGACATCGCAAGATCTTGCGACAGCTTGTAGATACTGCACAAGAGTGCGACGGAGAAGCTGTGGTAATCAGCTTTGATCCTCATCCCAGATTATTATTATATCCTGAGCAGACAGATCTCAAGCTACTAAGCGATCGACAAGAAAAGATACGTGTACTGCGTAAGCTCGGGGTGGATCATGTGGTCTTTGTACGATTTGACAAGGAGTTCTCTGAGCAATCTCCTGAGTCTTATGTACGGGACTTCCTTATCGGAAGATTTTCACCTAGTGCCATCATTATTGGCTACGACCACAAGTATGGCAAGGATCGCGCTGGCGATATAGATCTCATGAGTAAGATCACAACTGAACATGGAGTAGATCTACAAGTGATAGAAAAGCACGATGCGGATCATCTCAAGATCAGTAGCTCTAGGATCAGGCAATCATTACAAATAGGAAAAGTCAAAGAGGCTGCGGATCTACTTGGGCGACCTTATCGTATAGCTGGCTCGGTGGCTATGGGAGATCAGATAGGTCGCACTATAGGTTATCCTACAGCCAATCTCGTAGCTAGATCAACACACACTCTGTTGCCTGCCGCAGGGATCTATGTAACTGATACGGTGATAGATGGTCAGAGGTATCCGTCTATGAGTTACCTCGGTGATCGTCCTGCACTAGAGCATGATGATAGCTATAGACTGGAGACCCATGTGCTCGATTACGACAGTGATCTGTATGGTCGAGAAATTGCTATCGACTTTCTCTGTAAGCTGCGAGATGATTCAGGATTTGAAAGTATGGAGAAGCTACAGCGTCAATTGCAGGATGATGAGCGCGCCACGCGAGCTCATCATGCTACTCGAGTGAGCACGTGTGCAATTATCCTGAATTACAATGGCCTAGCACACTTACAGACCTACTTACCAGCTATCAACTCGGCCATACCAGACTCGGACGAGCTCATCATCGTGGACAATGCATCCACGGACGGCAGCGTAGCTTGGCTGCAAGAGCATCATCCCGAGATACGGCTGATGATCTGGGAAAAAAATCATGGATTTGCAGGAGGTTATAAGAGAGCTCTGGAAGTCATACAGAGCGACTACTATGTATTGATCAATAGTGATCTAAGATTTGCACAGCCGTGGTATAGATCGATCATTACAGAGATGGAGAAGAACGCTCAGATCGGCGCATCACAGTGCAAAGTACTGAGCTTGCGTGATCCAGATGTATTTGAATATGCTGGCGCAGCTGGTGGCTATATGGATAGATGGCTCTATCCTTTCTGTCGAGGTCGTATACTCGATTACTGTGAGAAAGATCTGGGCCAATACGACACACGCGAGCGCATCTTCTGGGCTACAGGCGCTGCCATGGTAGTGAGAGCAAGTGCCTACCATGAGGTAGGAGGTCTGGATGAAGACTTCTTTGCACATCAGGAAGAGATAGACTTATGCTGGCGCTTACAGCGCAGCGGATACGAGATTCACTATTTTCCCGATGAGCAAGTATATCACCTAGGTGGAGGTACACTCTCGTATGGCTCTACTTTTAAGACGTATCTGAACTTTCGCAATAGCATCGTACTGTTGATCAAGAATCAAAAGAAGGCGTGGCTGGCACTATTGCTATGGAGAATGGTACTTGATGGTGTAGCAGCAGCCAAGTTTCTCCTTTCTGCTCAGCCCGCGCATAGCTGGGCAGTACTGAGAGCACACGGGTACATCTATACTCATCTCGGCAGTCTCCTCAAAAAACGCAGAGATCTCAAAGCCCAACTGGATACCAAAGAAGCAAGTGCAGTTATACACGGACGCAAGCCCTACTCGATCATCTGGAATTACTATATCAAGAAGCATCTTAGCTATCACGAAATCGAGCAACATGAAAAATAAGCTTACGATTCTAGCCGAGGAAGAAGACTTTCTCATCGTAGATAAGCCAGCAGGAATGCTCAGTATTCCTGATAGATACGATCCAGATAAACCTCATCTACTCAATTCTCGTTTGCTCGCTCCTCGCGACTTATTGATTGTCCATAGACTAGATAAGTTTAGCAGTGGCGTGATGATACTCGCTAAGAATCCTACTTCACACGCTAGTTTCTCAGAGCTTTTTGCTACTCGTAAGATCGCCAAGACCTACCACGCTCTTGTAGATGGTAGTCCTCAGCGCGAGAGATGGACTGCAACGCATGCAATAGGACGAGATCCACATACTCCTGGCCGTATGAAGGTGGATCGCCGAGGTAAAGCCTCTCATACCGAGTTTGTCCTTCTAGAAAACTATGGTATCGCTAGCTTGGTCTCAGCATCACCAGTGACTGGGCGTACGCATCAGATACGCGTCCATCTCCAGCATGATGGTCACCCTCTGATTGTAGATCCACAGTATGGCAAGCGGAAAGAACTCTTGCTCTCAGAATACAAGAGAAAGTATCGTCGCTCTGGTGAAGCTATCGAGCGCCCAATTCTATCACGCACTCCGCTGCATGCAGCGCAGATATCATTTGCCTATAAAGGCAAACAATATAGCTATGAGTCCCCTCTGCCAAAAGACATGCGCGCGGTCATCCACCAGCTCAAGAAGCTGACCTCATGAAGTACGCACTGTATACGATAGGCAAGACCGATGAGAAATACCTTCAAGCCGGAATAGAGATTTACAGAAGTAAACTGAAGCACTATTGCCAGCTGCAATATGAAGAGATCAAAGGCAAGAAACTGAGCGATCCACAGCAGCAGAAAGATCTGCATGCACGACTCTTACTAGCCAAGATAGAACCAAGCGATCGTGTGATTCTGCTTGATGAGAGGGGAAAATCGTACACGAGCCTTGAACTCAGCAAAAGACTAGACAAATGGCAGATGAGTGGAGCTCGACGCATCGTATTGCTCATAGGTGGGCCATATGGTCATCATCAGAAGCTCTATGATAGAGTTGACGAGCAGCTCTGTCTGAGCAAGTTTACTTTTACTCATGACATGTCCAGACTGATCCTGCTAGAGCAGATGTATCGCGCCATGTCCATCTTACGCAACGAACCTTACCACAATTCATAAAACATGGAAAGTTTTCTTCTTACTCCTGTGACATTTTTAATAATTGGTATCACGGTGCTGATAAGCTTCCTGTGTTTTAATAATCGTGAGATGATGGTGAAACTAAGACACCATCCTTACTCAGAAGTACGCGGTAAAGAATGGTATCGCTTACTAAGTAGTGGATTTGTCCACGGCAGTTATTTACATTTATTCATCAACATGTTCGTCCTATACGAATTTGGAAGATGGGTAGAGCAAGCTTACGGACAGATGTTCGGCAATATGGGTAGTCTCGTATATCTGCTCATGTATCTCCTGGCTATAGTCGCGGGAGATCTACCTACACTTCTGAAGAAAAAAGATGATCCGCGGTTTGCGAGCATAGGAGCCTCAGGAGCGGTGAGTGCTGTGCTATTTATCTATGTGATGATAGATCCATGGAGTAAGATGTACCTGTACGCTATTATTCCCATTTACTCTATCATAGCTGCTATACTCTACCTAGTCTACAGCCAGTGGGCAAGCAAGAAACAACAAGATAATATCGATCATGAGGCCCACTTCTATGGAGCTGTATTCGGAGTGATATTTACTTCTATTCTGGCACCATACATGCTTATCAATTTCTGGAATAGTTTGATCTCAGATTTTCCTTGGGGATGAGCGTCGTCAACTGAAGCTACTGCCAAAATCTCACAACGTCCTAAGTAAATTCTAGAAAAGAAAGAGGCCCCAGGTCATCACCGAGGGCCCCTTTGTAAAGGATAAATAAGCATCTTTATCTCCTACATCGTATAGGATACTGATAGGGAGAAATCTCTCCCTCGTCTAAATCTAGAATAGATAAATTCTTGCCCCTTGTAAGTGGAGCTTGACTGATAAATTGGGTTAAGCAAATTCTTAGCGGATAGACCAAAACCTATGCGACCAAATCTCTTAGACATCACAAAGTCTAGTGACGTACGACTGCGCTCATAGATGTCTGGCGTACCCTCGCGACCGATCTGCTCTAGTCGATCTCCAAAGTAATTGACATTGATCGAAGCATTAAACTTAGCATCTACGTCTACATAGCTTAGGCCTCCATTAATCAATACATCTGATTGACCTTCAAATGGCCTCTCGGTAGGCACTTGAGTGCCGCGATCCTCTGGCGCTGACATAGAAGAATTAATAAAGGCAACATTGGTATTAATCTTGAATTTTTCTAGTCGCGGGCTGATAAAGCCAAGGCCTTTTCTCAATTCTATCTCAATTCCCATGATCTCTCCTTGCTCGACATTCACGAAGCGAAATTCAATATTAGATGATGGCTGATATTGAACAGTTATCGGATTTTTAAAATCCTTGTAAAAAGAGCTCACCGCAATTAATTCGCCAGGTGCGAAGAAATATTCCCATCGTAAATCAATATTGGTAATATCTGTAGTAACTAAGTCAGGATTACCATCGTAAAAGTTATTAAGTGAGGGATCAAAGGAGGAATATGGTGCTATCTCTCGTAGTGATGGTCGCGCAATGGTCTGACTAAAAGATGCTCTGATATTCATCTGATCATTGACTGCGTAGATCAGATTAGCCGAGGGTAATAAATTGCTATTATCTATACTACCAATTCTGAGACTATCCGCCGCAAGAGAATCCCGAGACTCGACGAATATCGAGGTTGTCTCGAGGCGCGCACCACCAACAAACTTGAGCTTATCTGTGATGGCTAAGGTAGACATCAAGTATGCTGCGCTTACTGACTCACTACCTGTATAACTGTTAGCCAGCACACTACTATAAAGTGGGAATATTCCTAGATCATAATTGGTGTAGCGTGGAAATTCTTCTTGCCCAACTATGCCGATATTTTCAGTACTAAAAAATTCTTCTAGTGATCCGCCATATCGTATGCCCGTAGTAAGTGGACTTTCTACCCTATATCGATCTTCGTTAAATACTCGATCTTTCATATAGTAAGATCCACCAGCTTTGATACTTGATCCAGATCGTCCAAGAAATGTAATCGGCAGCGAAAGATCAAGTTTGCCTGAATAGGCCTGATCTTCTAGAGATCTCCAGAAGTAAAAAGGTCGATTCAAATTGCTCAATGGAATCCCCTCTACACCATTGTCGGTATTGATCTGACTGTTAAAGAAGCGTAATCTTGGTTCATCCATAGATGATCTAATCATGGACGCATTCCACGTCACTTCTAGATCAGATAATGCTGAGATCAAGTGACGACCTGAGAGCTGATAATTTTTCATTTCTCGCTCTTCAAACAAGAGTGCTCGTGATCGCTTGAATTTATCGCCCTCTATATCCCTACCATCTTGTCCATACAGTAGCCCTACTGACTTCTCAGCATTATGATTATAGAGCATCTTGAAGTCTATGCTATTGAAATCATTGAGCTTAAGAGCAAGCCCTACTAGGCCATTAACCACAGGATTCTCCGTACTTTCTTGATTAACATAGTCACCACGATTAAGTAGTTCGTCAGCGTTTTCGTTTTGCAATTGCCACCTCTGCAAGAGAGCACCATCGGCATTTCTGAGCGTGAGATCTTGAGTACCGATGTGCAGAAAGCTGCGCTTGTATCCACCAGCGAGAATAAGACCTAGCTTCGCCTCACCTCCTAGGCTATAGCTATTACCGTAGCTTACACTCACGCCATGATCGAGAGGCGCAGCTTGGCGCTCCTCTTGAAAATTATAGTCCAGAGAATTAGCAGCAGCATCAAGACGACTCGCTAGTGCATCTGTCTCCTCTGCACCTAATCGCCCAAACTGCAGTAGCAACGGAGCATTAAGCGAAAGATCGCTCTGCACTGATGGATCTTGGAGGATATCTGGCACTTGGCGATTCTTGGTACCGTATCCAAGGCCATCCATAGTACTTCCCTCATCCGTATAGGTGAGGAAATCACCATTACCGCTTGTCTGCGTATTATAATTTGCTGAGAAGCTTATGCTCAGCGTTTCGCGCTCTGGGTAATCGCGTGTCTTGATATCCAAGAGGCCACCCGTAAATGTACCCGGCAGGTCTGGTGTGAAAGTCTTAGACACGATGAGATTCTCTACCAGATTGGCAGGGATAAGATCGAGCTGAGCACTATTGCGATAGGGGTCTATACTTGGAAGGTTGAGACCATTGAGCTGTGTGATGCTGTAGCGGTCACCCAGTCCTCTCACGTACACATATTTCCCATCTGTGACACTCGTGCCTGTGACCTTGGTCATGGCATTGGCGACATTGGATACGCCCATACGGCTGAGCTCTTGACGGCCTATTCCATCTTGGATTTTGTCAGACTTTTTACGCTCTAGGAGTACATAGTTCTCTGTGTTTTTCACAGCACGGGCAGTGACCACTACTTCTGCGAGAAGCTCCGCATCGGTGCCCATAGATATATCCAAAAACTCTGTCTGCCCATCTGTGATCGTCAGCTCCTTGATTGTCTTGTCTTGAAAGCCAATATAGGTAACGCGTATGCTATAGACTCCTTCAGGGAGATCGATGACATACTTACCATCAAAGTCCGTAGACTCGATGATGTCCGTACCTACAACTTCCACAAATGCTGCTATGAGCCCCTCGGATGTCTCCTGGTCATAGACTTTTCCTGAGACAGTTCCCTGCCCCACTGCTATCACACTGCTGAGCAGTACAATGGCGATAATGAGTAAATTCTTCATGCTTGCTTATCCTTTGTTTTGCTTACTAAATCCTTTATTATAAACTAGTCTGACCATTCAATAAATGGCCAGACTAGTGCTTACCTTACTTTGCTTATTTCTTGATGACGGCTACTTGAGATACGACAGTCCCTTCTGCGCTGAGCACAAGTCTATATGATCCTACTGCAAGCCGGTCTGTATCTACAGATACGGTGTGAGCTCCTGGCGCATAATGCATTTGCGCGAAAGCGCGCTCCACCACTCTACCTGTCATATCATAGATAGCGAGTGTGAGATCTGCCTCCTCGGTTTGCTCCCAGCTAATTGTGGTCATGTCTGACACAGGATTGGGTGCAGCAAATAAAGTCGTCTGCGCAAATCCAGGGACTTCCGTAGTCGCGACCGTACTTAAATCACCGAAGTAGCCATAGGCGTCAAGAGCGGTCCATCCCGTCGCCCAGTTTTCAGTGTTGCTGAAAGCGCCCTTAAAATCCACATCGATCAGGAATGGATCTTCTGGCAGTGCAACCACATCTGACAGCGCAGGGCTACCAGCATTGGGTCGTGGGTCTAGACCGCCATCCGCAGATCGGCTGATTCCACCAAGATCTATGCTTTGAATCGTATTGCTATTATCTGTGAGGAGATCGATAAGAATATTATCATCTCCACCATCTGTACTTACAATATCTGCAAACGAATCTCCATCACCAAACTCAGCAAATAGATTACCTATAAAAGCGATATTGCCTGCTAGTAACTCATCATAGCTATCACCTTCGATATCATTGTCAATCGCAATAGCGCCATCGGCAAATTCTGTGATGATAGAATTCCAGAGCTTGATCGCTCCCGCATCTCTGATACGGAGGGCGTCATTGCCGTCTTCATTAGTCGATGACAATCCACCTCCGATAAATGTGGCATTGGCCACTGTGACATCTGTCTTAGGCAATAGATCTGTCGCTTCAGATCCATCAAGTTCGCCAGCGCGATTGCTGAGCTCGTCTTGGATCACAAACCAGAACTGTCCGCGACCGCTGTAGCTTTCATCATAGTCAAAGCTGTCGTCTCCACAAAATGCTACGGCAGCATACGCGATGTCTGGAGCTCCACCAAATATCTCGATACCATCATCTAGGTTGGCAAATACCTCTATATGATTTATGACTGTTCCAGAGCCCACACCACCAAGGGTAAGGCCATTGATCTCATTATTAGCCTCTAGAGCAGATCCACCATGTCGGATAGACACGTACTGCAAGGTGCCGCTGCTCTCCTCATTATCACTGCCTCCATATTCTGCACGTCCTTCTCCAGATGGTATACCTTCTATATTATCAGTTCCACCGTCTTCGCCGACGATACCATTTCCGAGTATGATAAGTCCGCCCCACTGGCCCTTATTATTCTTAGTCAGATCATTGGGTATGGAGAGATCGTCAAATTCTGCTGTGAAGATGATCGGTTGATCTGCTTCTCCTAGGGCATTTATCGTACCGCCACGTGAGACGATGAGTGCTGAAGCTGCGCTACCATCCGTAGGTACTGCCTTACCCTTGATGACTGCTCCTGGATCTATGTTCAGTGTCGCTCCATCTTCTACAAATACGTAGCCGTCCAGTAGGTATTCTTCATCTGCGGTGAGTGTCAGTGTTTCTCCAGTATTGATGCTCGCATCCGTGAGGACCACTTGGCCTGTGCAGAAGTATGCGATAGAAACGGCAAGGTAAGTGAGTAAAGTTCTTTTCATTCTTAGTTGTCTTTAGCTTGGTTTTAAATACAGTGCGAAAGTATCTTGGCGATGTGATCGACATGTTATGATCATATGATCTATATGTTACCTCTGGTGGCATCTCGACTGTCGCTCGATGCACCGATGTACGATAGCTTTTTGATAAGGAATCACTCCTGTCGGCTATCACTACTGTCGGCTATCGCTCGATGAGCAGTGTGATCCTGGATGAAGGCGCGCCTTATGCATGCAAGGGCAGATGTGCTGCTTTGACCATCTCGGATATCGCACGATGAGCGGTGTGACACTGGGTTCAGCTCGGTGATGTGTATACAGGTGCAGGTGAGCTCGTATCCCTAGACTCTCTCTTCTGTCATATGTGCTCCTATGCCGGCGCTGTCGCGCAAATACTACATATCCATGTAGGAAATCGATGAAATGGGAAGCATTGCTTTGCAGTATCACTTACCATCAAATCATCCTATCATGAATCAATTAATAAAAAATTTATTCCCTTGCCTTTTCATCTTAGCGCTATCCATAGGCGCAGGAAATGCTCAGCAGACAACTGTCGAGCTGAACTCTGACTCACAGTCATCAGCTACCAATGGAAATGGGCCACATCTTTTGCTCCTTGAGACAGGTGACGCGGGTAATGGGCAGATGGGCGGAGGCACTAATGATGATGGGTTTGTCCGGCTTTGGTTTAGAAATAGTAGCGACATCACACGGACGTGGGCCCTTAATGCGCGCCCCCAATTGGGAGCCGTGGACAACGATGGCATACTTATACAGCCATTCATCATGGCGCATAATGGTGTACAGAAATTTGGATTTGGATCAGATGGAACATTGCGAATCAACAAGAAGTATTCACTACCTACAGGAGATGTAAATAGAGATAATCGAGTCATCATTCAAGATGATGACGGTACTAGTACATGGGGATTTTTAGACTATACGTCCAAGGATGCATCGACCACTGATGAGACATTTCAGCTACATGAGCAGTCAAACGGTGCTGCGGTCTTGACATTTAGCAATCAGCAAAATCCCAATTCCAGATGGTTTCTCAGAGGAGATCCTACAACTACAGGAGTTGTCAATGCACAACTGCGCTTAGGATGGACGAATCAGGCTGCCATCGATAAGTCCATCATGATACTCGATGCAAAGGACTACAATATAGGCATCAATACGCCGTCTCTAGACGACGTCACACTGTACGTACAATCTGACGTGGACAAAGCGAGCCAAACAGCTGCACATTTCGAACCCTACGCTACTGGTTCGAAGGCTTTTGTAACGATCAATAAACCTAGCGCAGTTGCGACAACCATTTTCCGATGTCGTGATAATAACTCTACGGTATTGGATGTAGACGATGATGCTATCACGTTTTTTGAAAAGACCGTAGTAAGAGATGACCTAGACGTACTCAATAGTGATATCACTCTCACAGGAAGTGGGGGCATCCTTAAGCTGGACCAAGTCATGAATATGCCGCCCAGTCAGACCGATCCCGCGAGTTGCGTAGAAGGCGATGTATATCTACAGAGCAATGCTACAGGTACCAACTACAAATTTCGAGTCTGTAATGCCGCTGGCACTTGGATAGATTTATAAATATGCTATGAATCCTAATAAGGTATGCGCCCTTGGAGATGAAAGTGACGAGGGTGCCTTGATAACCATAGCAGGCTGAATTAGATAAGAAATACTAAAACTACAATTTAAGCCATTTTTCGACACCACTTCTTCCCTCTGCGTGTCTCCATTGGACAAGATAGAGTCCTGCCGGATAATTTGACACATCAAAATGTAATTGTCCACTATTGATAACAGATTTCTGGACAACTACACCTTGCAAATCCACGAGATTGATTTCCACCCTTTCAGTAGTAAAATTCTCTATGTGCAACTCATCTACAGCCGGATTGGGATAGACAGAAATTGGTAAGGACTCTGGTATGGGTAGAGAGTACACGTTCACTAGTATACTAGAGTCACAGATCGGCTGATCAGTCCCTAAGCGATACATAGGGAAATTGGGCATGCTGAAATTGTTGTTATTAGGTAAGCGGAGATCATGCTGGCGGAAATCGCATGCCTGTCCCTTTTGATTGGGGCTGTGAATGGTGTGCAAATAATTGGTGCCATTGGTCGCACACATATAGATTTTACAATCAGGTGCCAACTGCATGAGATAAAAGGTAACGGGCAAAGGAGTTGAAAAACCATCAAACGTGTCGATAAGCACTCGACTTTCTGCGATATCCTCAGCATTCAAGTCATATTGAAATAGTTTTTCTCGGCTACTTACATAAAGAAACTGACTACTTGAAGATATAGCACATCCACCGGGGTTGAGTCCCTCACGTATGGGAGGTGTCTCTATATGGACTCGATTGGACAGAAGACCCTCAGTATTGTCAAAATCATAGACATTGATACCCGATCGACGATTCCACTGTATATATTTATTACCATCTGGAGAAAACACAGATTGACCAGCAGCTGACCCTAGTAGCGTATCAGTAGAGATACCTTCTTGAGTATGGTGAAGATATATACCTATAGAATCTACTTTAAATACATAGTGTAGGTCATGATTTATTTTTCTTTGTATGATCCACCAGTTCGCCCCATCTGACGCTTTACAGGCCGTAAGATCACTAATAAAAAGGGTATCTCTTAAAAGGGGCTCAGCGAGGATCAGTACAGTATCATTCCTCACCAGAGAATAACGTAAATGCTCCTGTATGACATCTACCACTGGCTCTGTAAATACTTGTATATCCGTATGGAGTAAAACCGCCATTTCCTCATGCCCAGGAAAAGGCAGAAATAAGGAAGTCTGCGGAAAATTAAATCCAAAACCACCAGGACATATTCTGCTCTGCACATAGCCGGGATTGAGTGCGTTCGTGCCAGCGATACTTCTGTATTGGCTATCTGCTATTCTACAACCATTCGTGGAGTAAAGCAAATTACCTGAGCCGTCTGAATAAGATGCATTGCTATCTCTGAACCTGAGCTCACCTTGGACCGAGTTTACTGTAACAGGACTACCATTGAAATCCATTACAGTGGTTGCAAAGCCTGAGTCCACCTCACCTATGCTGCCAAAAAGCCACTTGTAATCGTGCTGGTGCTGGGCTGAAAGGGCACAGGAAAAAGCAAGAGCTAAGACTGTCGTAGTAAAAAGATGTTTCAATTTTCTATTCTATATACTTTACAAAGGTCTGAATAATGCGAGTTTAAAACGTATGACATCGTAAATCGTGCGGCTTCCTGATAAAAAAGCCCTCACAAGCAATTGCTCATGAGGGCTTTTCTCTAGTAATCGAGTGTGTCCCTACTCCTCCCCGAGAAAAGGATAGCGGTAATCAGTAGCTGGTACAAAGGTTTCCTTGATCGTGCGCGGTGATAACCATCGATAGAGATTGAGCACAGAGCCCGCCTTGTCATTGGTTCCAGAAGCACGCGCACCACCGAAAGGCTGCTGGCCTACCACAGCACCAGTTGGTTTATCATTGAGGTAGAAGTTGCCTGCAGCATTCTTGAGCGCATCAGATGCTTCCTTAAGTGCATATCTGTCCTTGCTGAATACTCCACCAGTCAGTGCATAGATGGAAGTCTCATCGACAGTCTTCAGCATAGATGACCAGTCCTTGTCCTCATACACATAAATCGTAAGTACTGGGCCAAAGAGCTCCTCACACATCGTTGTATACTTCGCGTCTGATGCAAGTATGACCGTGGGCTCTATGAAGTAGCCCTTGCTCTTATCACATGTACCGCCCGCGATGACCTCGGCATCCTTATCTGCCTTGGCGCCATCAATGTATTTTTTGAGTTTGTCAAATGACTGCTCGGTGATCACGGCATTGACGAAGTTAGTGAAATCTGTAGGTGGTCCCATCTTGATGCTATCCAGATCGCTGAGTAGGCGCTCTTTCACAGCAGGCCAGAGCGACTGAGGTATATAAGCCCGGCTCGCAGCACTACATTTCTGTCCTTGATATTCAAAGGCTCCTCGAGTCAGTGCTGTAGCAACTTCTATCGCGTCAGCACTTGGATGAGCGACGACGAAGTCTTTACCGCCAGTCTCTCCTACGATTCTAGGGTAGCTCTTATAATTTGCTATGTTATTTCCTATTGTCTGCCATAGCTTGCGGAATACGCCTGTACTTCCCGTAAAGTGCAGTCCAGCAAATTCTCTGTGATTAAATATGACGTCTCCTGCCGTAGGGCCATCTACATAGACAAGATTGATCACACCAGCTGGCAATCCAGCTTCTTCAAAGAGATCCATGATCACTTCTGCGCTATAGATCTGTGCCTCACTAGGCTTCCATACCACTACGTTACCCAGCATCGCTGGTGCAGCACATAGATTGGCTGCGATGCTCGTAAAATTGAATGGAGTAAGAGCAAATACAAATCCTTCTAGCGGTCTATACTCGAGTCGGTTCCATAGGCCATCCACGCTCTCTGGCTGCTGTGCGTATATCTCCGTCATGTACTGGACATTGTATCGGAAGAAGTCACACATCTCAGCAACGCTGTCGATCTCGGCTTGATAGATATTCTTGCTTTGACAGAGCATGGTAGCGGCATTCATCCGCGCACGATAAGGACCTGATAGCAAGTCAGCCGCTTTAAGGAATATGGCAGCTCTCTCCTGCCATGGCATCGCCGCCCACTTCTCACGTGCACCTAGTGCTGCCTCTATGGCCTGCTCCACGTGCTTTGCCGTTCCGGCACTGTATTGACCGAGGCCATGAGATAGGTCATGCGGCTGATGGATATCGACCTTGTCAGATGTGGTGACGCGCTCGCCATTAATAAACATAGGAACGTCACGCTTCTCTCCGAGAGCATGCTTGATGGCTGCTTTTACTTCAGCTTTCTCGGAGCTTCCTGGTGCATAGGATAGCACAGGCTCATTGATAGCGATGGGTGCGTCAAAATAGGCATTGGACATAGATGGTATAGTCTTATTAGGTTGAAGAAAATTTCTCAGTGAAGGCGATCAGATCTCTAGCATGGAGTGCAAAGCAGAAGGGACAAAAGAACTCACGTCTCCTCCACCCTTGATGATCTCTCGCACGATAGTGCTGCTGATGTATGAGTACTCTGGACGTGTAATCAAGAAGACAGTCTCTAGATCATCACCGATAACATGGTTGAGCTGTGATATGGTCTTCTCATAGTCAAAGTCACCACTGCTACGGATGCCGCGAAGCAAATAGTCCGCTCCTTGCTCCTTGCAATAGTTGACTGTGAGTCCCTTGAAGTGATCTACTCGGACCTGAGGCATATCGGAGAATACTGCTTCCAGCATATCCAGCCTATGCTCTAGGGAAAAGAGATACTTTTTCTGATTGTTCACACCTACTGCCACGATGATCTCATCGAAGAGAGGTAGAGCTCTCTGGACGATATCCAGATGACCGAGGGTAAGTGGATCAAATGATCCAGGGAAGATTGCCACTTTGCTATCTGCTTTCATCACTGTAAAGGTAGGGATCAGTATGAGCTTCTGGTTGCACATTGTCGTGCCAAGAAATGCTGCCTCATTAGCTCAGCCAATGTATGCCAATCTACTTCTACAAGGTAATCTAAAAAAACAGCCACATTTGTGCGAAAGCACCCTCTACCTATGAAATCACATGACCTCCTCTCTCGATTAGCCAAGCTAGAGGTACATAGTCGAAAATTGCATCTTGATGCGGATACCTTCCAGGATTTATCTAACCAGGCTATAGATAGCGCCAATAAATTTGCTCTTGAGACACTGGCTGGCGACGCTTACAGGCCGGTAGCACCGATGGACGTAGATCGATTTCTCCCTACTGAGGAAGGAGCTGACTGGTCTGAGCTTATCTCCATGGCTGAGAAGGATGTAGCGGAGACGGGTCTGCTATGTGCTTCTGAGGGTCACTTAGGCTATATTCCCGGCGGTGGACTGAGGACAAGTGCGCTGGGAGATATGCTCGCCGCAGTGTACAATGTCTATGCTGGGCTACACTTCGCTTCGCCAGGTGCGGTGCAGATGGAAAATGCCATGATCAAGTGGCTCTGCGGTATGGTAGGTTATCCAGAGGACAGCTATGGTAATCTCTCGAGTGGAGGCAGTATAGCAAATCTCATGGCTGTCACAGTAGCGCGTGATCAGTCCGGTGTCAAAGCAGCAGATTATCACCGAATCGTCATATATCTGAGTGAGCAGACGCATCATTGTGTCCACAAGGCTATCCGCATTGCTGGACTGGGAGAGGCAGTACTACGCGATATTACATTGGACAATCGATTCCGCATGGACACTGAGCACTTGGCGTCATGCATACGCGAGGATCTAAGCGCGGGCCTGCTGCCTATGATGGTAGTGGCATCAGCTGGGACTACAGATACAGGTGCGATAGATCCTCTTGACAAGATTGCCGATCTCTGTGAAGTATACGAGCTGTGGTATCATATTGACGCCGCCTATGGAGGCACATTTATGCTAGTGGATGAGCTTCGATCCAAGTTTGCAGGTATAGAGCGCAGCGATAGCCTTGCTATCGATCCGCACAAGGGTCTCTTCCTGCCTTATGGTCTCGGGGCTCTGCTGATGAAGGATCGCAAAGCGCTTCATGACTCGCACTTTTATAAGGCTAATTACATGCAAGATGCCCTCCATGAGATGAATCCCAGCTCTGCTGACTTCAGTCCAGAACTGACCAAGCACTTTCGCGGGATGCGCATGTGGATGAGTCTGAGCTACTTCGGCGTAGATGTGTTCAGGCGAGCTCTGGAGGAAAAGTATCTGCTCTGTAGATACTTTTACGAGCGTATAGGCGATCTAGGCTTTGAGTTGGGGCCGTATCCGCAACTGAGCGTCTGCATCTATCGATATGCGGCCGGTGAGCAAACTGAGGCTATCAATCAAGCGCTGATTAAAGAATTGCACGCCGATGGTCGCGTATTTATCTCTAGTACTTTGATTCATGGTGAAACCTGGCTGCGCATGGCGATCTTATCATTTCGTACTCATCAGAGCACTATTGATATGGCTCTATCTATGCTCGAACGCTGCATACCGAGAGCTCAGGCGCGGGTGCATATCAGCTAGGTAATAGCTGGAAGGATTCTATGAAGTAAAAGGAGCGTTAGATATGACCTTAGTCTAGGGTACTAACTTTACATCATGATCTATATTCTCCTAATGGTCAGCATGATGACCAACTCAGTACCTAGTCCTAGTGCTATGCAAGACGAGTTGTCAATGGCGGTACATATGACGCAAAGTATATACGATCAGCAAAGTGAAGGTGCGTCTAGTAATCTATGTACTGCAAGCGAGCTAGAGCAGTTCAAGATAACATTTTCGCGTGCAGTTCTTGCGTACAATAACCATGTAGGAAATGAGTGGTCCTACTATGTTAGTATCAATGACGTACGACTGTATGAGAAAGGAACTACCATAATTGATCTCAGGCCAGGTCAGAAGTTTAAAATCTCTTGCTATTTGAGTGAATCAAACGAGAAGTACGTAGACCGCGGATCTAGTACTGCTGAGATTTCCTACGCAGACTTAATCAGCTATAGACAGAATGGTTTTCGTATTCCCGTCGAGATCACTGAGGGTAATGGTAGGTATAAAGGCAACAAGGCACAGATGGATTTTCACTTCGCTATTGAGTGACTGCGTAAATCAGAAGTTGATTTATCAAAGTCAGGATAAAGTGAATACATTTCAGATGAGATGAGGGATTCCTACATCACTAACTAGGACTGTAACGCTAATAGCTAGGCTAAAGGAGCTGGAAAGATTCTATGAAGTAATTGGACCGCTTATTAAGCCTAGCACTAGGCACATAGCTCATAGCAATTAGATACATGCGATCCTTGTACAGTACAAATCGACCTTTCAGTGCCTTACCTGAGCTAATGCTATTGGATCTGAATCGGATTTCATCATGTGTCGTAAGATGCAGCACATTGTCATAGATGACTTCGTGCCGTAGAGAGGCCGCAAGATCTTCTAGGGCGGTTTCTAGAATTTCTGCACGCTCCTTCCCCTGCGGTACGTCCCTGTACGCACCGAGCTGATACATACTTACGTAGCTGACCACGTCTGCGCCTTTGTAGTTTTCTGTATAAGCAATTGTCCGTACGCCATGCTCATCTGCCTCATAGTCCGTTCGGACAAATTCTTGACTGCCCTCAATTCTAAATCCGTAATCCTCAAATACATATCTCGTCCAATCTCCCAGCGGATTTTGCGACAGCATGACCAGCGTACAAGCAAGTGTGAGTACCTTCATGGTCTACAGAACGCAAGATCACTCATGAAGGTATACCCAGCTGTTTTTCTCCTTTCTGCTCTCTGTCTCCTCGACTCGTGCTCGCGGGACAAAGAGCCTTCTACTACAGAATCTAGTGGCGCCACTCCGAGCCTAGAAGAGGCTTACTTGAAGGATTACAAAAGCTCAAGAATCAAGTGGGGCTATCTGGATCAGCAAGGTGAGGTAGCCCTTTCGGGCAAATGGGATGACTGCAATGATTTCTCTGAAGGGAAAGCCGCCGTCAATATCAAAGGTAGATGGGGCTATATCCTGACAGACGGCAGTACCCTAGTAAAGCCACAGTATAGAGCGGCCTGGAGCTTCAAGAACGGAGTTGCTAGAGTCTTACAGATGGATGGTGTCTACGCACTTCTCAATGCTAGCGGCGAGAAATTCCTCGAGCTGGGTAAGCAGTCGCCGGCGCAGCCTAGTGATGGACTCATACGCGTCACAGGAGCCGGCACTACCTCTTATCTAGATCTGCAAGGGCGCACACAGATCCAGGCTAATTACTCTACAGGTACAGATTTCCAAGATGGTGCAGCCATAGTATCTCAGCAAATGCTGTATGGATTGATCAATAAGTCAGGTGCGGAGATTTTGCCCATGACCTATGATCGAATCCGCTATGCAGGATCAGGCTATTATCGACTATATAAGGATCAAGCTGAAACTCTGTATCATCATCCTTTAGGTACCAGTCCAGAGATCGGAGCTCAGCGCTACAGCAGCGTACAGGATGGACAGGTAGCTGCACGCACTTCTGGACTATGGGAGCTCTACAAGATAGATGGTACCAAGGTCGCCTCATGGCCCGAGGCGGTCGACGCACGAGCGGCGGGTCAAGGTCACTGGCATGTGCAATTTCCCAAGGGCGTCCGATTATCTGATAATCAAGGCAATTACCTAAGCGAAGAGCTCTACACGATGATCAATCCCTACGCAGAAGATCGCGCAGGTGCCGCTATCGGAGAAGCGTGGGGCTATCTTGATCTTAGCGGCCAGTGGATCGTACCGCCCAAGTATCCTATCCTATGGGACTATAGCGAAGGTCTAGCACGAGCCATCGGACCTCAAGGTGTGCAATACATAGACCCTCAGGGAAATGTGGTCTTTCGTACGCCCTACTTTGAAGCCAGAGACTTTCATGATGGGCTAGCACGCGTGGAGTTGAGAAAGTTTTTTTAGTGTAAAATGTATCACTATGAGCAGTGAAGAAGTAAGGCTTACGCAAGACTATATTCGTCAAGTACTACGTGGTCACCGTCATAGGATTGAGCCTTCTCAGCTTGAAGTTTCTATTCCAATAATCACGAGAATCTATAAGAAGATGAAGCACGGACTATCCTTTGCACCTATTCATGTGAGTGCTAGGTTTAACCCATTTCGTGCATTAGGCTTCGATGGATAGTGATTATCTGCAAGAGCGTCTGGTGTTCCGCCGACGAGTCATAGCGTGCTATGGCGAGAAGGTGAAATGCCTGAGGCTGAAGCAGATAGGCGCTAGGCGCGAAGTCAGATGACGAGAGCTGAGTTCACGGATAGAGCCCTTATTTTAACTGCAGTTTGTCCGTAACAAAAACTTACACACGAAAAATATTGTAAATCTCCATAAGTCTCTGTTAACATGGATGTTATATAAAAAGAGGAGTCAATTAATAAATCCTAATGCACTAATTGGGTTTAAGGTAGTCAATGGCCATCATCGGTATATCAGTTCTCTACTCGCAAACGTCGAGATTGAAATTGTTGACGATTATCCAGAACCGAGCAGTATGAACGATCTAACTTGGTCGAACGTTATTTTAACCCAATTCGTGCATTAGGATGTTTGATAAATGTTTCTCAACAATGTAACTGACTCTCAGTCAAGACTATAGGCGATATATCAAGAGTGTCGTTCCTGTAAGTTTTTGTTACGGGTGGCTCTCGCCCATTTGTCATGAAATGACAAGAGTTATAGGACCATTGTGTCGTGCTTCTACTGCGAGCCACATCTGCTTCAAGCTGAAGCGCTTATCCTCCTCGTCATAGCCCGCTATGCCTCGTCAGAAAAGCACCTCATCTTATTGCACTTGCGGCTCTCGCTACGAAGCCTAATGCACGAATTGGGTTTAAGCGAGGAGGACTGGGATACACATGATAAAATTGCCCTTCTTAATCGACGCGATGCAAGTTACAATAACAAAACGATTGACGAAATAGAATCGCTCATAGCATAGTATTATACAAGATCATGACAATTTTACTTGACATCGACGGCGTCATGGTTTCAGCTAAACCCTGGAGCCCTCCACCTAGGAGACCAGACGGTTTCTATGATTTTCGTCAAGCCGCCGTGATAGCACTGAATCAAATTATCACATCTAGTGGCGCTGATATCTTACTTACAACATCCCATCGGAATAGCTTCACTCTGAATGAATGGAAAACCTTATTTGCTGATAGAGATATCACAATTAATAAGATTTCTCGACTGCCTCAGTATGAAGAACGATTGACGCGGCGCGAAGAGATTTTGAAATGGTACGATAAGACAAATGCACAAAACTTCGTCATCATCGATGACGACAAGTCTCTCCATGATCTGCCTAGTGAGCTCAAGAGCAAATGGATACAGACGCAGCCATTTATCGGCTTGACACAGGCCTTGGCAGGTGAATCCATCGCAGTTTTAGGCACATCACGTGTGCCTGTATAGACATTCCGTTTAGAGATGCATGACAATTTAATACGTCTTACTATTGGTATCAAACGGCAGCTAAGTAAATTGTGTTAGTTCCTATGTTTTAATTTCAAGAGAGACCGCATCTTTTTAGTTTCCGACACATATCTTAAGCCATACTTGTAGACTCACTATTGAGACAGCCTATTAGATGCCTTGAGAACTGATGCCCACAATCGTTTCCTGCTATCTTTGCGCGCTCAAACTATAAGACACTGACATGAAATTTGATCTAATCGTATTGGGCTCAGGCCCTGGAGGATATGTAGCGGCAATAAGAGCATCACAGCTGGGAATGAACGTCGCAATTGTAGAGCGTGAATCACTCGGTGGCATATGTCTTAACTGGGGCTGTATACCGACTAAAGCCCTGCTCAAGAGCGCACAAGTCTTTGAATATATATCACATGCTGAAGACTACGGTATCACCGTAGGCAAGAGTACAGCAGACTTCAGTAAGATGGTTAAGCGCAGCCGTGATGTAGCCGGTGGTATGAGTAAGGGCGTTCAGTTCCTGATGAAAAAGAACAAGATCACCGTCCTCATGGGCACAGGTAAGCTCGAGCGAGGTAAAGCACTGTCAGTCACTGATGCTGATGGCAAGACAGAGAAGCACCTTGCAGATCACATCATCATCGCCACTGGCGCAAGAGCTCGATCACTACCCAATGTCCAGATCGACGAAAAGAAGATCATAGGCTATCGCCAAGCGATGTCTCTCGATAAGCAACCTAAGAAAATGGTCGTCGTAGGTGCTGGCGCTATAGGTGTAGAATTTGCTTATTTCTATAATAGCATAGGTACAGACGTGACGATCGTAGAGTATCTCGAGCAAGGCCTCGTACCTCGTGAGGACAAAGATGTGAGCAAAGAGCTCGGTAAGGTTTTCACCAAAAAGGGTATCACCGTCATGGGCAACAGCGCCGTGCAAGGAGTAGATACGAGTGGAAAAGGATGTAAAGTCACAGTCAAGAGTCGCAAAGACGATAGTGAAACAGTCATCGACTGCGATATCGTCTTAAGTGCTGTAGGCATACAACCCAATACAGAAAATATCGGTCTAGAAGCACTGGGAATCAAAACCGAGAAAGGACAAATCCAAGTGGATGAATACTATCGCACTAGTGTGCCAGGTATCTACGCGATCGGAGATGTAACTCCTGGTCAAGCACTCGCTCATGTGGCAAGCGCTGAAGGTATCACCTGTGTAGAGGCGATCAAGGGTCACAAGCCGCAGCCGATTGACTACAACAACATACCAGGTTGCACCTATTGCTCACCAGAAGTAGCCAGTGTAGGATACACGGAAGCAGCCGCTAAGGAAGCAGGCTTCAAGGTGAAGGTGGGCAAGTTTCCATTTTCCGCCAGTGGTAAGGCCAGTGCCTCAGGCGCTAAGGAAGGCTTTGTCAAGGTAATCTTTGATGAGAAATATGGCGAATTCCTAGGAGCTCACATGGTGGGTGCCAATGTCACAGAGATGATTGCTGAAGTCGTAGCAGCGAGAAAGCTAGAGACGACCGGTCACGAAATCATCAAAACGGTACATCCACACCCGACCATGAGTGAGGCTGTAATGGAAGCTGCAGCGGCGGCGTATGGTGAGGTGATACACTTGTAGAGCAATACGCAGATAAAGGATAACAGTGTGAGCTAGTACCAACCGTAGGTACTAGCTCATTTTTTTGTTACAGATATAAGTAGACCTTACAGTTTCACCAACTTAGCCTGCACCAGTTTCCCTCCTATCCGTGCCATCAAGTAGTAGATCCCTAGAGCTGAATCTTCATCGAGCATGACGTGATACTCACTGGAACTATTCCACTCGCTTCAGGTCGGGTGATCTCCCGATAGAGAATAAACTTGGAGTTCTGAGACAGGCTGATCTGTAGTAATGCTATAGGATCCGTATTGGTTTGGATTGGGGAAGACGGATATAATCTCGGGCGCTGGCGATGATGTAGATTGGAGGACTCCGCGACAATTTTCTAGATCCCCATCGCTATACAAAGCCATGCTATCGAGAGTTAAACACACAAAGTTAATATCTCCCGACACCGATCCTAAATACCAAGGCGCATATAGACGTCCATAAGTTGTGCCCACGCCATAGATCCAATAGGTCCTATCAAATACAAGTCTTTTGACCCACTCTCCTGTGAGCAATTGCACACTGTCAAGACCACGAACAATAGCGTAGTCTACACTATACTGACCATATTCGATCCTCGGGTCTATAAAGAATGTGTCCCCAGCATTGAGCGAGTAATCATAGAGAAGTCCTTCCCCAAGAGAATCAGGAGATATGGCAAATACAGAGTCACCTTGCGTACGGTATAGTCCCGAGTGGAAACCCCAGGGGCCATCACGACCCACTGCTACATATTTTTTACCATTTACAATAGAATCACCAGTATATGCTGCGATCCGTACCATCTACCATTTGGAGGAGAGTCTGTGCTGACGGTTGTCCAAGTAGCATTAGAGTCAGGGAGCGCCTTGACCTGCGCTCGCACAGACGTCAATGTTGCTGATGTCAAAATCAGAATTACACAAACAAGAGCGAAGCGAGGCAAGTCAATAAGCATTGTAAAATACATAGTTGGTGGCTTTTATAGTTTCGCTATGACGTGCAACTAAGTTAATCATTTCTTGCGAGTTGGGTCTTGACATTCTGATGGCCCCGTGACTCATGATGCTCAGCGACCTATTACCTGACGTAATATGTTGAGCGTGAATATATCTCGTATAATTCATACATACTTATAGCAATTTCCTCATACTCCTATGCGGCACTGATACCTCAGTAAAAGGCTCACCATAGATCTCGTAATCCAATCGCAGATAAAAGTCAACTGCGACATGTCTAGCATGGAGTGACATCGTCTTATAGGATCGTCGCCTTGCGTACTCTTCCGATACCTTGACCATCTGCGCACCTATGCCCTTTCCTTGCTGATCTGTATCCACTGCTACTTGTCTCATCTTGATGGTGTCTTGATCTAGCTCAGTGAGTACGAGACATCCAAGCACTTTCTGTTGCTCATTCACTGCCACAAGGTGATGCATATCCCACTCTTGAGCAAGATCCTCTGCATAGTAAACAAGCCCTAGAGGATCCCTAAGCAGTCTTGTGCGCAGATCTATGGCCTGTGCATAGAGAGGAGTGAGTGCGTCGATCCAGAGGTACTGTAAGCTATGAGACATGAAAATATCTTTGCATGTTGAGGTGTGTGCGTCGTTTAGCGTAAATTTAGTTGTGTTTCTCAGACAGACCTATTTTAAGTAGCATGCTTTGCAGAGAATGTGACTTGCTCTGCGGTGCTGCTAGAAAGAGTCAAGCTCAACAAGTGCCCAGATCAACATTTAATAATGATATAACCCATCGAGACCAACGATTCGCTTATGAAAAACCTCCTCACATTTCTCCTCTTGTCCATTGCGAGTACCGCATTCTTGTCAGCCCAAAACGCCCCTCTCAGAGTCTTTGCGAATGGCAACACAGGCCTCAATAGTGATACAGCCCACCAAAAGCTCCAAATCAATGGAGCCATCAAGATTGGTGCTACGGCAACTCTCACACCCGCCTTACTTCCTGGAAGTATTCAGTGGACTAATTCTGACTTTCAAGGATATACTGGCAGCGGTTGGGTGAGCCTCACCAGCGACGGAGATGATGATGATACCAATGAGCTACAGAACTGGGGAAATCTTCCAGGTATTCCTGCTGACATCGATATAGACGCTACAGACGATTTTAGCGGAAGCTGGAATGACCTCACTAGCGTACCTGCCGACATAGCTGATGGAGACGACGTAAATGATGCCGACGCAGACTCTACCAATGAGCTGCAAAACTGGAGCAACCTACCTGGTATACCTGCCGATATTGATATAGACGCTACAGACGATTTTAGCGGAAGCTGGAACGATCTCACTAGCGTACCTGCCGACATAGCTGATGGCGATGACGTAGATGATGCCGATGCGGATCCTTCCAACGAGCTACAAAACTGGAGCAACTTGCCTGGTATCCCTGCTGATATTGATATAGACGCTACCGACGATTTTAGCGGAAGCTGGAACGACCTCACGAGCGTACCCGCCGACATAGCTGATGGCGATGACGTAGATGATGCCGATGCGGATCCTTCCAATGAGCTACAAAACTGGAGCAACTTGCCTGGTATCCCTGCTGACATCGATATAGACGCTACAGACGATTTTAGCGGAAGCTGGAATGACCTCACTAGCGTACCTGCCGACATAGCTGATGGAGACGACGTAAATGATGCCGACGCAGACTCTACCAATGAGCTGCAAAACTGGAGCAACCTACCTGGTATACCTGCCGATATTGATATAGACGCTACAGACGATTTTAGCGGAAGCTGGAACGATCTCACTAGCGTACCTGCCGACATAGCTGATGGCGATGACGTAGATGATGCCGATGCGGATCCTTCCAACGAGCTACAAAACTGGAGCAACTTGCCTGGTATCCCTGCTGATATTGATATAGACGCTACCGACGATTTTAGCGGAAGCTGGAATGACCTTACAGGCGTACCTGCCGACATAGCTGATGGCGATGACGTAGACGATGCCGATGCAGATCCAACTAATGAACTACAATCTCTATCTGTGGTAGAAGATACTCTGTATCTCACGAGTGGAGGAAGTGTGACCTTACCTCAAGGCAGTCTTTGGGATAATGGTGATGCTACTAGTATTGTCACACCTGAGCGTGTGGGAATCGGCGTGACGGATCCCTCCGTAGCACTCGAGGTCAATGGAGATGTCGTCGTATCTGGTGAGCTGTCGAGTATGAGTGATGGACGTCTCAAAATGGACATCAGAAATATCCAAAATGCTAGCGTCATCATGTCACAACTGCGAGCAGTACTCTACCAATTTGATCAAAGCAAACTAGGCTCGGATCTACCCGATGGTGAGCGCATGGGACTTATAGCTCAAGAATTAGAGAAGGTATTGCCTGAGCTAGTGCACCAACAAGACTCTGGTCTCAAAACAGTGAATTATCTTGAATTGATACCGCTGCTGATAGCGAGTCATCAAGAACTTGCAGCTAGCAAAGACGCGCTAGAAACTAAGGTGGATCAGCTGAGCAAAGATGTAGAGGAGCTCAAAGCACTTATCAAGTCGCAGCAGGAGTAATGGTGCGTTGCTCGATACGCTTCTCATAGCCTTGTCCATGCAGGATACGCTGGACGAATATACCTGGCGTGTGTATGTGGTTAGGATCAAGTTCTCCCGGTTCCACTAGATGCTCGACCTCGGCGATCGTAATCTTGCCTGCCATAGCCATGAGTGGATTAAAATTGCGAGCAGTGCCTTTATAGATTAGATTACCTTCTAAATCTCCCTTCCAAGCTTTTACGATAGCGAAGTCAGGCTTAAATGCCTGCTCCATAATATGCGGTTTACCGTCAAACCATCGGACCTCCTTGCCTTCAGCCACTTCTGTACCGTAGCCAGCTGGAGTGAAGAACGCAGGCATACCTGCTCCCGTAGCATAGCAACGAGCAGCGAGCGTACCCTGTGGTATCAGGTCTACTTCAAGTTCGCCACTCAGCATTTGACGCTCAAACTCATCATTCTCGCCAACATAACTAGAGATCATCTTCTTGATCTGACGCTTTTGCAATAAAAGTCCTAGGCCAAAGTCATCAACTCCAGCATTATTGGATATACAAGTGAGCCCTGTCACGCCAGCCTCCACGAGAGCAGCTATGCACATCTCGGGTATACCACATAGACCAAATCCACCTAGCATAATGGTCATGTCATCTGTAATGCCTTGTATCGCTTCCTTAGCTGATTGTACGCGCTTGTCCATATGTTATAAATGTATTATGTAGTTGATTAAGCGCCGTTAGTCTATTGACGCGCGCCCGTCCCCAAATGTAGAGAGAACTTTGTAACCTATACACCCTTAGTTCGTTCTGACATCTTACTACCTTATTATCTATGAAATATATTATCGTTTGCCTAGGTCTCATCGCTAGCATCAGTCTACAAGCTCAGGACAAAGTCAATCTCTCTGGCTACATACGCGATGCAGCCAGTGCCGAGACACTCATAGGCGCCACTGCCTATATCTATGACAAGAATGCTGGAGCCTCCTCTAATGAGTATGGCTACTATTCACTGCGCATAGAGCGAGGCACGTACGAGATAGAATACAGCTATCTGGGCTACGATCTGCAAGTGCAGACAATTACCATCACGGAGGACATGCGTCTCGATGTGGACCTCACACTTGCATCGCAAACCATCGAGGAAGTGGTCGTAATCGCTGAGTCCGAGGATCAACAAGTCAAAGATGTGCAGATGAGTGTAAATAAGTTGGAAATTGCGCAGATCAAAGCCCTTCCCACTCTGCTCGGTGAAGTAGAAGTGATCCGATCTCTCCAATTACTCCCTGGCGTGAGTTCTGTAGGTGAAGGTGCGACGGGATTTAATGTGCGCGGTGGAAGTATAGACCAGAATCTGGTGCTGCTCGATGAGGCGCCCGTCTATAACTCTTCGCATCTCTTTGGATTCTTTTCCGTATTTAATCCTGATGCCGTCAAGGACGTCAAGCTGTACAAAGGTGGCATCCCGTCACGATATGGCGGACGACTCAGTAGTATACTTGATGTGCGCATGAAGGAAGGAAATGCCAAGCAGCTTGAGCTCAATGGTGGTGTGGGATTGATATTTAGTCGACTTAGTCTAGAGGCGCCGATCGTGAAAGATAAAGCCTCGTTTATTGTCGCTGCCCGGAGATCCTATATTGATGTACTCTCACGTCCCTTTCTCAAAGGGGATGCAAGTAATAATGTGCTCAATTTTTATGACCTTACGCTCAAGGCCAATTGGAATATCAATGAGAACAATCGCGTCTTCGCATCGGGATACTTTGGACGTGACAACTTTGGCTTTGGCGAGGCTGCAGGATTTAATTGGGGTAATAGTACAGCAACCGTCCGATGGAATCATATATTCAATCAGCGCCTATTTAGCAATCTCACCTTATTTTATAGCGACTACGATTACCAGATTAATTTTGGCGATGACTCGCAAAATGGTTTTGACTGGAACGCCAGTATAGAAAATATAAGTGCCAAATTAGATTTTAGCTATTATCTCAATCCTACAAGCACACTGAGATTTGGTGCTCAATCGATCTATTACGATTTTTCTCCGGGAGTCGCTAAGGGAATTTCTGAGGGCGAAGTCAGGGATTTTTCTCTTGACAATAAATTTGCTGTAGAGAATGCTGTGTATGCTGAGAACGAACAGAAAATTGGCAACAAGCTGGTCTTGAACTACGGCATGCGTCTCAGCCACTTTGCCTACTTGGGTGAAGGGACCTCCTATACCTTTGGAGAAGCGCCACTCGGTGAGTCTCGACCTGTGACAAATATCACACCAGTAGGAAGTGGAGAGGTCATAGAGGATTTTGTGAATTTTGAGCCACGCCTTTCGGCAAAATACCAACTCAGCCCTACCAGCTCTGTCAAAGCGAGTTACAATCGTATGGTGCAGTACATACATCTCCTCAGTAATACCACAGCATCCACACCCGTAGATATCTGGACGCCTAGTAGTAATAATATCAAGCCACAGCTCGCAGATCAGGTGGCACTCGGATACTTTCAAAACTTCAAGGACAACACCTACCAGCTCAGCGCTGAGGTGTACTACAAATATTATGCACAGCTCATCGATTACATCGATAATGCTGACCTACTTCTCAATGAATTCCTAGAAGGTGACGTGCTAGAAGGAGAAGGTCGAGCTTACGGTATAGAGCTACAGCTCGAAAAGCAAAAAGGGCGCTTCAAAGGATGGACAAGCTACACTGTATCCAGATCTGAGCGGCGCGTAGATGGCATTAGTCAGGGTGAATGGTACGCAGCAAGATTTGACCAGACGCACAATCTGAGCATTGTAGGATTTTACGACATCAGCAAATACGTCACGGCCTCGGCAAATTTTTCTTTGATATCAGGCACGCCTGCGACCTTCCCTACCAGTCGCTACACAGTCCAGGGATATGTCATTGCTAATAATGATGATCTCACTAGAAATAACGTGCGCATACCCGCCTATCACCGACTAGATCTAAGTGTCACCGTGAAAGGCAAGAAGCACGATCGAAAACGCTGGGATGGCGAGTGGGTCTTTGGTGTTTACAATATCTACAGCCGACGAAATCCATTCTCCATATATTTCAGACAAGAGGATCGAAGATTTGATCCCGGCGAACCAGTAAATACAGAAGCCCTACAGCTTTCCGTCATAGGAAACTTCATCCCTTCCGTGTCTTACAATTTTAAATTTAAATAAATGAGGTACACAGCATATATACTCACGATCGCATTGATAGCTCTCTCATCCTGTGAAGATCCGATCGATGTCACGCTTGAAGATAACACGCCAGAGATCGTCATCGACGCATTTCTGGACAATCGGTCGATCGACCAGACCATCAGAGTTAGCCGAAGTATTCCCTACTTTGAGACAGGTCAAGACGCCATCACCACAGCGCAGGTCAGCGTCATCAAAGAATCTGGCCAGATCCTAGAATTTCTCCATACGTCTGACGGTGAGTACGTACTCGCTCTAGACGGTGGTGAGACCATAGGTGTACCTGGCGAAGGCTACTTGCTAGAAGTGCAGATCGGCGACGATCTATACACCAGTGCTGAGATTATGGCAGACGCACCACAAATAGACAGCATAGTGCAATTTGACAGAGAGGATGAGCTAGGATTTGATGATGGCACCTATGCGCAGTTCTTTGCGAGAGACATAGCAGGTGAGTCAAATGGATACTGGATCAAAACCTTTAAAAATGACACACTCCTCAATAAACCCGAGGAGATCAATTTAGCCTTTGACGGTGCTTTTAGCGGTAACGGAGATGCTGATGGCCTCATCTTTATCACTCCCATCAGAGAAAACATCAATCCTGTTGAAGATCCTGTAGAAGCTGGAGAAGAATCAGAGGATGTATCGCCATATGATCCTGGAGATCGTGTCCGAGTAGAAATCCACGGACTAGGTCTGGAATCATTTCTATACATGAGTGCTGTCCAGGATCAGCTCCTCAATGCCTTTAGTACAATCTTCGCAGAGCCTCTCCAAAATGTACGCGGCAATATCGTTCATAGCTCCACAGGAGAGAAAGTCTTGGGACAGTTTAATGTAGGTGTGGTGACGAGCTTGGAAGTGGAGATTGAGTAGTTTGGTGTCACTTGACATGGCCGATGTGTCTGTCCCCTTTGAGTGATGCTCAGCGAGCCTCTCTGACGTAGTGCAAGCCTGGAGGCGGGCGATTAAGTGCATCGGTGGTGCCAATAATGTAGACTCTTCGAAATCGATGTTAGGAGATTCCATCAGCTACTAATAATTTGATTATGATGAACCCTTTTATAACTCAAGCTCCGCGAGCCAAAGTTTAGGAGTAGTCCAACTTCGAGCTTGTATGCCTCTAAATAATTCATAGCCTGTGCCAAATGGACATCCTCAAGGTTAATGACCGCCTTGATTTCTACCATAATCTTATCCTCGACAAAGAAATCGACACGTCGTGTACCTATCTCCTGTCCCTTGTAAGTGATATACATCTCAAATTCACGCGAGTATTCAATGCCCTGAGTTGTCATCTCGATGGCAAGTGCCCGCTGGTAAATGACCTCCTGAAATCCGTTACCCAACTGCCTATGTACTTCCATAGCACAACCGATCACCTTGTACGTGAGCTCTTGATGAAGCATATTTGACACCATAGGTCGAGGAGTTGATTGGCTATAAACGTAGGTATAATCTGCTAGTCATTACTATATACTGTCTAAACCATGATTCACTTGTTTATCCTGACGAGTGCAAAACAAAGTGCTATCTGCCCTAAATCTCGTGCATTAACACTGTCGCTGTCTAAACCATGATTCACTTGATTTACTTGATAGCCATGATTAGTAAGGACAAAATCATGAAAATCACGGTGCAGACAACTAAATGATTCACCTATTTTACATGATAGCCACGATGAGCAAGGACCAATTCAAGGCAATCCCTTAATCATGAAAATCAAGGTGCAGACAACTTAATGATTCACTTGATTTACATGATAGCCATGATGAGCAAGGACAAAATCAAGACAATCCCATAATCATGCAAATCACGGTGCAGACAACTTCACAATTCCATGAATCACTTGATTATCCTGACGTGAGCAAAACAAGGTACTAACTGCACCAAGTCTCGTATATCAACACTACCACTGTCTAAACCATGATTTGCTTGATTTACTTGATAAACATGATTAGCAAGGACGAAATCAAGACAATCCTATAATCATGCAAATCACGGTGCAGACATCTTCATGATCCACTTGATTTACATGAATCACATGATAAACACAGACAAAATCAAGATAATCCAGTAATCATGTAAATCATGGTGCAGACAACTTCATGCTTCCATGATTCACTTGATTATCCTGACGAGTGCAAAACAAAGTACTAGCTGCACCAAGTCTCGTGCATTAACACTGTCGCTGTCTAAACCATGATTCACTTGATTTATATGATGAACATGATTAGCACAGACAAAATCAAGATAATCCAGTAATCATGCAAATCATGGTGCAGACAACTTCATGAGTCACCTGATTTACATGATGAACATGATTAGCACAGACGAAATCAAGATAATCCAGTAATCATGTAAATCACGGTGCAGACAACTTCATGAATCACATGATAAACACGATAAGCAGAGACAAAATCAAGATACTCCTAACTGAGCTGATGACACCTGCTCCAAGCAAGGTCAATTATATGGGGCCACAAACCCAACTACATGATCATAATGTTGTAGAGCTAATCGCAACTTGCACAAGTCACGCACACGCACTACCCCATCAAGCTCTTGAATCGTGGACGCTTCGGCGTCGCATCTCCTAGCTCTTCGCGTCGCTTTTGCTCGAAAGAGCTGAAATTACCCTCAAACCATCGCACCTGCCCCTCATCCTCAAAAGATAGAATGTGCGTAGCCAATCTATCGATAAACCAGCGATCGTGACTTATCATAAGTACGCATCCTGCAAAGTTGTCGATAGCATCCTCTAGAGCGCGAAGTGTATTGACATCAATATCATTAGTTGGCTCATCGAGCAGTAGGACATTACCGCCTTCCTTGAGGGTAATTGCTAGATGAACACGGTTGCGCTCACCACCAGATAGTACAGCAAGCTTCTTTTGCTGATCTGATCCGGTAAAATTGAATTTACTCACATAGGCTCGCACATTGACTTCTCGTCCTCCGACCTCGATCAGATCGTTTCCGCCACCAATAATCTCAAATACATTACTCTCAGGAAGTAGATCCTTATGAGACTGATCCACATAACTGAGCTCCACAGTTTCACCTACTTCTATGGTGCCTTTGTCGGGCTTTTCCTCTCCCATGATCATGCGGAAGAGAGTCGACTTACCTACTCCATTGGCTCCTATGATACCCACGATAGCATTCTTAGGAATAGAGAGATTGAGATTATCGATCAGCACGCGATTGTCAAATCCTTTGCTGACACCACTGAGCTCTATGACCTTGTCTCCGAGTCGTGGCCCTGGCGGGATAAACATCTCGAGTTTCGCTTCGCTTTCGCGTTGCTGTTCGCCGGCAAGTTTCTCATAAGCGTTGAGCCTTGCCTTGCCCTTACTCTGCTTTGCCTTGGGACTCATCCGCACCCACTCGAGCTCTCGCTTAAGTGTCTTGGCGCGTTTACTGCTGGCTTTGTCTTCTTGCTCCAGACGCTTTGTCTTTTGCTCTAGCCATGTGCTATAATTGCCTTCGTACGGGATGCCTTCACCGCGATCAAGCTCTAGGATCCATCCTGCTACATTGTCCAGGAAGTACCTATCGTGCGTCACAGCAATCACCGTACCTGGAAATTTACTCAGGAACTGCTCTAGCCAGTGCACGCTCTCTGCGTCTAGGTGATTAGTCGGCTCATCAAGTAGCAGTACATCAGGCTGACTCAGTAGTAGGCGACATAGCGCTACACGTCTTCGCTCACCACCAGAGAGTACGGCGATTTTTTGATCTTCTGGTGGTAGTCGGAGCGACTCCATCGCTTGCTCCAGCTTATTATCGATATCCCAAGCGTCATATTGGTCCATCTTCTCTAGGAGCTTACCCTGATCCTCGATAACTTTCATCATCTCGTCATCGCCCATTGGCTCGGCAAGTTTGAGATTAATGGCTTCGTAGGCTTTGATGATGTCCATGATTTCTGATACACCTTCTTGCACTACTTCTTTGACGGTTTTGGTTTCATCAAGCTCAGGCTCCTGAGCCAGGTAACCTATCTTGTAGTCTCCATCAAAGTATACTTTGCCCTCGTAGTTGTCATCTATACCCGCGATGATTTTAAGCAGGCTGGACTTACCCGACCCGTTGAGACCAAGAACGCCAATCTTGGCACCATAGTAAAAGGAGAGCCAGATATTATTGAGGACTTTCTTCTTAGGTGGATACGTCTTGGAGACGCCCTCCATGCTAAATATGATTTTGTTGTCAGCCATGTGTGTTGATTCTAGGAGCGCAAAGGTAAGAGATGCCACAGTGGTGATCCACTATCGCTACACCATGACACGTCCTGCACGTGCTGCGTGATGTAGTCCGTGTCTGGACTATTATTCCAGATAGAAGCTCTGTCGAGCAAATGCGTCTAGCTCCTCAACTTCCTGCGAGACATACTTCACCCATCCTGCTTGGAGTGACTCATCAGCATAGACTTGGCGATCGTAGTGCTGTTGCATCTCATCCATTTCAGATTGGATCTGGCGGAATATTTTCTGATGTTTTCGCTTAAAGTCTCTGACGCTATGAATAGACTCTTGCATAGCTCGTCTCATCTTACGCGCATGCAGTTCTGTGATATCAAAGTGTAGTTGCTCATGGAGCAGTACGAGACTATCTCGATCACTGGGGGTAAAGTAGGAATCCTCCGGCGTGAAGAAGGACTCGAGTCGCACCTGTAATCTGCCATTTGGAGCTACTGTCTCAGCATCATATCTGATGCCGCTCGCTGTCAGAGCTTGGTAGGAGCGATTGCGATTGGACGCTTGAAAATCTGAAATACGCAGTGGGCGCTCAGCATTCCAAGGTATCTCAGATCTACGTCGATCAGGTTCGGTGACATCATGACCTGAAACGTCCGTATCCATAGTACCATCTACGGTATAATGAGCGCAATCATGGGACGAGCTCAGATCACCCGTTACATGATAATAGTCATCTGATGAGCCCATACACAGAGCTAGAAGTATGATGATGAATGGTGCGAGATACTTCATTTACTATAGATAACGGAGGAGAGCTGCACTTTCGTGCAAATGCATGCTCGTGATACGATAAACAAAGATGTACATATCGAGATTACGTTGAACCCAATTCGTGCATTAGGCTTCGTAGCGAGAGCCGCAGGTGCGATAAGATGAGGTGTTTCTCTGACGAGGCATAG
>ENA-ORXU01000505-ORXU01000505.1-marine-metagenome-genome-assembly--contig:-NODE-505-length-44044-cov-4.105738_pt1 | contig 44044 bp, 32 predicted proteins | sample MGYA00237869_ERZ511484 | MGnify/ENA metagenome assembly ERZ511484 | reverse complement strand
TCGGCGTATAGCCAATTGGAACAAGGCGGCGATATCAAATATGTATATATTTTTAGTGCGGTCGCTCTTTTTATGCTGCTGATCGCATGCATTAATTTTATGAACCTCTCGACGGCCACGGCGGCAAAAAGGGCCAAAGAAGTCGGCATTCGCAAAGTCTTGGGATCTAATAAAAAGCAATTGCTCTATCAATTTTTATCCGAATCTTTTATTGCGACCCTAATAGCAATGGTATTTGCGGCCGTTTTGGTAGTTATATCCCTACCGTTCTATAATGCATTGTCCGGAAAAGAACTGCAACTCGATTTCCTATGGCAGCCTGCAGTTTTGGTATCGTTAGTACTGTTGACTTTTTTGATCAGTCTTTTGGCAGGAGGCTATCCCGCTTTCTTTCTGTCGTCGTTCAAACCGATTTCGGCATTAAAAAATAAGTTCTTGGGAGGAAACAATAATAAGGGTATCCGCAGTAGTTTGGTAGTTTTTCAATTTGTCGTTTCTGCAGGGTTGATACTGGCAACCTTGGTCGTCAACCAACAAATGCAGTACATCCAAAATAAGGATATTGGGTATGACCGAGATCAGTTATTGGTGCTTCGAGAGGCATATCTGCTAGGTAATGACAAAGAAGTTTTCAAAAATGAGCTGCTGAAGAATCCCAAGGTGGCATCTATTTCTCAATCGGCTTTCGCTCCCGCCGGCCTTACAGATAATAACCAGACCATGATTTCTAAAGATGGTCAGTTCGTTAGAAGAATGCCCGTATACAATATCGACGAGAACTACCTGCCTACTATGGGTATGCAATTAATCGCAGGCCGGAATTTTTCGAAGGAATTTGGTGCCGATTCCACCAACGTCATCATTAATGAAACCGCCGCAAAAGTTTTAGGCCTTGGTGCATCACCTATGGGTAAGGTAGTAACGACCGGCGGTGGTGCAAAAACGGTCGTTGGGGTAATTAAAGACTTTCACTTTAAATCGTTACACCAACCCATCGACCCTTTATTTATGATGTACGGGCCTTATGGCGGACTCATAATCAAGGCAAAATCGGCCGATATGTCCGGCTTGATAGCCGATGCCAATACCCTTTGGAACAGCTTCAATGCCGATGAGACTTTTGGGTATACTTTGTTGGATGAATCATATCGAGAGACCTATGCCCCCGAACAAAAAATGGGCACACTTCTTAACATTTTTGCGATTTTAACCATTTTGGTAGCCTGTTTGGGCCTTTTCGGATTGGTAACCTTCACGGCCGAACAACGCTTCAAGGAAATCGGCATCCGAAAGGTTTTGGGGTCTAGCGTTTCCGAGATTGTCGCCATGCTTTCAAAAGACTTTTTAAAACTGGTTTTCATTTCGTTCTTTATCGCGTTCCCTCTAGGATATTATCTAATGAACAAATGGCTTGAAAGTTTCGCCTATCGAATAGAAATGCAATGGTGGCTTTTTGGTCTAGCAGCTTTGGTTACGTTGCTGATTGCCTTTGGCACTATTGGTTGGAAGAGCTTTAGGGCGGCGACTATGAACCCTGTTAAGGCTTTGAGGGATGAATAAGAAACAAAAAGTAAAAACTCCTCCCTTTAAAAAAGGGAGGAGCTTAAAAAAGAATAACGGTGAAAAAAGTACAGATTCATAATAAAAAGGAGCTTTTGGAATTCCGCAGAGAATTAAGGAGAAACCTGACCCCCGCAGAAGCTTTTCTTTGGAAACATTTAAAGGCCAAACAGCTCGATGGCGAGGTACATCAAAATTCAACGGCAATGGAGTATGATGAACGAAGAACCGCCTATTTGAACAGAGAGGGCTTTACGGTCATCAGGTTCGAGAACAAAATGGTCTTTGATAATTTAAAATCCGTATTGGTGGAAATAAGGGAAAATTTCAAAAAGAAATAAAAAAGCAAAAGCTCCTCCCTTTTTAAAGGGAGGTGGCCCCCGCCTATGGCGGGGGTCGGAGGGATTAGTCAAGAGGCTAACTAAGAGGTTTCTAATAATTACGCGAGCAAGTTGCCGACTAATCCCCCCTTTCTTCCGCAAGCGGAATTCATTCCCCCCTTTGAAAAAAGGGGGGGGTAAAAAAAACAGAATTACGAAAAAACGAAATTATGCTAAGAAACCTTCTAAAAATTGCTTTTCGAAACATCTGGAAAAACAAGATGTTCTCATTGATCAATATTATAGGGCTGTCGATTGGTTTAAGTGCTGCATTTGTCATCGGGGCAATGATTTATTATGACCTGACTTTTGATAAGTTCCACCCTAATGGAAATCGCATATATAGGGTTGTGACGGATCGTAATATGCCGCAAGGTGAAAATCATTCTCGTGGGGTTCCTGTCCCTCTTGTAGATGTGCTTAAGGAAGAAATACCCGGAATTGAAAAATCCAGTGCGTTTTTTTCTTCCTATTTGAACTCTGTTGATAATAAATCAACAAAGAATACCTTCAAAAACCCCGAAGACATCATTTTTACCGACCATGACTATTTTGAACTCTTTAAGTATAAATGGCTGGCAGGTACACCTAAAGGTGTGCTTAGCAACCCAGGGGAGGTGGTGTTAACCAACAAAAGGGCGTCAAAATATTTTCCCGATAAATCACCTGAAGAAATTTTGGGTCTTTCGTTAGTATATAATGATTCTATACTGGTCACAGTGACAGGAATTATCGCTGATTTTGAAAAGCGTAGTGATTTTACGTTTCAAGAATTTTTGTCGCGGAAAACTGCTGAGTATACTGATATGAAGGATCAAGTTTATAATGATTGGTGGGATGGTTTAAACTCTGGAACACAAGTATTTATACAAGCTAACGATGGCGGCAGTATCCAAGAAATTTCAGAACGACTTGATGTTATTGCTAAAGAGCATGAGAACGAAGAGTTAGTGGCTATGGGGCACACGATGACCTTCGGCTTACAGCCATTGAACGACCTTCATTTTAATCAGGATTATGGTGTTTTTAATACGACCGATAATCATGCTAGCCTTGATATTTTGATCGGGCTGTCGTTCATCGCCCTTTTTTTAATGCTTCTCGGTTGTATCAATTTCATAAATTTAAATACTGCACAGGCTACTAAACGGGCCAAGGAAATAGGAATACGTAAGACATTAGGTAGTTCCAAAAAGCAACTAATTTACCAATTTTTGGGCGAGACGTTGTTATTGACCCTTGGTGCAGCAATTGTATCGCTATTCCTTTCTTTAGGGTTGTTCCGGTTGTTTTCTGACTTTATGCCCTCCGAAATCGGCATGGGACTTTTTAAAAGTCCGCTCCTTATACTTGGTGCTCTTTTAACGGTTATGGTCATTACTTTGCTCTCGGGATTTTATCCCGCTATAGTACTTTCCCAATTTAAGCCAGTATCGGTATTAAAGAATCAAATTTTGCCAAGAAGCGACAAAAGCTCTCTTCGTAAATATCTGACCATTTTTCAGTTTGCAATAGCACAAGTATTTATCATAGCCACCTTACTTGTTAGCAAGCAGATCAATTATATGATGAATAGTGATATGGGCATAAAAACGGAGTCCATTGCCTATATAAGTACCCCTGACCTCACTTCCGAAGAGAAGAAACAACTGTTCGCAAAAACCATTAAGGCAATACCCGAAATAGGGCAGGTTAGCATGGCAGGCACTTCACCTGCTTCTTTCTGGTCTATTGCAAGAACAGTAAAATATTTCGCAAAGGACAGTGAAATCAATACCCAGTTCCAATTACTCTCCGGAGATAATAATTATCTCGATTTATATGGCATACAACTTTTGGCAGGCCGAGAACCTTTGAACGACTCCATTAGTGAATATGTTATAAACGAGACAGGTATGAAAGAATTAGGTTTTAAAAACCCACAGGAAGTAATCGGGCAAATGCTTCAAGCAACCGATAAGAATATTCCAATCGTTGGGGTAATAGAAGATTTCAATCAGCGTTCATTAAAATCAAAGATAGAACCTTTAGCCTTCATAGGAGGGTTACGTCATAGCACAGTTCATTTTTCTTTTCAGGCCAGTGATACAGAAAATTGGCCGAAGGCCGTAGAAAAAATAGAAAAATCTTGGAAGTCGATTTATCCAGATGAGGAGTTCCACTTATCATTTATGGACGATACCGTAAAACAATTCTACGAACAAGAACGCAAAACCTCTAAACTATTGAGCTGGGCAACAGGTCTGGCCATCGCCATAAGTTGCCTTGGCCTCTTAGGATTGGTCATCTACACCACTGAACGCCGTACCAAAGAAATCGGTATCCGCAAAGTTTTAGGAGCTTCTTTGGCACAACTGAACCTTTTGCTTTGCAAAGAATTTTTGATTCTTGTGGGCATCGCTTTTGTCATAGCTGCACCGATAGCTTGGTACGGAATGAACAATTGGCTACAGGATTTTGCCTATAAGACCGATCTCAGTTGGTGGGTTTTTGTGTTGAGCGGTGTCGCTATGCTACTGATTTCGTTGGTCATCATCAGCATACGAACGATTACGGCCGCAAATAGGAATCCCGTAAAAAGTTTACGTACGGAGTGAAACAATTTGGATTTTCGCGAGTCTTTATAGCAGAAGAATCAAAGACCTGCAAGGTGTTGTCCACCTTTTCGGTGGACCTCCTTGTAGGTCTGGACTAGAATGCCGAAATAATTAAACCAAACCTACAAGGTCGAAAAAGCCGTCCTCTGGAAGAGAAAGACCTTCGAAGGTGAACAACAAATAAACAGATTCCCGACTTCTCGGGAATGACAATAAAAACATATAGCTATGTTCAAAAACTATCTAAAAATCGCTTGGCGAAACTTAAAGAAAAACAAAGGTTATACCGCCATCAATATAGGTGGATTAGCTTTGGGCATGGCCGTTACGATAATCATCGGGCTTTGGATACAAGACGAATTATCGAACAATAACTATTTTTCTAAAAAGGACAAGATTGCCCAGGTTTTTCAATCGCAAACGTTTAATGGCGAGATAGGTACAGGCCCCGCCATACCAAGACCCTTAGAAAAAGCCTTACGAGATGGTTATGCCGATAACTTTAAACATCTTGTAATGTCTACGTGGAACAATTCAAGATATTTAAAATACAAAGAAAAAAGTCTTTCTAAAACTGGTTATTTCATGCAGCAGGAAGCTCCTGAAATGTTGGACTTAAAAATATTGAAAGGAGAGAAAGATGGCTTACGAGAGTTAAATTCCATCATGCTTTCCGAATCGGTCGCCCGAGCACTTTTCGGTGATGAAGAACCCATCGGTAAGACCTTAGAAGTCAACAATCAATATGATGTGATGGTAAGTGCGGTATATGAGGATATTCCATTTAATAATTCGTTTCATGATGCCGAATATTTAATGCCATGGGATAAAGTGCTTGCCACCCAAGAATGGATGAGAAATTCAGAAGATCAGTGGGGTAATAATTCGTTTCAAATGTTCGTGCAAATTGCGGACAATACCAGCATGGAAAAAGTAACCGAGACCATCGTTAATGTAAAGAAGAAGTTAGACGCTGATAACGCTCAATTTAATCCGCAACTATTCCTTTTCCCGATGAAAGAGTGGTATCTCCGAGGTAATTTCGAAAATGGAAAACAATCGGGCGGAAGAATAAAATATGTCTGGTTGTTCGGTATCATCGGTGTCTTTGTTTTGCTTTTGGCCTGTATCAATTTTATGAACCTCAGTACGGCAAGATCTGAAAAACGGGCTAAGGAAGTCGGTATTCGAAAATCAATAGGTTCGCAAAGAAACCAATTGATTGGCCAGTTTTTAAGTGAATCGTTCTTGGTCGTGCTATTCGCTTTTTTCGTTGGAGTTGTTATTGTGTTATTGTCACTGAACGGATTTAACGAGCTTTCTAAAAAAGAGATATCCTTTCCTTGGGGGAATGGTCTTTTTTGGTTGAGCTCGTTGGTATTTATCTTGTTTACGTCATTGGTGGCAGGCAGTTATCCGGCACTTTACTTGTCATCGTTTCGGCCGGTGGATGTTTTAAAGGGAACATTCAAAGCAGGAAAATATGCAGGCTTACCGAGAAAGATTTTGGTAGTCGTTCAATTTACCGTTTCCGTGGCCTTTATCATTGGTACTGTTATCGTGATGCAACAGATTAATCATGCAAAAGATCGACCCGTAGGTTATGATAAAGAAGGCTTGGTTCAAATACCCACGTTTAGTGAAGACTTTACGGGTAAGTATGGGCTTATGCGCGAAGAGTTTATAGGCTCTAATGCAGTTGTTGAGATGTCAACTTCTAGCAGCCCCACCACACAAATATGGTCAAACCGCAATGGTTTTGATTGGGAGGGCAAACCGGAAGGTTTTCAAGAAGATTTGGCGTGGACGGAAGTTTCACATGAGTATGCTAAATCGCTGAACCTAAAAATCTTGGAGGGAAGGGATTTTTCAAAAGATTTCGCTTCAGATTCCAATGCGGTGCTTATCAATAAAACAGCTGTAAAGTATATGGGACTTGTTGATCCCATTGGCAAATTCTTAAAAGACTCGGATATAGAGGATCCCGCTGAACCGCTCAAAATTATCGGGGTAGTCGAAGATATGATAACACAATCTCCTTATCAACCGGTTAAACAGGGTGTTTATGTCTTTGATAAGAATGGCAATGCCAGTTTTTATAATCTCAGGTTGAACCCAAAGCAGAGTTCAAGTCAGAATATAGCGACTGTCGAAAGGGTTTTCAAAGAACATTTTCCCGATATTCCTTTTCAATATGATTTTGTGGATGCAGAATACGGAGAAAAATTTGCTTCTGAAGAACGCGTAGGCACATTATCAGGAATCTTTACGGCTCTCGCTATTTTGATAAGTTGCCTTGGTTTATTTGGTCTGACTTCATTCGTTGCGGAACAGCGAACCAAAGAAATCGGGGTCAGAAAGGTTTTGGGCGCGTCGGTGTTCAATGTCTGGAACATGCTCTCTAAAGACTTCTTAAAACTGGTCATCATCTCATGCTTTATCGCTATTCCGATATCCTATTATGTAATGAACGGGTGGTTGCAAGACTATCCATATCGCGTAATTCTCGAATGGTGGATTTTTGCCTTGGCCGTTATCGGGGCAATGGCAATTACTATAATTACGGTAAGTTTTCAGGCAATTAAAGCTGCGAATTCAAACCCTGTAGAGAGTTTGCGAACGGAATAGTCCCCCCAACCCCCGAAGGGAGGACAAAAAAAGAAAAGCTCCTCCCTTTTTTACTTGCCTCCGACGAACCTTGCAACCGACGAGGGAGGCACGACCGAGAGGATTGCATGAGTGAGAGGAAGGCACAGGTGGCATACGCCTATGGCGGATGACGGAGGGATTATTCAGGAAAGGTTCAAGATTAGAGAAAATGAAAAATAGTATTTGAGCAAGTTTACGGACTAATCCCTCCGTCCACCGTCGGCGGACACCTCCCTTTAAAAAAGGGAGGAGCTTAAAAAAAATAAAAACAGGAACAATGTTAAGAAACTATCTAAAAATCGCTTGGCGAAACTTAATTCGAAATAAGAGTTTTTCGTTGTTAAACATTGTTGGTCTTTCTATAGGCTTGGCAGTCACCGCTCTTATTTTGATATGGATAAACTATGAACTAGGTGTCGATCAATATCATACAAATAAGAACCGTATTTACCAAGTATATAATCAATACCCGGTAGAGGGCGAAATCTGGACATGGAATTCAACGCCTAAAATAATGGCGCCTACTATAAAGAAAGATTACCCTGAAGTGGAACATATTTCTAGGTTCTATTATGATAAGGAATTTCTCTTTTCCTTAGATGATAAAAGGATGAAATCTACAGGTACCATTGTTGACCCTGACTTTTTGAACATATTTAGTTTTCCACTTGTAGAAGGTAGCATTGAAACTGTATTAGAAGGTGTAAATTCTGTTGTTATTACTCAGGCATTTGCCAAAAAGTTATTTGGAGATGAACCAGCGGTGGGGAAAATAGTAAAAGTCGATAATGCTGATACTTTTAAAGTAACAGGAGTCTTAAAAGACCTTCCGAATAATACAGGTTTCAATTTCGAATTTTTGATGCCTTGGGCATATGCTCAACAAAGGGGTTGGAACGATAAACATTGGGGTAATAATTCCATTGCCACCTATGTCTTATTAAAAGAAGGAACGGATTATGGGGCATTCTCTAAAAAAATCAAAAATTTACGCGAACGATATGATAAGGGTGCAGCAGATATGGTTACTTATTTATATCCTTGGTCAAGGTATTGGTTGCATTCAGAATTTGTAGATGGAAAAGAAGTCGGTGGTAGAATTATAACGATACGGATGTTTGGTTTCATTGCAGCTATTATTTTACTTATAGCCTGTATCAATTTCATGAATTTAAGCACCGCCAGAAGTGAAAAACGGGCGAAAGAAGTTGGAATACGAAAGGTTGTAGGAGCAAAAAAAGGCGCACTTATTGGTCAGTTCTTAGGCGAATCTATCTTAATTTCAGCTATTGCGGCGGTTTTAGCTTTTCTACTAATTGTGCTTGTTTTGCCATCTTTTGGAGAATTAGTTCAGAAACCATTGGTATTAGATATGACGAATGAATGGTTTTGGCTATCGGCCTTTGGAGTTGTGATTCTCACGGGAGTATTAGCAGGTAGTTACCCGGCGTTATATCTATCTGGCTTCAAACCTTCGGCAGTTTTAAAAGGAACTTTTAAAAAAATGAGTTCGCCGGTTACGCCTAGAAAAGTAATGGTGGTGCTACAGTTTTCGGCAGCAATCATTCTTATTACCGCGAGTATAATCGTAACCCAACAATTACAGAAGGTGCAGAATAGACAAAGTGGTTATTCTAAAGCCAATTTAATTTATTCCCATATAGAAGGTGATGTAGCAAAGAACTACACACTAATTAAAAGTGAGTTGTTGTCATTTGGCATAGCCGAATCTGTTACTAAAACCAGTGGCCCCATAACAGAGGGTTGGAGTAATTCATGGGGTTTCGATTGGAAAGGAAAAGATGAAGATAATGTAACTACCATCCAAAGATTCAATGCCGATGATGCTATAGTTAAGACAACAGGGATGGAAATAATTGCTGGGCGTGATTTTAACTTAAGTAAATACCCAACAGATTCTACTGCGGCAATACTTAATGAATCAGCTGTGAAACTGATGAACTTCGAGGAACCTCTTGGTCAAATTGTTAAAGATATGGGCATTGAATGGCATGTGGTAGGCGTTGTCAAAGATTTCATCTTAGATTCACCATTTCAAAAAATAGACCCAATGGTTATCGAAGGTGGCCTCTATGCAAATAATGTAATCCATATTAAATTTAATAAGACCATGGCGACGGCAGAAAGTCTGGCTACGGCGGAAGCGATTTTCCGAAAATACAATCCAGAGTATCCTTTCAATTATGAATTTGTTGATCAAGAATATGCCCAAAAATTCGATGATGAAAAAAGAACGGGTCAACTGGTAAGCTTATTTACAATACTCACTATTTTTATTTCCTGTTTGGGCCTATTCGGTCTTGCCAGTTATATGGCCGAGAACAGGATAAAGGAAATTGGAATCCGTAAAGTTTTAGGGGCTTCCGTGCAAAATATAACGACGCTTCTTTCTAAAGATTTTTTAAAATTGGTATTGATTGCTATTGTACTGGCCGTGCCTATTTCATGGTATTTCATGAGTAAATGGCTTGAGGATTTTGCGTATAGAATAACCATTTCTTGGTGGACTTTTGCTCTGGCGGGAATCTTGGCCTTGACCATCGCCCTTTTAACGGTAAGCTATCAGGCCATAAAAGCAGCAATCGCCAACCCGGTAAAAAGTTTACGGACAGAGTAGAAAAAGCTCCTCCCTTTTTTAAAGGGAGGTGGATTCGCTTTAGCGAAGACGGAGGGATTATGACGAAAAGATTGAAAAAAATGAAAAAGAATAACTGAGCAAGTTTGCGGGATAATCCCTCCGTCAGCAAGCTGACACCTCCCTTTAAAAAAGGGAGGAGCTTAAAAAATAAAAGAACATTTGAAACAAGAAACACCATGTACAAACTATTCCTAAAAATCGCAACACGCTATTTGCTCAAAAACAAGTTGTATTCCTTCATCAACATCTTTGGGCTAGCTATCGGCATAGCTTCTTTTGTATTGATTATGCTGTATGTGAATTATGAATACAGCTACGATACTTTCGAAGATTCTGAACAGGTACAGCGTATCTACATGGATTATACCGAGGATGGTGTGTTTGTGCCGGGCGATGCACAGACCTATAATTTGACAGGGCCTACACTTACCGAAGCATTTCCTGAAATTACTGATTTTGTTCGCCTGTCATATATTGTCGATGTTTCCTTTAAGAATGGTAATTCGCTTATTAACGGAGAGAAGGGCGCATTGGCCGACCCATCGGTTTTCGAAGTGCTGAAGTACTCGCTGTTAAAAGGGGATGCCAATACGGCTTTGAAAGAACCCTATTCCATTTTGTTGACCGAGACTTTAGCGGATAAAATTTTTGGAAATGAGAATCCCATCGGAAAATCCATAGAGGTTATTTACAATGGAAAGACTTTGTTTAAGGTAAAAGGGATATTAAGGGATCGACCGGGCAACTCCCACATGAAAAACGATTTCTTGATGTCGTTCAATACCGGCTTGACTTGGGACGGATTTCCCGACAACCCAGAACCTAACTGGAACGGAAATAACCTGTACACTTATATCAAAATCGATGAAAATACCGATATCGCAGCGCTAAAGACAAAAGTTATGGATTTCAAGGTGGAGAGCCTACCCTTTGAAAGACATAATATGGAATCATTGGAAGATATACACTTGCATTCCGACAAACCCTACGAGGCTCAAGCGAACGGTAGTGCCAGTAGGGTGAATTTTCTGTTGGCCATAGCCTTTATCATTATTCTGCTCTCCTGGCTAAACTATGTAAACCTCTCAACGGCTAAATCTTTAGAACGTGCAAAGGAAACCGGAATACGAAAGGTGGCCGGTGCACAACGGCCACAGATTATCGTGCAATCACTTTTAGAATCGTTATTACTGAATTGTATTGCGATTATAATAGCAGTCTTTGTCGTATTGTTGGTGCTTCCTTTATTCAATGGTTTTATCGGAAAAGAGTTGAGTTTTGGCCTATCTAACCTCGCAGAGTTTCTTCCGATGCTGGGCTTTATTTTGTTAGGTACATTGGTTTCTGGTTTATACCCTGCATTTGTATTGAGTAGCTATACCCCGGCAAAGGCTCTAAAAGGAAAAGTCAGAACAGATGGCGGTGGCCTAACCATTCGAAAAGGATTGATTATCGGGCAATTTTTAGCGACCATTATCCTCTTGATCGGTACAATAGTAGTGACCAAGCAAATCAATTTTTTGCAAGACCAGCCCATCGGTGCAAATCTTGATCAGACGCTTACTTTAAACGGTAAAATAATAGCCGACAGACAAGATTCGCTTTTAACGAACGATTTTAATACGTTGAAGAAAGAATTGAAAAATTTAGCCTTCGTCAAGAATGCAGCGATGTCTCAGACCTACCCCGGTGGTACCTATGACGACTTGGCCTCGGCAGTGGGCATCACTTTTCCGAACGGAACTGAAGATAATAAGAGAATATGGTACCATTACGGCGTTCAACCGGAATATTTCAAGTTAATGAATATGGAGTTTGTTGCCGGAGGTCCTTTTCTCGAAAAGCCCGAAGGTCGTAGCAATAATATTGTCATGAACGAGCGATTTATAAAACATATGGGTGTCGCTAAAGCAGAAGACGTGATAGATAAAACCGTAAAATTTGGAGGGGAAGATTGGGTCATTGTGGGTGTCATCAAAGACTACCATCATTTTGGTTTAAAAACGGGCATCGAGCCGCTCGTTATACGTTACGAATCTGACTGGAGTAATCTTTTGGTACAATTGGACCAAAGTGTATCGTCAGCAACAGGAATGACCGCAGCGATCTCACAAATCGAAAACAAGTGGAACGACATACTTCCGGAAAGTATTTTCAACTATACTTTTTTAGACCAAAATTTTGAGGCACAATATAATGAGGATAAAGCCTTTGGTTCCGCTTTTCAAATTTTCACGATCCTCGCCATACTAATCGCCTCCATGGGTCTTTTTGGTTTGACTTCTTATACCTGCATACAGCGAAAGAAGGAAATAGGTATCAGGAAAGTAAACGGCGCATCGATTACCCAGATTCTCTCGCTATTAAATAAAGATTTCGTGAAATGGGTGGTTCTCGCCTTTATCATCGCGGTGCCCATATCGTGGTACGCTATGAACAAATGGCTCGAAGGTTTTGCATACAAGACCGAAATGAGTTGGTGGATATTCGCCCTCGCGGGTCTAACTGCGCTCGGTATTGCCTTGATTACGGTAAGTTGGCAAAGTTTTCAGGCAGCGGTTGCGAACCCTGTCGATTCGTTGAGGGATGAATGAAAAGCCCCCCTCTCACTTCCCCGGAGGGGGAGAACTAGCTCTTTCCCTATAAGGGAGAGAGGTGGAACGATTTGGGAAGTTTAGATTACAGAGAGAATGGACTCCCTCCCCTCGGGGAGGGCTGGGGAGGGGACTTTTCAGGCCAGTCAAAACATCAGAATCAAAACATAAAACAAAAACATTATGTACACCCTCTTCCTAAAAATAGCAACGCGGTATCTGCTCAAGAACAAGCTGTACTCCTTCATAAACATTTTTGGGTTGGCGATTGGCGTGGCGTCTTTTGTTCTTATTATGCTGTATGTAAACTATGAGCGTAGTTTTGATAAGTTTAAAGGATCTGAGAATGTGCATCGGGTCTATATGGACTATTTGGAAGGTGATGAATGGGTCGCGGGTGATGCCAACGCATACATCGTGAGCGGACCCACATTGAAGGAGAAATATCCTGAAATAGAAGATTTTGTTCGGCTTCGTCGGGTAAAAGGTTTGGTGTTGGTACACGACAATGCCATTTTTGACGAAAATACCGGGGCATTGGCAGACCCTAGCTACTTTGAAATCTTTGATCGCAATCTGCAAAATGGCGACATACGTACCGCTTTGAACGAACCCTATTCCATTGTACTCTCGGCGTCGTTGGCGGAGAAGATTTTTGGGGCTGCAGATCCTATCGGCGAAACCGTAAAAATAGCAGCAGGGGGCAATACGAATTTTAAGGTTACCGGGGTATTAAACGGTGATGTGCCGAATAGCCATATCAATAATGACTTTCTGGTTTCGTTTAAGACCTTTTACACTTGGCCCGTATTTGACCGTGATTGGAAATATACCTGGAACCAAAACGAATACTTTACGTATTTAAAATTAGATGAAAATGCCGATGTCGCTGCGTTGAACAAGAAGATAATGGCGTTTAAGCCGGAAGGGTTAAAAAATGAAAGGCACCATTTAGAGCCGATAGCAGATATTCATCTTAATTCAAACAAGCCTTATGAGGCCGAGGCCAATGGTAATGCGAACAGTGTTCGACTTTTGGCGATTATTGCCTTCATCACCATTCTACTTTCTTGGATGAACTATATAAATCTCTCCACCAGCAAGTCTATGGAACGAGCCAAGCAAATCGGCGTTCGTAAGGTCGTAGGGGCAAGAAGGCCACAATTGATCCTACAGTCCCTCATAGAATCGGGTCTCTTGAATTTTATCGCAATAGTTTTGGCAATCGGCGCGGCCTATATACTGCTTCCTGCCTTTAATCGGTTCGTCGGGTTGGAACTTGAACTTAATAGTACACAAATAAAAGGCCTCTTGCCCTATTTTGCGTTTATGCTTCTCGGAGCCACTTTGTCGGCCTTTTATCCCGCCTTTATGTTAAGCAAGTACAAATCGGTAACTGTACTAAAGGGAAAGTTACAGGCCTCTACCAAAGGCCTCAATTTGAGAAGGGGACTGATTATCGGACAATTTTTGGCTACGATAACATTATTGACGGGTGCCTTTATGGCCAACAAACAAATCCGTTTTCTTCAGGATCGACCCATCGGTGCCGAGCTTAACAATTTGGTATCACTTAACGGCCAAGTCTTGAACAGGGAACGGGATTCTATCCTGGAAAATGATTATAGCACCCTGGTCGGCGAACTCAAAAAAAGTCCCTACGTCGAAGATGTCGCCTTAAGTTCGACCTATCCGGGCGATGATTTCTCAAATTTGAATTCCGCTCTTGGTATGACCTTTCCCAACGGGAAAACCGATGATAAACGGGTCTGGTACAATTATGTTGCAGAACCGAATTACTTTTATGTAACGGGTATGGAATTTGCCGCAGGAGAAACTTTTTTGCAAACTGCAAATGGATGGAGTCGTAATATCGTCATAAATGAAAAAATGGCCAGTTTTATGGAAATTACGGATTTGGAAGGTGCGATTGGAAAGACAGCCAAATTTTTTGAAGAAGAGTGGGTCATAACTGGAATCGTTAAAGATTACCATCATTTTGGATTGAAGTCTCCCATTGAGCCTCTAATAATAATGCAAAATAAACCCCTCAGGAATATTCTGGTAAAGTTGGATAAGCGGTCAGCTACTATGGCAGCAACTACCGATGCGCTAGAACAATTGAACAACACATGGCATCAGGTCTTTCCGGAAAGTACCTATAACTATACCTTTTTAGACCAAAATTTTCAGAAACAATATACCGAGGACAGAAAGTTTGCCAAAGCCTTTCAGGTTTTCACCATCTTGGCAATTCTTATTGCCGCTATGGGCCTATTCGGCCAGACCTCTTATACCTGCATCCAACGAAAAAAGGAAATAGGTATCAGGAAAGTAAACGGCGCATCGATTACCCAGATTCTCTCGCTATTAAATAAAGATTTCGTGAAATGGGTGGTTCTCGCCTTTATCATCGCGGTGCCCATATCGTGGTACGCTATGAACAAATGGCTCGAAGGCTTCGCTTATAAGACCGAAATGAGTTGGTGGATTTTCGCATTGGCAGGTCTTACCGCTTTGGCCATTGCCCTGATTACGGTAAGTTGGAAAAGTTTTCAGGCCGCGGTCGCGAACCCTGTCGATTCGTTGCGGGATGAGTAGCCCCCAACCCCCAAAAGGGGAAGCAAAAATAAGAAAAGCTCCTCCCTTGTTTTAAGGGAGGTGGCATCGCTTGCGATGACGGAGGGATTGGTCCTAGGAACAACTAAGCACCAACCTCGGAGCAAGTTTGCGGTATAATCCCTCCGTCCGTCAAAGGCGGACACCTCCCTTTGAAAAAGGGAGGAGCTAAAAAAATAAAACTAGAACAATGCTAAAAAACCACCTTAAAATCGCTATTAGAAGCCTCGGCAAGAGAAAAGGTTTCGCATTGATAAACACTATCGGATTGGCATTGGGTATTTGGTGTTGCTTAATGATCGCCCTGTGGGTCATGGACGAATTTGAACAGGATAGCTTTCATGAGAACGAAGGCCGTATCTATCAAGTCTTGCGAAACCAACCGGCGGAGAACGGATCTATAGTGACCGATGAAGACACGGCCTATCCCATTGGTGATGCCCTATTAGGGCAAATTCCTGAAATCGAGGATCGAACTAGGGTCACTTATCCAAGAAATGCAACGGTCAATATTTCCGATAAACTGACCGAGGTTCAAATGATCGCCACGGACCCCGGTTTTTTCGGAGTCTTTACATTTCCCTTAAAAGAAGGCTCTTCCAAAGATTGCCTTCAAGACCTGAAGAATATAGTAATTTCCGAAAGGTTGGCCGCCAGTTTCTTTCCTGAAGGTGATGTGATCGGTAAAAGTTTAGAACTTAATATCAATGAGGTAGAAGTCGTTTTCAATGTATCGGGCGTTTTCCAGAGACTCCCCGAACAATCCTCTTTGCAATTCGATGTCGTTATCCCAATCGATAACTACCTTCCGTTCAATTCTACTTACGAGAGCTGGGGCAATTCATGGATGGTTACCTATGTGTTGCTCGATAAAAATGCATCCCAGAAGGATGTTAACCAAAAAATCGAGACCCTGCCTAAAAAGGTGGCCGATGTAGACTGGTTTACCCTGCAGCTTCAACCTTTCAAAGATCGATATCTCTATTCGAAGTTCGAAGATGGTAAGGCGGTCGGCGGAAGAATGGATAATGTTATTCTTTTTATTATCATTGCCGCTTTTACCTTGCTGATCGCCTGTTTCAATTTTATCAATCTGACAACGGCCTGGTCGATCAAAAGATCGAAGGAAGTAGGTATCAAAAAAATATTGGGTGCCGAAAAAGGTTCGTTAATGGGCCAATTTATGCTAGAGTCTACAATTTTGGTCACCTTAGCCGTAGGGTTTGCCATTCTTCTTGCCGAACTGACCATGCCCATATTCAATGAAATCGCTTCGAAGCATATTTCCCTTGATTTTATGAATGTGAATTTCTATGCGATTATCTTCGGGGTCGCTTTGGTCACCATCGCGCTTTCTGGTATTTATCCGGCAATTTTGTTGTCCTCTTTTGACCCTGTTAATGCGTTGAAGGGCAAAATCAAGGGAAGTATCGGTCCGGTCTTGTTGCGTAAGGGCCTTGTGGTCGCACAGTTTGCCTTATCTACGATTTTGGTGGCGGGCACCGTTGTGGTGTACTTACAACTGCACTATATTCAAAGCAAAAACCTGGGGTTGGATAAAGAGAACGTAGTTTTTCTTCCTTTAGACAGCGAAACTTGGAAACATTCAAAGACCATCAGGTCAGAACTTGCCACATTTTCCGAGATTGGACAAGTGAGTTCGGCGAGTGGAAATTTTAGTGAATCGATCGGAATCACTGGAGATCCCGTATGGGAAGGAAAAAATCCGAAGGAATACAATCCAGGATTTGCCATTTTAGATGTTGATTTTGGTTTGATGGAGCTATTGAATGTGCGTTTGGAAAAAGGCCGCTTCTTTTCGCAAGATTTTGCTACCGATTCCCTGAACTATATGGTTAATGAAGAAGCGGCCAAGGTGATGGGTATGGAAGAACCGATTGGAAAATCATTGAATTTTTGGGGCGAGGAAGGTGGTAAGATAGTAGGTGTGGTAAAAAACTTCCATTTTAGATCGCTTCATAATCCCATTGAACCTATGATTCTTCGCTGCAGGCCCTCAAATACAGAACTGGTATATGTAAAGACCACGCCCGGCCAGACGAAAGAGACGATTGCCCGTTTGGAAGAGGTGCACAAACAATTTAGCAGTTTGCCCTTTAAGTATGAGTTTTTAGATGATACCATTTTAAAAGGTTATCAAGAGGAACAAAAAATACAGCAGTTGGCAAGTATATTTTCGGGCTTGGCTATTTTTATTTCATGTTTGGGTCTTTTTGGCCTGGCCGCCTTTATGGCAAATCAGCGCACTCGCGAAATAGCGGTGCGAAAGGTTTTGGGTGCCAATATTGCGACCTTGTTCAGTATGCTTTCAATGGATTTTTTAAGGCTTGTTGCTTTGGCGCTTTTAATGGCAATACCCATCACTTGGTATTATCTAAATGACTGGATGCAGGGTTTTGCATTTCATATAGAACTACGTTGGTGGATGTTCGGCTCGGCCGCACTGGCTATCTTACTCATAGCCTTGATTACGATCAGTTATCAAACGTTAAAGGCTGCAAACAACAATCCCGCAAAAAGTTTGCGAACGGAATAGTGAAGAGACCTGCGAGGTGCAGCCGACGATAGGAGGTCTCCTTGCAGGTCTGATGAGTTATATGGAATGCGAACCTACAAGATTACGCTTGCATCGCGAAACCTTGCGGGTGATAAATAAAAGGATAGAGAACTATTAAACAGATTCCCGACTTCTCGGGAATGACATAAAAATAATTAAATCATGAAAACAACAACAATAGTAGTACTAACAATACTTTGCATAACCACTAGCTGCGCACAAAAGCGAATAAAAGGCAGTGGCAATGTTGTAACCATAGAAAGGACCACCAACGACTACGACGGCATTTCGGTATCGGGATTTTATGAAGTCGAACTGATCGACGGCCAAGAAGGAAAACTGACTTTAAAGGGCGAGGATAATATCTTGGATAATATCGAGACCGAAGTAAGCAGTGGCACCTTGCATATTAAGTCAATAGACAATATAAATCTCAATCCCTCACGTGGTGAGGGGGTATTTATCACTATTCCCATTGAAGAAATCGATCAAATACGGCTTTCCGGTTCAGGGGATTTTAGGGGAAAAAAGACCCTCAAAACAAATGATCTGGCCATTCAGATTTCTGGTTCTAGAAATATAGATCTTGCCGTCGAAGCTATTAAGGTTTCCGTCATGACCTCAGGTTCGAGTAATATACGTTTGAAGGGAAATTCCGAAGAGTTCAAAGTACGATCCTCCGGGTCGTCCAATGTAAAAGCCTATGATTTGGAGGTTAATGAAGCGACTTTCGAACTATCGGGTTCTACGAATGTCGAAACCACCGTAGACGAATCGCTTACATCAAGGGTTTCCGGTTCGGGCAATATTCGGTATCGGGGCAATCCTCAAAACGTGGATAGTAAAATATCCGGTTCGGGCAAGGTGTCGAAAGATTGAAAGAAAAGCCTAACGGTTTTCGGTCATTTGCGATGATAATCCTATCAAGTTTAAATCACTTCATAGTTTGGTAAGTAAACCTGATAGATTTAGAGACTGTTTTGAAATATCTCGATTATTTTCTCCCGCCCGATCCGGTACGGGCGGGTATAACCTCTTTCTGCGCATTACTTTGTTAAAACCTGCCAGCCGCAGGCAGGTTCTTGACCGTAACGGTGCTATGCTTAAAAATTTTGCCTCGTTCTGCATCCCCGCCGGCAGGCGGGCAGGAAAAATAGGCTATAACAATTCTAAATATACATTTCAAAACAGTCTCTTAATAAGATTTCAACCTAGAGCGATGTAAAAAAATTAATAAGCAACTGTTTTTGTAGTTATAATTTTTTGAATATTTCCTTAAACCTTTCAATGCTTAACGGTTTTACAATGTAGTCTGAAACTGCGGTTATGTTTTTTGCCTTGATAAGATCATCCGGGTTTTTAGATGATGAGGTAATGTAGATTTGTATCTCTTTTTTTATTTTACTTATTAGGGGAGTGTATTCTTCCAGAAATTGCCAACCGTCTAAAATAGGCATATTAAGATCGAGAAAAATAAGATCGGGAAGTTCGTCGGTATTTTGATGGTTTTCTAAAAAATATTCGATTGCTTCCTGTCCGTCCGAAAAGGTAATTATGTTATTTACAAATTCGGTAGCCACAATTGTTTTCTTTGCGGCATATTGATAGATATCGTCATCATCAATTAAAGCAACAGTGTTGATTTTTTTCATGCTTTCTTGGGTTATGAGTGATTTAAACTTTCTCCATTTGCTAAAACCTGCCTGCCGGCAGGCAGTAATTGCTCTTTTTCGTCTGTTTTTCCCCTTTTCTTCCTTCCGTAACGATGTTACCAGCCCGTACCGGTCGGACGGGTGCAACATAAAAAAGACATCAAACAGACAAAAAATAGCTAATTTTCACCTAAACGCAGAAAGTTTAAATCACTGCTATTAAAATATTATACTAAAAGTTGTGCCTTTGTCAACTTCACTTTCTGCCGTTATTTCTCCCCCCATGGCTTCTACTTGTGCCTTGGTTATAAATAGGCCGACACCTTTTGCTTCGGGATGTTTGTGAAACGTTTTGTGCAGGCCGAACAAACGGTTTCCGTTCTTTTCCATATCTATGCCAAGTCCATTATCGCTTACTGTTAGACTAGTCTGCTCGCCTGTCTGCCCTGTTACAAAGTGTATGGCCGGGTCTCTTTCCGATGATTTATATTTTATGGCATTGCTCAATAGATTATGCATTATACTCTCTAAGTAAACAGAAGAATATTCAACGGTTTCAATAGCGGAAAAATCATAAGTGATCTTCGCGTTTGTCTCCATGATTTTTCCTTGATAGGTGTCGATCAATCTTTCTAATACCGTTTCAAAATTGAGTTCTTCTCTTTCTTTTTTAGATTCATGCCGAATGCTGACAACGTCTAAAAGTTCGTTTAGGGTGCCCTCTAGGTTATGTACGGTTTTTTGAAATTTATCCATCAACATATCCTTTTCGGCTACTGTTTCTTCTTGGCCATAAAAATGTAAAAGAGATTTTAGGTTACTGGTCGGGCCTCGTAGATTGTGCGAAACGATATGGGCAAAATCTTCTAGTTGCTTGTTTTGTTTGGTCAAGTAACCGGTGCGTTCTTCTACAATGTTTTCAAGATTTTTGTTGTTCAACACTAATTTTTTTTCGGCCAGTTCTCGTTTGGTATCTATTTGGTTCAATAGTTTTGCGGTAGACCATAAAAGATATAGGGCCACAAGAATAAAGCAGGTGGTGAACAATGCGATACCGAATTCTATAGATATAAGATTGTTCCTTCCAAATAAGAGTTGAACATAGCCGAGTATAAGTACGGTCGCCAATATCTTTACAAATAGATTGCGGGCCATAAAGTTGCCGAATTTTTTTCCGGTGAATAAGCCGGTAATTCCCATGCTTGGATGAATAAACGAAACTAGTATGGAGAGCATTAAGAAGATTGCCGATGTATGTATCGCCATGGAAGTGAAAAAGGACAATTTATACAGTGTGGGTACATTAAAAAGGTATCCCAAAAAGGCGATAAAGGCGATAAAGGCGATAAGGGTAATGAGATGAAGTGCATATTGACCTATTTTTTGCGCTATGAAATTGGTCATATGAAATACAATGAATACGAGCCCGAAAAGAAAAAAGCAAATCGAAGTAGTCGGCGATGGTCTACCGGGCGATGTTTCCCCATTGTCGATAGCATCAAAATCTATTATTAAGAGTTGATCTAACCCCAAATTATAGCCAAAGATATCCTGTGATAATGAAGCAAGACTAAAAACAGTCAACACTAAGGATAGAAATAGGGTAAGGTTATACCATTTATTTTTTAGGAACAGAATGAGTATGGTAGCGGTAAAAAGAAAGCAAAGCGCAGTGTTCAATTTCATTGACACATAACCGGGAATCATTGTTTTCAGCAAGGCAATATCGAATACCCAGCCCAATATTACGGTAAGGCTAATTGTAATGGCCACTATACCGGCGAAAAATACAATCTTTAAGTTTTTGTCTTGCTCTATCATTCTATTTCCGGAGGTTTTTCATCAGATTTGGAAAAACCTATTTCGTTTAAGTCTAGCGGGAGATGGAACCTACCATTAGTTATAGATTAAACGATTTTTAATTACAATAATTGTAGGAAAAAATTTATATTTTTAAATCAAGTACAATCCATTTTTAGTAACCTGATAAATCGATTAAGTCGCTTAAATACATCAGTGGTCGGCTTTCAACCAAAATTTCCCACGAAAAGGGAATGAGTCAACTGTCAAATTATTTTACATACACCTGTAAAATAATTTGACAAAAAGAATAATAGTGAAATTGTATTTTGATTTAATTAGCTGATTTGATGCGTCTTATGGTTATGGCATGAAATTAGGTCAACAATGAATATATCTTTTTCAGTTATTAAAACTTAAGAGGTAGACTTTAGATGCTGTTTTGAATTATTACAAACAGTCGTCTCTCGGAAAGAAAGTTTGAATCATTTCATAATACAATCAAGAAGACTATGCTATTACAATTAAACAATATTTTCAAATGGGTACAGCAGGGAGGGCAGCGTGTATTTCTTTTAAAAGACATCAACCTTAAGGTTGAAGAAGGAGAGTTTATCTCCGTGATGGGGCCATCCGGTTCTGGGAAATCGACTTTGCTTAATGTTATCGGTATGTTAGACGATTTCGATGAAGGGCAATATGAGTTTCTCGATGAACCTGTACACCAACTGAAAGAAAAACACCGCGCCAACCTGTACAAACAATATATTGGCTTTGTCTTTCAGGCCTATCATTTAATCGATGAGTTAACTGTCTATGAGAATCTAGAAATGCCCTTATTGTATAAGAAACTAAAAGGCGCCGAACGCAAGGCCATGGTCGCCGATATACTGGATCGTTTTAATATCGTTGGAAAAAAAGATCTGTTCCCCACCCAATTGAGCGGTGGTCAACAACAATTGGTCGGGGTGGCACGTGCCTTGATAACCAAACCCAAATTGATTCTGGCTGATGAACCTACGGGCAATCTTAACTCTGCTCAAGGCGATGATATTATGCAACTTTTTAAAGAACTAAATAACGAGGGGGTTACGATTATTCAGGTAACCCACTCCGAGAAAAATGCGGAATACGGTAAGCGGATCATTAATTTATTGGATGGGCGGATGGTTTAAACTCTTCGTTAAATGACATTTTCAACAGACCTCCAAGGTTTTCCCCGCTTCAGGTGTGGCTTCTTGTAGGTCTGAACATCATATTAAAAATAATAAGACCTCGACAACTTTCGAGTTAGACCTATAAGAAGGTCTCCTATGTCGACGACACCTTGCAGGTCTATCGACCGACCCTATTACACCATACCATATTTCAATCCCAACCCTTTATCGTCTCGCCCCTATACCGTATCTTTGTTGTTTAGAATGATTTTACATAATGAAGCTAGATAAAAAGGAAGTTTTAAAGGCACTGGAGAACATAACTGTCCCCGGCGAAGGACAGAATATGGTCGAGAGTGGCGCGGTAAAGAACATACAGATTTTTGGCGATGAGGTCGAAGTCGATATCACCATCACTAACCCCAGTCTACAAGCTCGAAAAAAAACCGAAGTGGAGATATTGAAAATCATCCACAGAGAGGTCTATGAAAAGGCAAAAATCAAGGTCAACATCAAGGTCGATGCCCCGGCAGCGAAACCAAAAGTCAACGAAATAAAAGGGAAACCTATTCCGGGAATCCAGAATATCATTGCCATTGCCTCAGGTAAAGGTGGCGTAGGCAAATCTACCGTAACGGCTAATTTAGCGGTGACCCTGGCCAAAATGGGATTTAAGGTCGGACTTTTAGATGCAGATATTTACGGGCCATCAATGCCAATTATGTTTGATGTGGCACACGAAAAGCCATTGGCGGTAAATGTCGACGGGAAATCAAAAATGAAACCTGTTGAGAGTTACGGAGTCAAATTATTGTCCATCGGATTTTTTACGCAACCGAACCAAGCTGTGATATGGCGCGGGCCGATGGCCTCAAAAGCTTTGAACCAAATGATTTTTGATGCGCATTGGGGAGAAATCGATTTTATGCTCTTAGATCTTCCTCCGGGTACCGGAGACATACACCTTAGCATTATGCAGGCCATGCCGGTTACCGGTGCAGTAATCGTAAGTACACCTCAAGAGGTAGCGTTGGCCGATGCCAAGAAAGGGGTTGCGATGTTTCAGCAAGATTCCATCAATGTGCCCGTTCTAGGTATTGTGGAGAATATGGCCTATTTTACACCTGAGGAACTTCCCAGCAACAAATATTATATCTTTGGAAAGGAAGGGGCCAAACATCTGGCCGAAGATTTAAAAGTACCCTTCTTAGGGGAAATACCTCTGGTACAGAGTATACGTGAAGCGGGCGATGTCGGAAGACCTGCGGCCTTGCAAACTGCCACTTCTATCGAGGTAGCTTTTGAACAATTGACCAAAAACGTAGTGCAGGAAGTTGTGGCACGGAATAAAAGTCTTCCGCCCACGGAAGCGATAAAAATAACAACAATGGCGGGCTGTTCCGCCATCAAGAAAAAGTAATATGACAGCGGAAGAACTTAAACTGAACGTGCAAAAGGCCTTGGATGAAATCCGACCTTTTTTACAAAGTGATGGCGGAGATATTTCGTTAGTTTCAATCGACAACGAGAATTCCGTAAAGGTAAAGTTAGAAGGTGCGTGTGTAGGCTGTACGGTTAACCAGATGACCTTAAAAAGCGGAGTTGAAATGACGATTAAAAAGTATGCACCTCAAATTGAAGAAGTGGTAAACATCGGTTGATTTACTTGATTTTTATCATAATTCTCTACTTTCCTGTATTATAACTTTGTCAAAATTTTAAACGTTTCTTTTTCATGATTAAAACAGATATACTGATTATCGGAGCTGGCCCAACAGGGCTTTTTGCCGTTTTTGAGGCTGGTCTGCTACAACTCAAATGTCACCTTATCGATGCGCTACCGCAGGCAGGCGGCCAATGTTCCGAGATTTATCCGAAGAAACCTATATATGATATTCCCGGATTTCCTGAACTATTGGCAGGCGAATTGGTCGATAACCTTATGGAGCAGATCAAACCTTTTCAACCGGGATTCACTTTAGGGGAACGCGCGGAAACTATCGAAGAGTTAGCCGATGGTTCTTTCGTTGTCACAACAAACAAAGGCACAAAGCATCAAGCGCCAATCGTAGCTATCGCCGGCGGACTGGGTAGTTTTGAGCCCCGAAAACCTTTATTGGAAGACCTAGCGAAATTTGAAGATAACGGTATCGCCTATATCATTAAAGACCCAGAAGTATATCGTGACAAAAGAGTGGTAATTGCCGGTGGCGGAGATTCCGCTTTGGATTGGAGTATTTTTTTAGCCGATGTCGCCTCAGAAGTTACGTTGGTACATCGCCGGAACGAGTTCCGAGGAGCTTTAGATTCGGTGGAGAAAGTACAACACCTCAAAAACGAAGGGAAAATCACTTTGATTACCCCTGCCGAAATAGTCGGTCTAAAAGGAAACGATGTTTTGGAAGCCCTTACGATTCGGAAATCGACGAACCCGAAGGAAGATTTTGATTTAGAAGTAGATAATTTTATACCCCTATTCGGACTTTCCCCCAAACTTGGCCCTATCGGCGATTGGGGATTGGACATTGAAAAGAATGCCATTAAAGTTAATACCTTTGACTACCAGACCAACATTCCCGGAATATATGCTATCGGCGATGTCAACACCTATCCCGGAAAACTAAAATTGATTCTTTGTGGTTTCCACGAGGCGACGCTGATGTGTCAAAGTGCCTACCAACGAATTTTCCCTGATAAAAGATATGTGATGAAGTACACCACGGTAGGTGGCGTAACGGGTTTTGATGGCAGTAAAAAGGAAGCTCCGAAGGCCGTAGTGAAAGCAATTCAATAGGAGGTAGGAATTAGTGGATTAGGAGTTAGTAAAATCAATTATTGTTTGAATTAACTCACATGCAATTGAATAGTAATTGAGGCGTTAGTGATTAGGAGTTAGTTCCAAAAAATAATTTCTAATCAAAATAAAACGTTATGGCTATTCAAAAATTTGAGGATATTCTGGTTTGGCAAAAAGCGCAGGATATCTCGGTAAAAATTTACCGTAATTTTTCAAGTAGTAAGGACTATGGTTTTCGAGACCAAATTACTAGAGCATCGGTTTCTATCTCAAATAATATTGCTGAAGGTTTTGACAGAAGCAGTAATCCAGATTTCAAAAGATTTCTCTATTTTGCGGTCGCTTCGAACAGCGAAGTAAGATCAATGTTGTATTTGTCGAAAAGGTTGAACTTTTTGAGTGAGAAAGAGGCTGAATTACTTATTAAAGATTCGAATGAAATATCAAAAATGATTTACGGATTAATAAAATCCATGAAATAAAAACTAACTCCTAACCCGCTAATTCCTAACTCCTTTTGGATATAAAAATTAAAATAACTGACCGTGACGGCGTAACCCACGAAGTTGACGCCCCGACCGATATGAACATGAACCTTATGGAAGTGGTTCGCTCTTACGAACTGGCTCCCGAAGGTACAATTGGCGTTTGTGGTGGTATGGCGATGTGTGCCTCTTGCCAATGCTATGTAAAATCAGACCACGAACTTCCCGAAAAATCGGATGATGAAGAAGCGATGTTGGCAGAAGCTTTTTATGTGGAGGATAACTCACGCCTTGGTTGCCAATTACATATGACCGAATCGTTGGATGGTTTGAAGGTAGAGTTGGCACCGGAGAGTTAGAAATAAAACTCAAATACAAATACAAAAATCAAGCACAACGGTTACGTTTGAATTTGAATTTTATATTCTCGCCTGATAAGTAAACAAATTATAATACCGACCTTCTTTTGCGATCAAATCTTCATGAGTGCCTTCTTCAGCAATCTTGCCATTTTCAATCACCAGAATCTGATTAGCTTTTCGAATCGTACTTAAACGGTGGGCGATAACAAAAGTAGTTCTACCTTCTGTCAAAGCGGCTAAACTTTTTTGAATCAGGGCTTCACTCTCGGTATCTAAATTGGATGTAGCTTCATCTAAAATCAAGATTTTTGGGTCGGCGAGAACGGCCCTAGCGATAGCGATACGTTGGCGTTGACCTCCTGAAAGTTTTACGCCTCGCTCTCCGATTAGAGTATCAAGTCCGTCTTCGAAGCGGTCTGTAAATTCGTCAACATAGGCAGCTTTAATGGCTTGCTGTAGTTTTTCTTCAGAGGCATTGGGCCTTGGGAACAATACATTTTCTCGAATAGTGCCTTCGAACAGAAAGTCATCTTGTAAAACAACACCCAAATGTTTACGGTAACTGTTAAGGTTAACTTGAGAGACATCTTTCCCATCAATAGTAATTTTACCCGACTGCGGGTTTAAGAAAGTGGCTGCCAACCCTGCAATGGTCGATTTCCCTGAACCGGAGCTTCCCACAAGGGCGACTACATTGCCTGATTTGACTTCAAAATTGATGTTGTGCAAAACCTCTTTGTCTTCTTCGTAGGCAAAAGAAACATCATCAAAAACGATATCCCCTTTAATATCATCTAAAATGATGGTTCGGTTTTCTTCATCCGATTCGGGGGTCATGTTCATGAGTTCTTCGGTACGGTCCAACCCGGCCAAAGCTTCGGTCAATTGACTTCCGATATTGCTCATCTGCACTATGGGTGCCACCATCAGGCCCAATAAAAAAGTAAAGGTCAGAAATTCGCCAATGGTCAGTTCGTCCATCATGATTTTGTATCCTCCGATACCCATAATTCCTGTGGTTGCTATACCCAGAAGAAATGTAGAAGAACTGGTCATAAAAGCGGTTGCCGTCAAACTCTTTTTTACATTTTGAAAGAGCTTTTCAACTCCTTTTTCAAAAATCTTATTTTCCTGTGCTTCCGCATTGAATCCTTTTATGACGCGAACACCTCCGAGAGTCTCCGTCAAGCGACCGGTAACTTCGGCATTTATTTTTCCTCGGTTACGAAATATAGGTCGTATAATTTTGAAAGCCTTTAGGGCTATGAGCGCAAAAATCGCCAAAGGAACAAGGGTGAAGAGGGTCATCGACCAACTAATCTGTAAAAGAAGTACAAGCGATACAATTGCAGTTATAGATCCACCCACCAATTGCACCAAGCCAGTGCCAATGAGATTGCGAACGCCTTCGACATCGGTCATGATACGTGAAACCAAAGCTCCTGATTTGGCATTGTCAAAAAATCGAATCGGTAGTGAAAGCACCTTTTTTTGAACCTGTGCCCGCAATTCCGAAATCAAGAATTGAGCCTGAACACTCAGTATTTTGGTCAGTAAAAAAGAAGTCACGGCCTGAACAAGAATTGCCAAGGCCACGGCGCGGACCAATAATTTTAGAAAATTGGTATCCTTATTGGGTATAATGTCGTCCATTAGATATTTGAGCGATAGCGGAGCAACAAAACTGGCCGCTTTGCTGATAACGATTAACACCAAGCCAATAAAAACAAGGTTACGCCTAGGCCATATAATGGTCTTAAATGCGGTAAGGATACTAACTTTTTTTTCGGCCATTGAGTTGATTTAAGAAGAGGCAAAGTTACGGGAAAAAGCCGGGTTCATGCTTTCACTTATTTCAAGTCTGCAAGACAATTCCACCTTTTCGCTAAATTTCCCATAAAAATACTATTCTTTCAATTTTAGCGGTAACTGTCCCCTCTCCTCGGGAGAGGGCTAGGGAGAGGGCTAGGGAGAGGACTTTTTGGCGGTATTTCAAATTTAATTAAAACTGATTCCCCTTAACTCCTTCCAAGGAAGGAGACAAATTCTGGAGGAATGGGCAATTTGTCCTAGACCTTGTCCCACTAGCTCTTTTTTAATTCGAAAATTAGTATTTTGGATTTAAGTCCACTATTTTCATTGTGTCAAATAATTACCATATGCTGGGAAATAGGAACACAAATAAGCCGTTACAGTTAGTTTTTTGCCTTCTGATTTTAGGTTTGGCGGGTAGCATGCAGATTCCTGAAAAGGAACAAAAAGAAAGTAAGCCGAATATCCTATTCATCTTTACCGATGATCAAGGCTATCATGATGTTTCGTATTACGGTACAGAGGATCTTCGAACTCCCAATATAGACGATATTGCTTCCTCGGGCATGCGTTTTGATAATTTTTATGCCAACTCTACGGTCTGTTCACCGACGCGGGCGGCAGTGCTAACTGGTAGATATCAAGACCGCGTTGGTGTACCCGGTGTTATTCGCACCTATGCTGATAATAACTGGGGCTATTTAGACCCAAACGCAACACTGTTGCCCGAAGAGCTAAAAACTGCAGGATACCACACCTCTATAATCGGTAAATGGCACTTGGGTCTTGAGTCCCCGAATACCCCTACCGAAAGGGGATTCGACTTTTTCCATGGTTGGTTGGGCGATATGATGGACGATTATTGGACACACCGTCGCCACGATATCAATTATATGCGACGCAACGAAGAAGTCATTGACCCAGAGGGCCACGCCACCGATCTTTTTACCGATTGGTCTGTGGATTACATTAAAGATCAAGCCAAAGATGAAAAGCCATTTTTTCTGTATTTAGCCTATAACGCCCCTCACTTTCCAGTACAACCCCCTCAAGACTGGTTGAAAAAAGTCATTGAGAGGGAAAAGGGTATTGATTCCACACGGGCTAAACTAGTGGCCTTTATAGAACATATGGACGATGGTATCGGTAAGGTTGTGCAAGCCCTGAAAGATAGCGGCCAATACGACAATACGATAATCGTGTTCAGTAGTGATAATGGGGGACACCTGCCGAGCAAAGCGAACAACGGGCCTTTGCGCGATGGCAAGCAAAGCATGTATGAAGGGGGACTGAAAGTACCTACCTGTATCAGCTGGCCGGGCAAAATCAAACCAAAAACGGTCAACACGAAACCCTTTATGACCATGGATATTTATCCTACCCTTTTAGCGATTGCGGGGTCAAAACCAAAAAATACCATTGAAGGGCAAAGTTTTTATCAAGATCTTTTTGAAAGTTCTGCGCCATATGATGCTGACAATCGTTCTTTTTATTTTGTACGAAGGGAAGGTGGAACGCGTTATGGAGGACAACCCATTTATGCGATTCGAAAGGGCGATTGGAAGTTGTTGCAAAACAGTCCGTATGAGGCCTACGAACTCTATAATCTGAGCGAAGACCCACTTGAGCAAAAGAATCTGATTAAAGAAGCTCCTGAAAAATATGAGGAACTGAATGCGATTCTGATGGAGCATATTCAAGTCGGGGGGCAGACCCCTTGGCAAAAAGGGAAATAAGCACATAATGAACAAGTATGCCAAAATGAAATATTACTGTCTTTTTATAATTCTCGTTTTTTTAGGTTGTTCTTCGAATGTAGATTCAACTGATGAAGCATTACGCTGGCAAGCCCAAGCGGAGCAGGTCACTATAATTCGTGATGATTTTGGTGTACCACATATTTATGGCAAAACCGATGCCGATGCCGTATTCGGATTGCTTTATGCCCAATGCGGAGATGATTTTAATCGTGTGGAGCAAAATTATATTTGGGCAACGGGCCGACTTGCCGAAGTGGAGGGTGAGGATGCAATCTACAGCGATTTACGAGCCCAACTGTTTATGACCGAGGAGGAGGCCAAAGCGAATTATGAGAAAAGCCCCGAATGGCTGAAGAAACTCTGTGATGCCTTTGCAGACGGTATCAATTACTATTTGCATACCCACCCTGAGGTGAAGCCGAAACTACTTACGCATTTTGAACCGTGGATGCCGATGTATTTTAGCGAAGGTTCCATCGGAGGGGATATTGAACTTATTTCCATCGAAAAAATAAAAGCTTTTTACGAAAGTTGGATGGAACTTCCAGAATCTCAAATGCTTGAAATCGAAAAGAAGAAAGAAATGGCGGAACCCGAAGGATCCAACGGAATAGCCATTTCAGGAAAACTCACCCAATCGGGAAACCCTTTATTGCTTATCAATCCGCATACTTCGTTCTATTTTAGGGGCGAGGTTCATGTCGTTTCTGAAGAAGGGTTAAATGCTTATGGTGCCGTCACGTGGGGCCAGTTTTTTGTATACCAAGGCTTTAATGAAAAAACAGGTTGGATGCATACGAGCACGTATACCGATGTGATGGATGAATTCTTGGAGGAGGTGGTTCAGGTCGATGATAAGTTTTTATATCGATACGGGGAAGAACTACGCCCAGTAGAAACTTCTGAAGTTGCGCTAAAATATAAGATTGGAAATGATTTTGAAGAAAAAGTATTCCCAGCTTATCGCACACATCACGGGCCTATCACACACAGAACAGATGGAGTTTGGACTTCATCCGCCATGATGTGGAATCCGGTAAAGGCCTTAGAACAGTCTTTTATACGCACAAAGCAAGATGGGTATAAAGGTTTTCGTGAGATGATGGACATCCGAACTAACTCATCGAATAATACGGTATACGCCGATGCCGAAGGCAACATTGCCTATTTCCACGGAAATTTTATTCCGAAAAGGGATACGATTTTTGATTATTCCAAGCCCGTTGATGGTAGTAATCCTAAGACAGACTGGCAAGGTCTGCATACCGTTGATGAAAATATTCTATTGCTCAACCCCGAAAACGGATGGTTGCAGAACTGTAACTCCACACCCTATACCGCTGCTTTGGAATTCAGTCCGAAGAAAGAAGACTATCCAAACTATATGTCCATGGATCGAGAGAATTTTCGGGGGGTACATGCTATTGAATTATTGACCGACCGAAAGGGTTATACCATCGATAGTTTAATTCAATTGGCACACGACCCCTACCTGCCGGCGTTTAAAGTTTTGATCCCCGGTTTAATAAAAACCTATGATGAAAATATTTCTGGGGATTCTAAATTAAAAGAACCATTGGAAACTCTTCGTAAATGGGATTTTAAAACCTCAAAAGAATCTATTGCCATGACATTGGCCCATTATTATGGAAGTTTAGTTTATGAAAGAATGTCAAAACCGGATGGTCTGTCTTTTATGCAGTTGATGGATAAGTGGGCTCTTTCCGGAGATTATGTAGGCGTACTTCAATTATTTCAGGAAGCAGTGGAAACGCTTGATGGGGATTTTGGCACATGGAAGGTTCCATGGGGAGAAGTAAACCGCTACCAGCGTTTAAACGGCGCTATTCGTCAGCCTTTCGATGACAGCAAACCAAGCATTCCCATCGGTTTCGCATCCGGCCGTTGGGGAGCTTTAGCTGCTTACGGGATCAGTTATGATAATGATACTAAAAAAATATATGGCACCCGCGGTAACAGTTTTGCGGCCGTTGTAGAATTCGGGGAGAAGGTGAAAGCCAAAAGTATTTTAGCGGGAGGCCAGAGCGGCGACCCAAAATCCCCTCATTTCGATGACCAGATACGACGTTATGCCAATGTGGACTGGAAGGATGTCCCCTATTACAAAGAAGATGTACTAAAAAGAGCGAAAGAAACCTATAGACCGGGCGAAAGAAAATGACTTTTCAATTTAAAAATGTAATAATTCAAACTTACGCATAGCCTCTAGCTATTTCACAGATCTACCTGCCTTTGAGGCAGGGTTTCGCGGAGAAAAATGAGATTCACAGAGGTAGGTGAGAATTCAAAACTTTCGCAATTGGAATTTAGGGTTTGTAATTTTTTCTAGAACCGCATACTGCCACTGCCTATTGCTGACTATTCCTTGGTAATAATCAAAGTAGCCTTTGATCCTGCGGACAACAACCATTTGTTCGCATAAATCAACTCCCCTTTATCGTCATAGACGTTTATTTGGGCTGTATTCGGTGGCGAAGAACCGACATTCAACGCTTCGAATTCGATGCGGTTGAACCCTTTTTCCAAATCTACGTTCACCCCTTTAAAAGAACCCGTAAGAAGAGTATTCGGATCGGCGATTTTTTCGTTGACATAGATTTTTACACGATCGCCATCTACGAATTCATGGTCACGGCACACGATACCCACAAATGTACCATTGCTCTTAACGTCACCCAGGTACATGTCGGCAAAATGTTGTTTTGAACCTTCTTTTGGCGCTCTGGGGCCTACTTTTGGGTCTATCTTCATACCTGTGCCCGCTTGTACCAATTCGCTGTCATCTATCATTTTGACCGGATTTCTCTTGGCCATATCGGTATTGACTTCGGGGTTGTTGTCGACCACCGAAGGTATTTTCAATGAGGTACCTTGACTAGGTTTTTTGGTGTCGTCGATTTTGTTGGCAGTATCTATTATCAAAGGTTTTCTATCGGGCAAATCGGTCTGTGCCATCCCCGAAAGGGAAAACAGTAGGAATGCGAGCGATAGTATTAAATAGTCTTTGAACATGAGCTTCATTAATCAGGATAAAGATAGCAAATACCCTGCCATGGGGACTTAAGGCTATGTTAAAACGCTAAATCCCCGAAAATCGTATCGGCAATGAGTTGATGGCCCTTTTGATTTGGGTGAATGGGATCATTATCATAACAATCCTTTTGCTTTTCAAGCAATGGCGTGTGGATGTCTATTTCAGCTTTGGCAAAGGGGTGTTGCATTTCTAGGATAATACGCTTGAATTCCTGTAAAACTTCGGTATCATACTTCGGATATGGGTTTTTATAGCCATACGCCACAGCACTACTTAAATTAGACAAAGGTGCGGCCTGTAGGGCCAAAGGCGTAGGCGTCATCAAAATTGCATTGATCTTTCTCTGGCGCATTTTTTCCAAGAAAGAGTACACGCCGATTTTAAAACTGTTGAAAAGTTTTTCGGAAGGTTTGCCATAAATACCATCATTAATGCCGTAGCAAAAAAGAGCCAAGTCGATTGAAGTATCATCTAGTAAATCGTCTAAACGCTCGAATAGGTAAGGTCGCGGTCCGGGATGGTCTTTTTCCGTCAGCCCCGTTACCGTCTCGCTACTTTTTCCATAATTCAAGAACTTCACGTTCAGGTCAGAGCGATCTTGGTCGAATTTAGCTTGGAGCATCTCTACATATCCTTTTCCACCCGCATAAGTGATACTATCACCGAAGCATCCGACGATATTATTTTTTTGCAGCTTTAGTTTATTTCCGTCCAAACACGACGCCAAACTACTGCCGACCAAGGCGATTGCGGAACGGTTGATAAATTGTCTCCTATCCATGAATTTCTAAAACTTATAGCGAAACGAAAATACATAAATATCGTTTCCTGCCGAAAACCCTAAATCGAAATGTTCTTTTTGGTAGGGTTTGGTAAAAAGAAAAGATAGGTACTTGCAATGCCAATAGCTGCACCGCTTATAATATTCCTTTTATTTTGAGCTTCCTATTTTTTGTTTCAATTCGAAAATAGCCTCGATTTCGACCGAGATACCACCGGGTAGTATCATACCTACGGCACTGCGGACACCTACGCCATTATCTGGCCCGAAGACTTCGGCCATCAGTTCGCTGAATCCATTGATGACTAGAGGTTGGTCGCCAAAATTAGGAGCTGAATTGACCATACCCAAGGTCTTTACAATTCTTTTGATTTTATCGACGGACCCAAAATGGGTCTGTATGGTCGAAAGCATTGTTAGGCCCACTTGACGGGCACCTAATTTGGCCTGTTCAAGATCAATATCATCGCCCGCCCTGCCTTTCATCAGACTTCCGTCGGATAACATTGGCCCCTGCCCTGAAACGTACAGAAAATTATCGATCACCATTACTGGTTTGTATAATCCGGCCGGTGGCGGCGCAGGGGGCAGTTCAAGACCCAAAGTTTTTATTTTTTCCGATGGTAAATTGCTCATAGTATTTGAATTAAATGAATGTATCTAAAATAAGTACACCGATAAGGCCCATAATGCCCACGGTCGTTTCCATAACCGTCCATGTACGTAGGGTGTCCTTTATCGAGAGGTTGAAATATTCTTTATAGAGCCAGAAGCCGCCGTCGTTTACATGGGAAAGCATCAAACTGCCCGATCCTATGGCCAGTACCATCAGCTCTGCACTGACCCCTGAATCGGCGACCAGGGGCAATGCGATACCAGCGGCAGTAAGGCCGGCTACGGTCGCAGAACCCACACAGACCCGAATGACGGTTGCTATAAGCCAAGCCAAAATTAATGGTGAAATTGTAGACCCTTTCAACATATCGCCAATGTATTCGCTCACCCCGCTATCGATCAGTACTTGTTTTAAGGCACCGGCACCGGCGATAATCAAAAGTACCATGGTGATGCCCGAAACGGCATTCGCTACGGAGTCCATCACTTCTTTCATCTTTTTACCCCGGGCAAGCCCCAAGGTATAAATAGCCACCAATACGGAAATCAGCATAGCGATGACCGGGTCGCCCAAAATATCGGTAGTTTTTCGAAGGATATTTTCTTCGGGAAGGACTAAGGCTACGACCGATGCCAGCCCAATTAAGATAACAGGTAGCAAGGCCGTAAGAATACTTGTTGATGTACTCGGCATTTCATCGTCGGTCAAGATTTTGGGGTTCAAAAATTCTTTGAGTGGGGTAGCTTCTATATTCTGGATGGTACGAGAAAATAGAGGCCCGGCAACTATAATGGCCGGAATGGCCACAATGATTCCGTACAATAACGTCTTTCCGATATCGGCATCGAACATTATCGCAATGCCCGTAGGAGCAGGGTGGGGCGGGAGGTAGCCATGGGTTACGGAAAGGGAAGCCAACATCGGTAGCCCGACATATATCAAAGGAAGCCCGGTAGCTGCGGCGACCGTAAAAACCAAAGGAATCAACATCACAAAGCCCACGGAGTAGAACATGGGGATGCCGACAATAAATCCAGTCAATACTACGGCCCATTGAATGTTCTTTTTGCCGAGTTTTTCAATGAGCTGTGTCGTTATTTTTTGGGCGGCCCCGCTATCGGCCACCAACTTTCCGAGCATGGCACCTAGGCCAAGAATCAAAACGAGATAGCCCAACGTATTTCCGATTCCCGTTTCTATCGATTTGGTTACAGCGCCGAAATCCATTCCTTCTGCAACGCCTACCAAAAGGGAAACGATTATAAAAGCAATAAAGGCATTGAGCTTGAAACGGGCAATTAGAATAAAAAGGAGGATGATTCCGGCAATGACAATGGCGAGTGGCATGGACTGTGTCTAAAGGCTGTTCGCTAAATATACAATTTTGGGGGAATTTTTTACGGATTATATCTTTAGATCAATCTAAACTGCGAACTCTTGAATACCGTAATGAAAATGTATAAAATAAGGAAATCTGTGTTATCTTGTTTAGTAGATTCATAAAAGCAGTTGATATGGAAAAACGACAGTTTCTAAAAAAAATGGGGCAGGCAGCAGTGAGTCTTCCGCTTTTATCTTTTGGTTCAAATGATAGCTATTCACTTCCCGCAGTAGGTTATGACTTTGAAGATGATGATGAGTTCTGGGCAAGAATACGTCAAGATTATTTTCTTAAACCGGATTATATCAATCTTGAAAACGGCTATTATAATTTTATTCCCCAGCCGATCATGAAAAAGTATCAACGACATATCGAAACGGTCAATTATGAGGCCAGTCATTATATGCGTACGGTGCAGTGGGATAACAAGGCCCGGATTGCGGCACGTTTGGCAAATTTGATTAACGCTACAGCTGAAACTACTGTTATCACAAGAAACACGACGGAATCTTTGGATTTGGTAATCGGTGGCTTTCCATGGAAAAAGGGAGATGAGGCCATTTACGCCGAGCAAGACTATGGCGCCATGCAAGTACAGTTCGAAATGGTGGCCAAAAGATACGACACCGTAAATAAAGTAGTCTCCATACCGAATCATCCCAAAGACGATAATGAAATCGTTTCAATTTATGAATCGCAGATTACGGATAAGACCAAACTGATTATGGTCAGCCAACTGATAAATATTACCGGTCATATCCTTCCTGTGCGTAAAATTTGCGATATGGCGCATGGTTACGACGTAGATGTTATGGTCGATGGAGCGCATTGTGTGGGGCATATAAAAACTGATATCATAGCGATGGACTGTGATTACTACGGATCTAGTCTGCATAAATGGTTGAGCGCACCTTTAGGAGCGGGCCTCTTGGTGGTGAAAAAGGAAAAAATTTCCAAAATTTGGCCGCTGTTGGCCGATTACAAGAGGAAGCCAGATGATATTGGAAGGTTGAACCATACCGGAACGCACCCTGTCGCCACTGATTTGGCTATTGGTGACGCTATCGATTATTTGAATATTATCGGGCTTGATCGAAAAGAAGAAAGAATGCGGTATTTACAACGTTACTGGAGTACGAATTTGCGCGATATGCCCAAAATAGTTATCAATACACCAATTGATGAACACCGTAGCTGTGGTATTGCGAACGTGGGTGTCGTTGGTATGCCTCCGAAAGAATTGGCCAAAACTTTACTGGACGAATTCAATATATTCACGGTGGGTGTCGATTATGCGAACGTGAAAGGTTGCCGAATTACGCCCAATGTGTATACGACAACCTCAGAGTTGGACACTTTCATCGATGCCATGAAAGCCTTGGCCGCCAGAGCCTAGCCAATCCATTTAGGTTCAAAGCGTTTATCCATTATTTTTGGGATGGCCAAAATATCGGATTTGCTAGTGAAACGGCCAATGGTATAAGCTGAATAGTCTTGAGGTCTAATGAACCTTTATCGGTTTTTCCCAATCTCCCGTCATCGTGTAAGGCAATCTGTAAACGCTGCCTTCAAAATCACCGAAGAAGAGTTCGGATTTACTCAGTTTATCGGGATTACCATTTGCCCAGAAAAACGAAAACGGGGCTTTTGATTGCAAGGGCCTTCGAACATAAGAATGGTTTAATGCACTTGCTTTAGTGATTACTTTTTCTCTTTTCCAATCCATTCCGGAGTTATCGGAGGCCCAGACCGCAATTTCGCCCCCAACTCCATATTGCTGCGGACCGTTTTCCGTAGGGCCAACAATTTTCCAGAAGTCATCCCCTATAAAAATACTGCCCATGTCGTAGTTGTGATCGGAAGTGCATACCACCTTTGTAACCCATTGATTATCTTTCCAAAAGGTAACGCGCCATTCATAAGGTTCATTTTCCGGTCCCGGTTCATGTCCTTCACTAGTAATATAAAGACATACAGGATTGCCTTTGCTGTCAAAGCCCATATCTTTCATATATACATTTTTGTTTTGACTGTGGTAGTCAATGACCCGAGTAGCATTCTCGATATTATCAATAGGAATGGAAATTTCCTTTCCGTCGACGGTAGTCCATGATGTTCCGTGATTGCGGGTCTGTACGTAGTAGAGGTCGCTTCTGGTATCGACGTCGCCGTTGGTATGCCGGTTAAAGAAAGTACCCAAGATTTTTCCGTCGCCGAATTGGTTGCTGACTTGGTAATGGCCGCTTCTGTTATCTTTTCCTGATGGAATTCCCGCTAATTTTTGAACAGGCTGCCAAGTTCCTTCGTCAAGACTCGATTCAAAATATAGTTCGCGTACACCGGTATATTTGGTGAAGAAGTGAAAGAATCCCTCGTTTGTGTTCCAGATTTGTGGATAGGTAAATTCTGATTTTTCTATAATTTCAAAACTGTCGATAGAAAAAGGTCGGTCACTTTTGAGTTTTATGCCTTCTCGCTTTTTACCCCTCCCGCTCACGAATATCCAAACATAGCCCTTGTCATCAATAAGAATTGTCGGGTTGTCGTGCGGATCATCTACTTCTTGTTTATCGTAGGCAATGGTAGGTTTTGAAACCAGACCTGTAGCATGGTCATAAGAGCCCACCATACAGAGCAAGTGCCGTTCGTTTTGTTTGGTTGTTCCTCCATAGACAAAAAAAGTTTTGTTCACTTCGGGAGCATAAATTGCCAAGGGAATATGCTTGGCCGTATACGTGCCCAGAGCCCCGGAATATTTATCACCGTACGGATATTTTTGGTTCAGTTCGAACCAAATGGCACGGTAACCGTCCATTTTTCGGTTGCGCAAATCGTTGCCCTGTTGGGAATTACCTAAATGCAAACCTAGAATACAGGTGATAATAAGAAGCGAATTTTTCATTTATAATTTTGATTTGACCTGCTGCACGACCGGCCACGTTTTTTCGGGATAAAATTGATGGCCGCCCTTACCTATGATAAGCTTTAGGTTGTCGGTTGCATCTAGTTTTTCGTAAAAGCTCTTTGCAGTTTCAAAACCTTTTTGAACCCCTTCTATATCGGCCAAATAGTCTTGGTCACCGGCAACCAATATTAGATTTCGAGGCGCAATCAATTGGGCCAGATCGGGCATGTCCGCAATTTCGAGAAGGCCAGGCAAGTATCCACAGGCGCAATGGGGATACTTCATCCAAGAGGTTTCAAAAGTACCGAAAGAACAAGATACTACGGCTAGGTCAATACGCTCGTCAACAGCAGCTGCATAATACCCGGTAGTACCACCGGAAGAATTCCCGATGATACCGATTTTAGTGTTATCCAAGCTGTCTTGGGCATAGATCATATCGACCGCCCTACTGATATCGTAGACCCTTTGGCCGAGCATGCTTTTCCCTTTCATCAATTCCTGCAAAGATTGGTGATTACAGCTCATACTATCTTTTTGGCGCTCACCAAATCCTTTTTGCTCGATGACCAGTGCGGCCCAACCCTTTTCTATGGCCTGAAGTGCCAGATCGCGACCACCTTCAATCAGTTTTTTATCTTTTTCATTACGGAATTCACCTAAGGAAATATACATGCCGGGTGCATGCCCTTGAAGACAGATCATTACAGGATAAGGAGCTACGGCATCTTTCGGCACCAACAAATAGCCCGGCACATTTTCGCCATTTGACCCATATTCGAGACGGTATTTGTTATATGTGGGTTTAGACTCTATTTCGTCGTATTGAAAATTAATTGGCTCATTTTGAATAGCCGATATTTTCATAAGGTCTTTGAGCGATGTACGTAGGTCTTTTTCTTCAGGGGGTGTTTCTGTCACTTTATTGCTGGCAGGGGAATTTTGATTGCAGCTCACTAGAAGATAAATAAAAGTCAGTATGTAGAAGAGGTGTTTGATAACAGGGTTCAGTTAAAACGTTTGTAAAAATTAAAATAAGACATATTATTCGATTGATTATCAGTTATCATATCAGTAAACCCAATTTGATAGCTACACTATCCCGAAGAACACCCCTAAAGTCCCCTTAAGGGGACGATTCTGACCAAAAGCCAATCAAGCGTAATATTTTTTCGAACTATTAAGGGGCCATGGATAAGTTATTCAATAGTTACTTTAGGCTTATCAGTAAGGTAACCTAAGGATCGTAAAAACAAATCTGACTCGGCAACCGTTTGTTTATAATTATCAAGGTTTCGATAGTTGAAAAAACCGTGCTCTCCGCCTTCATAGATTTTCAATTCACATCTGCTCCCTACTTTTTCCATAACAGTTTTGTAATATTCTGCGGTAGCTACCGGAATAAGTTTGTCTTTCGTACCCAAAAACAGTATCGTCGGGGGAGTACCTTTTTCAATATTGTGTAAAGGCGAAAAGTCTTTGTAGGCATCACCTATCCGCTCGTAACCATAACCGCCGGGGCCGTTGTCGATTACAGGATTGAAAAGTACCAAGGCATTTGGAACACAGTTGACGTTGGCGTCATCGGTATTTTCATCATAACCATCAATTAAAGCCGTAGCAGCGGCCAGATGCCCACCTGCAGAACCACCGGAGGCAATTATTTTATCTGGGTCGATACCGAATTCGTCTGCATGTTTTCGAACGTAGCGCATAGCCGATTTGGCATCTTTCAGCGACTCAAAAGGTGTTGTGCCGTGTTTGGTTTCTGTGCGATAGTCGGCAAGAAAACAGACTAGACCGCGCTTCGCAAAGTATTTTGCATGTTCTGAGAAATGAGTGCGGTCGCCACCTTTCCAGCCTCCCCCGAAAAAGAAAACCAGGGCCGGGTATTTTTTCGATGAATCCATTGTTGGGGGTGAATGGATTTCCAAAAATAATTGGGTGGTATCTATTTGTTTATATAGTACTTCTTTTTGCGCAAAGCTTATGCTGGTAATTAAAAAAAGTAGTATAGCGAAAGTTTTTAAATTCATGATTAATCACACTTATCAGTCCTCAGTAAATATAAGGCTTTACATGACAACTAGTTGTGATAAATTTATGGGCTAGTTGCGTTGCATCCGAATGAAGAAGTAAGGAAAAGTATGAAATTCCGTCAAAAAGTCCTCTCCCTAGCCCTCTCCCGAGGAGAGGGAACAACTTTTGCAAAAAGTGAACCGGATTTTTTTATTGGGATATTATTAAAAAGGGAAAATTGTAGTAAACCCTTACCCTGAAAAAAAGTATAAATAACGTGTTGGGGGATTATTGCTCAAATAACTCGTATTGCCCTTTTAGACGCAATGTTACGTTCACCGGTTTTTTACTTTCGTTACGGAAATACCAACCGTGTTTTCCCCTAAAGGAGGCAGTAAAGGTTCCTGCCATATTGTTGGAGTAAGCCAGCGTATAACTTTCATAAAATACATTCTTAGGAGGATTTTCTTGATATACTTCTCCATGAAAATCGATATAAACAATCGTGCCGTCATCGGTGGCCCAGTCATATTTGACCAGTGCTTCTTTGAGGGTCTTAAACTTGTATTCTATACCTTTACCAGCAGGAACAATAACGTTAATAGTGTCATGTCGCTTTTTATATTGGTGAGATGACGGAGGATTGAACGCCTCTTTAGGTTTAGGTACGCTTGGTGGAGAACCCAATTTTTCCAGTTTTAATTTTTTGAACGTTTTTGTGACGGCGTTGTTGGTTTTGATCTCTATTGTTTCCTCCGGGGCTTCATCGATATAAAGTTTATCGAACCCGAACAGTTTTCCCGTACCTAATGGGTCTTTGCCAAATTCAGCGGGCAAGACGGCGACTACAAAAACAAGAATACCAACAAAAAGTGCCAGCAATACGGACTTTACCAATTGTTGTTTTGTCATCGTAGTTTTCTGCTCCATTTCCATATTTTAATATTTATCGATGATATATCCTGTTAGTTGAAAACCCAATAATAAAAAGCCTGCGGCCATTAAAACAATGTTTGTAATATTCGCAAATTTTAGGTAACTATTGTATTGTCGCCAGACGCCCAAAATGATCAAGACTAGTCCCAATGCTAAAAATTGACCGATTTCTACACCGAGATTGAATCCCAATAAGTTGGTAAAAAGGCCTTCTTTGTCGAATTCAAATTCCTGTAATTTGGTGGCAAGTCCGAAACCATGAAAGAGACCGAATATCAATACGGCTATCTTGGTATTGGGCTGTTTGCCAAAGAATTTTTTGAATCCCCCGAGATTATCAAATCCTTTATAAACAATGGACAGGGCGATAATGGCATCGATGAGGTAAGCGTTTACGTTGATGTCGGCCATGACACCTAACAGTAATGTAAGACTATGGCCTAGCGTAAAAAAACTGACATAAATTAATATTTGCCCCGTGTGATACAGAAAAAATATGACACCGACCAAGAAAAGCAAATGGTCGTAGCCCGTAATCATATGTTTGGCGCCTATGTACAAAAAAGGACCGAACGCGACCCCCTTGTTGTTAGCCAAAAAAGATTGGGTAGCATCATCGACCCCATGTGCGAAGGCGGTTGTGGAAACACAAAACAGGAGTATAAGTACTAGGAAAGGCCGTATTTTTCTAAACATGCCCTAAATCAATGTGCGTGACCGTGTTCTTTGACTTGGCGGAGGCTATCTTTCGTAATACTGTCTCTTAGAGCACGCGCTTCTTGAACTTCTTGCAGACTGTCTTCCTTCTTTTTCATAGCGTCGGCCATTTTTTCTTTTTCAATTTTGATTTGTTCTGCCGCGTTTTCTTGAGGATCTTTCTTTTTGTCACCACAAGAGGCCAATAGTGTTAAAGAAAATAGGAAGGATAGCAATAAACCTTTAAATTTCATAATGGTCGCATTTAATTTTTAAACAATTTTTTTGGAACAAAATGTGAAGCTCCTTAAAACAAATTTAACATCGAATTTCGTAAAGTCAAGGGTATACTCGTTTAAAAACATTAGAAGGCGCTATAACCATACTTATTCCGATACTACCGTTACCCCTTCTTTTACCTCTTTTTCCCATGTTTTGAGCCTAGCATATAGTTTATTCGTCAATTCAGGATTATCTAAACTTACGTCGTTCTTCTCGTGTAGATCATTAATTAAATTATAAAGTTCGATTTTATCTCTATTCTTACTTTTTTCACAAACTAATTTCCAATCTCCACTTCTTATGAAACGTTTGGTTTTGTAGGCAAAAAATACATCTCTTTTGGGCAACGTGGCTTGATGCGTTAAATTATCTTTTATACTAATTCCATCTATGTTTGACGCCGTGGGCTTTTGACCGATAAAATCCAAAATTGTCGGCAACACATCCATCGTAAGAATAATTTGGTTATTTATAATTCCTCCTTCGATACTATTGGGAAAATTTATAATGGCAGGCACACGACTCCCTCCCTCATAAACACCGCCTTTATATCCCCTTAAGCCTCCGTTGTTACCGTATTCGTTAGCTCCGTTATCCGATATAAAAAGGACTAGTGTATTTTCATACTGTCCGGTTTCTTTAAGTGTTTGGATTATTTTACCAATTCCCTCATCCATTACTTCAACCATTTCCTTATAGATCGATGAAATACTATCCTTGTTCACAGGTGCTGTACCTGCTTTACCGACTTTTCTTAAAACGTTATCAATACGTCTTTGGTATGGGCCATGCGGAGCCTCATGTGGCAGATAGAGAAAAAATGGTTTCCCCGTTTGCTTAGGGTTATACTTTTTGATGTATTTTACTCCGTAATCCGTTATCAAATCGGTCGAGTACCCCTTTTCATTTTCGATTTTAGAGTCTTTCCACCAGTCGAGGTAACCCTCTTGGTCGATATGGGCATGATAATCAATATTTCCGCTAACGAATCCTGTATATTCGTCGAACCCCTGTAATGTGGGATTAAAATCTTTTGAATATCCTAAATGCCATTTTCCGAACATACCACAACTATAGCCATGGTTTTTAAGCTCTTCGGCAATTGTAATTTCATTTAAATGTAAACCAACTTTTCTATGACTTTTAGCGGTAACAACGCCTTCTACACCTGTACGTTGTTGGTATTTACCGGTCATTAAAGCAGCACGCGTAGGGCTGCAGACGGCTCCATTTGAATGAAAATCCGTAAATCTAATTCCCTCAGAAGCTAATAAATCTATATTTGGTGTTTGAATGGTAGTACTGCCATATGACGAGATATCTCCGTAACCGAGATCATCAGCCATAATTAAAATTATATTCGGATGTAAATCGGCGATTTCCTTTTTGCCGATACACGATACCAAAAAAACAAGTTCTAGTATAAGTATTACTTTTTTCATCACATTAACAGGTCGTTAGTTAATTAGCGCTTGCGAAATAATAAAAAAGGCAACTGATTCCGTTTTGAAGATCAACTGCCTTTTTTACCGATTTCAGGGTAAAAATTCTCATCCTTTATTCGTGTGAAGGTAGTGCGTCAAATTCCTTTTTCTTGTTTTCGAACCATGCCTTCATATCATCAGGAGACTGCGTTTGCATTTTTTCTTTCATTTCGGTCATTACCTTGATGTGGTCTTCGTCTCCTTTTTGAAACATTTCCATGCCATGGTTTTTGCTTTTTTCTACCATTTCTTCAAAAGTAGTTGCGTGAAATTCCATAGTACAAGGTCCGCCTAATTGTTTACAGGTAAGAGATTTCATTATAATATTTTAGAAGTTCGTTGAAAAACTATATTAGTTACTTAGTCGAATCTGAAAGTTTCGCTAATATTCTATTGGAGTTATCTTTCAGTTTTTGAATGGTTTCCTG
>ENA-ORXU01000502-ORXU01000502.1-marine-metagenome-genome-assembly--contig:-NODE-502-length-44303-cov-4.133677_pt1 | contig 44303 bp, 37 predicted proteins | sample MGYA00237869_ERZ511484 | MGnify/ENA metagenome assembly ERZ511484 | reverse complement strand
AAATTTATTATCCCGGAGAACGTACGTTACAAACGCGATTTAAAAATCAAAAAGAAGGTATTCCTGTCAGTCAGGAAGTTTGGGATAAAGTGCTTGATTTGTCAATCTAAAAAACTATTGAACTGTTACCCACCCATAAAAACTAACAATTACTAAAAGCTCAAAACTATGAAAGCCAAATTCCTTACTGTAGCATCCGTTGTTTTTCTTCTTTGTTTTTCCTGCAAAGAAAACAAGTCAGCAAACGAAACGGAAGGCATTGAAAAACAGATAGTTACCGACAGCGTTACCGAACGAATCGATTCCACATTAAAAGGGTTTGTAGACTCGGGAAATATTGCCGGCGTTTCCGCTCTAATTTTTGAAAAGGACAAAGAAGTCTACTTCAATGCCTTCGGATATGCGGATCGGGAAGCGAAAAAAGAGATGGACAGAAATATTATCGTACAAATTTATTCAATGACCAAGCCGATTACCGGTGTGGCTTTAATGACTTTATATGAAGATGGGAAATTCGATTTAGACGATCCAGTCGCCAAGTATGCGCCCGAATTTGCCGATATTAAAGTCTATGCTGGAGAAGATGCATCTGGACAACCAATTTTGGAAGAACCTAATCGCCCGATGACCATCCGCGACCTGACCCGCCATACCGCTGGTTTTGGGGCAGCGAACGATACGCCTTTAGGTAAAATGATTGCCGAAGCGGATGCCTTGAACCGAGAGAATACCCTAACGCAAATGGCCGAAAAGATGGGTAAGACTCCATTGCTATTTCACCCAGGCGAACAATGGCAATACGGCCCCTGTGTCGATGTACAGGCCTTTATGGTCGAACGTATCTCGGGGCAACCGTATGGTGAATACGTTCGTGAGTATGTGCTCGACCCACTAAAAATGAAGCAAACCCGCTACTTTATTCCCGAAGGCGACCGTGACCATTTTGCCGCTTTATACAGAAGAAAGGGCGAAGAAGATTTAGAACGCGATAGTATCACCTATAGCAACTACCTCGAAAAATGGCCGATGACCCGAGGTGGTTCCGGGCTAACTGCTACCATTGATAATTACATGCGTTTTGCCAGAATGTTGGTAAAAAAAGGCACTTTGGATTCCGTTACCATCTTAAAACCGGAGACCATAAAACTGATGGCCACCAATCAATTGGCCGACAGTATTACGGAACGCCATTTTCTGCCCAGTAAAGGGCAGGTCGGTTTCGGAATCGATTTTGCAGTACGCGTTGCTCCCCCGGCGGATAACGAAGAAAATAACGGAGTTGTGGGCGAATTCTTTTGGGACGGTGCGGCAAGCACCCTGTTCTGGGTCGACCCGGTCAACGAACTGACCGCAGTGCTTTTCGTACAGCTAATGCCCTATGACGGAATTGGTCTGCATAAAAGTTTTCGTGATGCAGTTTATGGTAACATCGATTCAAAGGATTGATTATATTTGAAGAGAACTAAAAAAATGAAAAACTATGCCGATACGTATTTTATCATCGATCCTTTTCCTTTTTGTCGTCTTGACTGCCTGTGCACAAGAAATAGATACCCTCTATCTTAAGAAACACTACGACCTGAAGGAATACCGAATTCCGATGCGCGATGGTGCCGAACTCTTTACGGCTGTTTATACGCCTAAGGATACTTCTAAAAAGTACCCTATTCTAATGAATCGCACCTGTTATAATGCCTCGAAATATTCCAACTATGAATACGGAGGCTATCCCTCTACGTACTTAGTTGAAGATGGTTATATTTTGGTCTTTCAAGATGTACGCGGGCGTTATATGTCCGATGGCACTTTTGATAATATGCGGCCCAACATGCCAGGGAATAATAGAAAGAATAAAAAAGATATCGACGAAAGTTCCGATACCTATGATACCATCGAATGGATGGTCAAGAACATAAAGGGCAACAATGGCAAGGTCGGTATGTACGGCATATCTTATCCCGGTCACTATACAGCAGCGGGTATGATCGACGCGCATCCCGCCCTTAAAGCATCTTCTCCACAAGCTCCGATAGCGGACTTTTTCTTTGACGATTTTCACCATCAAGGTGCCTACTTGCAAAGTTACACCGCAGCTTTTGCGGTATTCGGATATCAGAAAGACAGCCTTACAAGAGAGCCTTGGTATATGGATAAAATCCAACGTTTTTATACTGATCCTCCGGCAGATGGTTATGAATATCATCTCAGAATGGGGCCGTTGAAGAATATTACCGAAAAATACCATAACGATAATTTCTTCTGGAAGCAGATTATCGACCACCCGAACTATGATGAATTCTGGCAAAAGCGAAATATTCTGCCCCATTTAAAAGATATCGATCATGCGGTGATGACGGTCGGCGGCTGGTTCGATGCGGAAGACCTTTATGGACCATTGAATATCTACAAAACTGTGGAAGCCACAAGTCCAGATGCAAAAAACACCATTGTAATGGGGCCTTGGGATCATGGCGGATGGGCGAAAGAAACGGGGGAAACCACGCATAACCATATTTATTTTGGAGATAGTATTTCTACGTTCTATATGAAGGATATCGAGCGAAAGTTTTTCGCCCATCATTTAAAAGACGAGGGCGAAAATACTTTGCCCGAAGCCTATATGTTCGATACCGGTTCAAAGAAGTGGGAGACGTTCGATGCATGGCCGCCAAAAGAAATTGAGCCTATTACCTTACATTTTGGAGAAAACGGGCGATTGGGAATCAACGAACCGGTCGATGAAAATGCGGTCTTTGAATATACCAGTGACCCTAAAAAACCCGTACCCTACACATCGCAGATCGAGGGGCTTACTTTTACACCTCGCCGATACATGTCCGATGATCAACGGGAAGCCTCGCGAAGGCCAGATGTACTGACTTTTGAGACCGACGAACTTACGGAACCCCGCGTACTGGCCGGAGAAATAATGGCCAAACTAAAAGTAGCAATGACCGGTACGGACGGTGATTTTATTGTGAAGCTAATCGATGTATATCCGCAAGACCATGAGAATTATAAGCACAACCCCGATAATATTATAATGGGAGGTTATCAGCAATTGGTACGTGCAGAGGTATTTCGCGGAAGGTTCAGAAACAGCTTTGAAAAGCCCGAACCTTTTGTACCCGGCGAGGCGAGCGATGTAAACTTTAGGCTGCAAGATGTGCTACATACCTTTAAAAAAGGGCATCGTATCATGATTCAGATACACAGTACGTGGTTTCCGTATATCGACCGCAATCCGCAGAAATATGTCGACAATATTTATAAGGCCAACGAAGAAGATTTTATTAAATCTACAATTAAAGTGTACGGTTCTTCAACCGTTGAAGTAGGTGGAACGCAAGATTGTTGTATGCCTTCCCCGTTTCGGCTGAAACCGGAAGAGTTTATTAAGGATTAGGAAATAGTTGGTGTACAGTTGGGCAGTTTTATGTCAAGGAAACAACAACATCGGGTTGTTTCATAGAGATACGCAGAGCGAACGCGGAGGTTCACCGAGGCAAAATTGCTGTCGAGCAGAGATGAACTCGCTTTAACTGAGCAGTCAGACTACAAGGATTTTGAAATTTACAACGTCTTCAAATCTTTGATAGTTTTGAATGCTACATCGACCTGATCATCATCGACCAGAATCGTAAATTCGTTGGTCGTAGAAATCACTTCGTAAAGCACGATACCTTCCCAAGCCAGCCGCTGAAAAATAAAGTAGTAGATACCCGGCACCGAAACATTCTCGGCCGGTAGCTTTACCGTAATAGAAGAAAGGTTCTCTGCCTTTTGGGTACATCTTTCATCTTTAAAAAGGGATTCTACCGTTCCGTCGAGGCTATTGCTCACTACAATGTTAAGTTCGTTTACACCACGGGAAGAAGTGTAAAAGACATCCTTGTTTTTATTTACTTCTTTTAAGAGCTGCGTCTGATTTTCTAAAATAGACTCCGAAACTAGAAAAGTAAAATCGGTCAGGGAAGAGCGCACCGTAATTTCGCCGATATTCTTTAAAACCTTTATAATCTTATGGGTAGCACGGAATTCCAAATCATCGGACAAGCGTTTTAAGGCCATAACTATGGCACCGTTTCGGACATCCTTACCCAATTCATCCTCGATTTCAGGTTTTACGATTCTAGATAAAGAAGTTAGATTAATAATCCCTTGGGCCAATGCACTTTGTAAGAATGGTTTTTTTTTGATATACTGCTCTACGACAGAAGATATTGTTTTCATTGTTCATTAGGTTGTTGTTGAACAAAAATAACATGTTGTTACAAATAAAACAAATTGTTTGGATATTTAGAAGTCAATTTTTATACTTAGAAATGGTAGAATGCACTCTCCAAATGTTCTATCTTAAAAATCTTCTTGTTCTTTAAGATTGTAACGACATCAAAACGGACTTCTACATCAAGCTCATTGTCGATAACATAATGATCAGCGGCCATAACCAATAGCTTAATTTTTTTGGAGGTGATTGTCTCCGCGATGGGAATAATTTGGTCGTTACTCCGTGCACGTACCTCAACAATTGCAAGAATATCATCTTTTTGGGCGATAATGTCAATTTCGGCCTTGAGGTAGCGGTAATTCTTGTACTTTATGGCATAACCCTTTTTGATTAAAAAATCTGTTGCGATTTTTTCACCTTCCTTGCCGAATTCATTGTGTTTTCCCATAAAACATACTTGAAATCTTAATAAACGATGTAGCTTATCGAATATATGCGTTTTCGAAGGCCATTACTTGCATGGCTCCGTTAATTAAATAACCGTACGTCGAAAATACTCGAAAAGCCATACTATCCAAAATCTTTGTACGTTTAGAATTGAACTCGTCTTGTTCCCCAAACACATGAACGGTTCTTAAAGCCTACAAAAATTATGGAGTACTTCATTAACTGTAATACGGCACCTCTGGCACCGTATTCAACGCCCTTGGATAGAACAAGGGCCGCTCATTTGTACAGAAGACTGGGGTTTAGTGCCTCCGTTCAGACTATTGATGCCGCTGAAGGGCAAAATGCGGGAACGCTTGTTGACACGCTAGTTAATCAAGCGGTTAATCAAGCCCCTATTCCTGCACCTCTCTGGGCAAATTGGAACAACAGTAACTACCCCGAAGACGACGAACAACGAAACCAACTGCGAAGAGCACAGCGCGACGAGTTCAGCTTGGCCTATGCCAATCAGCTGTTGAACAATAATCTCGCCGATCGCATGAGTTTTTTTTGGAGTAATCATTTCGTTACCGAATTGGGCATCTACGAATGTAATGCGTTTCTATACGAGTACATTAATTGCTTACAGAGAAACTCGCTTGGTAACTTTAAGACCTTCGTTAGTGAAATTGGCCTTACGAACGCAATGTTATATTATTTGGACGGTGTCTTTAACAATGGCAACAACCCCAACGAAAATTATGGCCGAGAGCTATATGAACTTTTTACGTTGGGCGAGGGTAACGCATATACCGAAGAAGATATCATCGAGACCGCTAGGGCACTCACAGGGTATGTTGAGCGAGGAGAACTAGGTTGCGAAGCCGTAACTTTTAACCCAGAACTACACGATGTCGGAAGCAAAACGATTCTTGGCCAAACCGGAAACTGGGGCTATGATGATGTTATCGATATTCTTTTTGAGCAACGCCCGAATGAAATAGCGGAATTCATCTGCAGAAAGTTATATGAGTTTTTTGTTCATCCCGATTCGAGGGATGATGCCGGAAACGCACAGATCATTATATCGGGTATGGCCACGACCTTTTTAGCTAACAATTTCGAGATTGCCCCAGTACTTTCTCAATTGTTCAAAAGCCAGCACTTTTTTGACGATGAGGCCATTGGGGTTATAATCAAAAGTCCGTTCGACTTTTATTTCAATACGCTAAAGGAAACAGGTTTTGCCTATACCGATACAACCGTTGCCAGCTTGGTCAATTATAGTGGGTTATTAAGTCAAAATTTGTTTAGTCCTGTCGATGTTGCGGGCTGGCAGCGCGACCGTTCGTGGATCAATACGAATTTTATGATCGGTAGGTGGTTGACCATCGAAACTATATTGGAAGATTTTTTTACTGCGGATGATGAGCAGTTTCGCTCTTTTGGTCTATCATTAACAGGTACCGATGGCATGACGAGTAACAACCCGGATGTTATTGCCCGGCCGATTATCGACTTTATCCTTCCCAAAGGATTGCTAAACGATTCAGAATACGATAAAGCATACACCATCTTTAGGAGTGACATACAAGAGCAATACTATGAAGGCGGATCTTCGCCTTCATGGACACTGCAAACTGCCATGGAAGGTCCCACTCAAGTATACCTTTTATTCCAATACCTAGCCAGACAACCCGAATTTCAACTCAAATAACCTACTATTATGTGCGATACTAAAGATACATCACCCCATAAAGGTCTGGAACACGACGGCCACGATCTAGAACATAAAACCTGGAACCGGCGTTCCTTTTTACAGGCACTGGGCATTGCAGGTTCGGGATCTATGATGTTAGGAAGTAATTTTCTGACAGCCTCGGCACCTTCCCCTTTGACTTCGGCCATTGCCGATGCCGAAACGGACAATATTTTGATATTGATTCGCCTTTCGGGCGGTAATGACGGGCTGAGTACCGTAATTCCTATTGAACAATATGATGCCTATGCCAATGCCAGGCCGAACATTTATATTCCTGAAAGCAAGGTCTTAAAATTGACCGATGAATTCGGTGTGCCTTCTTATATGAAAGCCTTGGAACCCATGTGGGGCGAAGGCCAATTCAAGGCCGTACACGGTGTAGGTTATGAAGGGCAGAGCCTTTCGCATTTTACAGGTTCCGATATTTTTGCCAATACCGATTTGAGCTCAACGGGTTTTAGCGGATTGAATACCGGTTGGATGGGCCGGCATTTTGAAGAATGTTACCCAGATTATTTAATATCTCCTCCACCGGCACCTGCTGCCATACAAATCGGTCAGTTCGGTAGTTTGGTGTTTCAAGGTGAGGAGACCAATTACGCGTTCGTAACCTCGAATATCGACCAATTGGAAGAGATTGCCGAATCGGGAGTTCGCTATGGTCTTGAAGATACTTTGTTCAACGATTGTATGTACGGCGATCAATTGAAATTTTTAAGGGGAGTAGCTAATACCACTTATGAATATTCCGGTTTAATTCACGAAGCCTACGAACGTGGTTTAGCTTTAGACTGTGGTGTCCAATATCAACAGAATGGTTTTGCCAGACAGCTATCCGTCATTTCCAAACTGATCAAGGGCAATTTAGGAACCAAGGTCTATATGATTTCTATAGGTGGTTTTGACACGCATGGCAACCAACCTTTCGCCCACGAACGTTTGATGAGTAATCTGTCTATTGCCATTAGCAATTTTTACGAAGATCTGGCCTGTACCCAACAAGACGAAAAAGTGCTCAGTATGACATTCTCGGAATTCGGGAGACGTATTTTCGAGAACGGTTCGAACGGTACGGATCACGGTAAGGCGGCACCGACTTTATTTTTCGGTAAGGGCCTTAATGGTAGTGCCTTTGTAGGCGAGCATCCGACCTTGGAAAATCCTGATGGTAGGGGCAACCTCGAATATACGATGGATTTTAGGGATCTCTACGCTACCGTTTTGGCCGAATGGCTCTGTGTACCGATTCCTTTGGTCGAACAACATTTATTAACACATACTTATGCGCCCGTAAATCTAGGCTTTAATTGCAGCGGTACCGAATTTCCCGATATTGTGTATAGCGATGGGGAGCCGACAATTCCCGCAAATCCCGATACGCCTGGTGGAACGGACAAACAACCCGTAGTACCCAATAACGAAGAGCTAAACGCAATCGTGCATAAGCCATATTATCCATCCGATAATAATCCACATATCTATTTAGAAATGCCCGTAACGGCCCATGTCGACATTCAATTGTTCAATATTATAGGGCAAAATGTCGGTACCATACGCAATGCAATCATGACAGAAGGTATTAATGAGATAAATATAAAGGATAGTATGCCCGGTCACTTGGCCGCCGGTAAATATATCTACCGCATTCAGGTACAAGACCATAAAATGAGCAAATCGGTTATGGTAGCGTAGTCGGACACTCTCAAATTTAGTATGAAGCCTTCGAAAAAACGCTATGTATTTTTCGAAGGTTTTGTTTTTTGGGTGCATCGTATCACATTTATCTCAATGAAGTGATTGTGAAAATCTTGCTGAAAAGTCCCCACCCTAGCCCTACCCCAAGGGAAGGGAACCCCTTTACAATTTATCGAAGACTTAAGTAAAGACAATGTCACAAGAAAATCCAAGCTAAGTCAACCCAACAAAAAAATACTATTTTTACGGCTCAATTGAAATTTAATGGCCGAGAACCAAAATAATCCTTTACGTTATACGATTACCGCCGCATTGCCTTATACCAATGGCCCCTTACATATTGGGCATTTGGCGGGCGTTTATGTACCTGCGGATATTTATGCGCGCTACTTAAGGTTGACCGGAAAAGATGTCGTCTTTGTTTGCGGAAGTGATGAACATGGTGTTGCTATTTCGATGAAAGCTAAAAAGGAGGGTGTAACCCCCAAAGAAATTATCGATAAGTATGACGGCATTATTCGGAAATCGTTTCAAGACTTCGGAATTACCTTCGACAACTATTCACGTACTTCGCGGGAGATACACCATAAAACTGCGGGAGACTTTTTCAAGAAACTTTACGAACAGGGCAATTTTATAGAAGAAACTACTGCCCAGTTATATGATGATGAAGCAAAGCAGTTTTTAGCCGATCGCTTCGTAGTCGGTACTTGCCCAAAATGCGGACATGAAGAGGCCTACGGAGATCAATGCGAAAATTGTGGCTCGACCTTAAACGCGACTGATTTAATCAATCCGAAATCTACGGTTTCAGGAAGCGTACCGATCACCAAAGAGACAAAACATTGGTTTTTACCTTTGGATAGGTATGAGGATTTTCTAAAGGAATGGATTTTAGTCGGACACAAATCCGACTGGAAACCCAATGTTTACGGCCAATGTAAAAGCTGGATCGATGGCGGATTGGAGCCCCGTGCCGTAACCCGAGATCTGGATTGGGGCATTCCGGTTCCCGTAGCGGGCGGTGAAGGCAAAGTACTATATGTTTGGTTCGATGCCCCGATCGGCTATATTTCTTCCACCAAAGAATGGGCGGAGCGCGAAGGCAAAAATTGGGAACCGTATTGGAAATCCGATGATACTAAGTTAGTCCATTTTATAGGCAAGGACAATATCGTATTTCACTGCATCATCTTTCCGGCGATTTTGAAAGCCCATGGTGATTATATTCTTCCGGAAAACGTACCTGCCAACGAATTCTTGAATTTGGAGGGAAATAAATTGTCCACTTCAAAAAATTGGGCGGTATGGCTTCATGAATATTTGCAGGAGTTCCCTGATATGCAAGATGTATTGCGATATACGTTGACCGCAAATGCCCCGGAAACAAAGGACAACGATTTCACTTGGAAGGATTTTCAATCTAGAAATAACAATGAGCTGGTGGCTATTCTTGGTAATTTCATCAACCGTGTTGTCGTCTTGACGAATAAATATTATGAGGGTGTGGTTCCAAGTCCCGCGGAATTCTCAAAGGTAGATTTGGAAACTTTAGCGGCTTTAAAGGCTTTTCCAATAACCATTTCAAGTTCAATCGAACGCTACCGCTTTCGGGAAGCCGGTCAAGAACTGATGAACCTCGCCCGCTTAGGAAACAAATATTTGGCCGACGAAGAACCTTGGAAGGTCATTAAACAAGACGAAGAACGTGTAAAGACCATCATGTTCGTAGCCCTCCAAATTGCAACCGGTTTAGCGGTTCTGAGCGAGCCTTTTTTACCGTTTACTTCCGGAAAACTTAAAAATATTTTAAATGTCACCCTGAGCGCAGTGGAAGAGCTTGGCTGGAAGAATGTTTCAACTAATGAAGTACTCTTACCCCAAGCCCACCAAATCAATAAAGGCGAACTGCTTTTTAGAAAAGTAGAAGACAGCGAAATACAAGCCCAACTGGACAAACTAGAAGCCACTAAAAAAGCCAACACTTCGACTGCGCTCGGTACAGGTGAAAACGCAAATAAAGCACTTATGCCACAAAAGGATACGATTACTTTCGACGATTTCACTAAGTTAGATATGCGTGTCGGCACTATCATCGAAGCCGAAAAAATGGCCAAGACCAAAAAATTAATGGTCTTAAAAGTTGACACGGGTTTAGATACGCGCACCATCGTTTCAGGAATAGCAGAGAGCTTTACGTCCGAAGAAATTATTGGAAAGAAGGTTACCGTTTTAATAAACCTTGCACCTCGCGCTTTACGCGGTGTTGATAGTGAAGGTATGATTTTGATGACCGAAAGTGCAGATGGTAAATTGGTGTTTGTTAATCCTGATGAAGATGGGGTTGGTAATGGTGAAGGTATTAGTTAAATACGCTCTTTGCCCTCCCGACACAGGAGGGAACTTTCGTAGTGTTTCTCCAACGCATAATAGGTATCCCTCGTAGACAGATTCTTTGTTGCCCTTAGGGATGACAGCGTAAAGGATTTCAAAATCTAGGTTTACCAAATTAATTTTTCTATATGAACCTCATCCCTTACATAACCAGACACACCCAACTCCCCGAAAAGAGTATAAAAAACACGGTCGAATTACTGAACGAAGACTGCACCCTACCCTTTATATCACGGTATAGAAAAGAGGCTACCGGCAATTTAGATGAAGTACAAATCGGAGCTATCGTTCAGTTCAAGGCACAATTCGAAGCGTTAAAAAAACGAAAAACTGCCGTCTTAAAGGCTATCGAAGAGCAAAATGCCTTAACGGATGAGTTACGACAAAAAATCGAAGATTCAGAAGATTTAGTTACTCTAGAAGACCTTTATCTTCCTTTTAAGAAAAAACGAAAGACGAAAGCGGAGACTGCTAGAAAAAATGGATTGGAGCCTTTGGCCAAAATAATCATGGCTCAGAACCATACAGAAATTGACCATGTCGCCTCTCAATATTTAAATGAACAGGTTCAGCATAAAGATGAAGCATTGGAAGGTGCCCGTCATATCATTGCCGAGTGGTTAAACGAACGTATTTCGATCCGGAACCAAATTCGAAATCAACTCGAACGCTCTGCAATGCTTACTACCAAAGTAATCGGTACTCAAAAAGAAGGTGAGAAAGCACAAAAGTTCCGCGATTATTTTGACTGGAGCGAAGCTTTGAAAAGATGCCCGTCACATCGATTGCTGGCGATTCTCCGCGCGGAAAATGAAGGCTATATTCGAGTCAAGATTGAAATCGATGATGCCTATCTGCTAACTAAAATAGCGGACCGTATTATAAAATCGAACAATGCTTGTACACCGCATGTGCGTTTGGCGTTGGAAGACGCTTACAAACGGTTGCTTTTCCCATCGTTATCAAATGAAATACTAAAATCCGCAAAAGAAAAAGCAGACGAGGAAGCTATCAAGGTATTCTCTAAAAACTTAAAACAATTATTGTTAGGTGCCCCTTTAGGTGAGAAGCGGATTTTAGCCCTTGATCCAGGTTTTCGAACGGGTTGCAAAATCGTTTGTTTAAGTGCTCAAGGTGCTTTGGAGCATAACGAAACCATATATCCGCATGCGCCTCAAAACAAAAGTTCAGAGGCCATTAAAAAGATAAGCTCGCTTTGTGACGCTTATAAAATCGAAGCTATTGCCATTGGTAATGGTACCGCTTCGCGGGAAACCGAACGTTTGGTGAAACGAATTCAATTTCGAAAACCAATTGAGGTTTTTGTAGTTAGCGAGGCGGGTGCTTCCATATATTCGGCCTCTAAAATCGCGAGAGAGGAATTTCCGAATTATGATGTGACCGTTCGGGGCTCGGTTTCCATTGGGCGTAGGCTTGCCGACCCTTTGGCCGAATTGGTGAAAATCGATGCCAAATCTATAGGCGTTGGCCAATACCAACATGATGTTGATCAGAGCAAACTACAGACTTCGTTGGATGGTGTGGTTGAAAGTTGTGTGAATTCCGTTGGGGTCAATATCAATACGGCCAGTGTTCCGTTATTGAGCTATGTTTCAGGTATCGGTAAGAAATTGGCGGAGAACATTGTTACTTACCGAACTAAAAATGGTGCTTTTGCAGATAGGCTCACTATTAAAAAAGTCCCTCGTTTAGGTGGGAAAGCTTTTGAACAGGGAGCAGGTTTTCTTCGGATAAAAGAAGGTAAGAACCCTTTGGACGATTCCGCGGTACATCCCGAAAGTTATGGTATCGTAAAACAAATGGCAAAGGATGCGGGAATTGCTATTCCAGATCTAATCGGGAATAAAATAGAATTGCAACAAATCGATTTACAAAAATATTGTACTGAAACGGTTGGCCTACCCACCCTTCAAGACATCATAGAAGAACTAGAAAAACCCGGACTCGACCGTCGCGAAAAGGCCAAAGTTTTCACCTTTGACCAAAATATTCGCAGCATTACAGACCTGCGTGATGGGCAATTGCTTCCCGGAATCGTAAACAATATCACCAATTTTGGCTGCTTCGTAGATATCGGTATCAAAGAAAGCGGGCTCATTCATGTTTCCAATCTTTCGGACACGTTTGTCAAGGATGTTAACGAACATGTACAGCTGCATCAACAGATTATTGTCAAGGTCCTATCTATTGACATCCCCAGAAAACGGATTCAGTTGGCATTGCATAAGAGGTAATCGAAAAGACCTTCCAAAATTATATAATCTTCACTTGTACCTCGTGCCTTACCCTCGCTTTATATTTTTTTCTTAAAACTTATTCCGAAAAAACTCAAGACCTACCCTGAAGCGGTTCAGGGAAAACCCTGATTTTTTTACATCAAGGAATACCCTGAAGTTTTATCTCCGGTATCGAAATATCTTAGCCTTGGATAATTAAGAGACTGGTTAGGTGCATATGGTGTAGAAACATCGAACTGAACTTTAAAACACCGATGATATGAAAAATATTGTAATTGTAGGGGCCTCGGGACATGGCGGAATGGTATTGGACTGTATCAGAAAAGAAGGCCGATTTAATGTTCTAGGTTTTGTGGATTCCTTCAAAAAAAAGGGAACGGAACAGAATGGACTTAAAGTTTTGGGCAGCGAACTAGAACTTCCGTGGCTTATATGGAAACACGACATATATGGGGCCATAGTAGCAATTGGAAATAATTGGACGAGAAAAGAAATGGTAAATAAAATAGGTAATATCGCCCCCGTTCTTGAAATGGTTACAGTAATCCATCCCGATGCGACCGTCGGTATGGGTGTAAACATCGGAAAGGGTTCCTTTATAGCCCCAGGGGCTATCGTGAACGCCAATTCTTTACTGGGAGATTTCTGTATTTTAAATACCAATTCGTCACTTGGACACGACGGGAAAATGGAAAACTTTTCTAGTATGGCTTCGGGGGTGTGTACCGGTGGAAACCTTTTGTTAGGCCAGTATTCGGCCATATCGCTCGGGGCGAACGTCATCGAGAACATTACCGTTGGTAAACACAGTATAGTCGGTGCCGGTTCTCTGGTCATCGATGATGTTGAAGGGCATTCGGTAGTCTATGGGTCACCAGCGCGTTTTGTAAGGAGAAGAAAAACGGGGGATCCGTATCTGAACGGTGATACAAGTGCTGCTAAAACCTACGTAATGACAATCTAAAATGATAAAAAACTATATGTTGAAAAGAACGTTCAATAGAGAAAATGTACAAAGGCCATCCACATTGCGAAATACTATTTTCTGGCTATTGGATTGCATCAAAGGTTCAAAAGTGCGTAGCCATTATGATGCCATAACGAGAATAAACGAAGATCACGAATCCGATTATGCAATCGGTGAACGAAAGAAATACCTGTCCGCCATCCTCCGGCATTCCACGGAAACCGTTCCATATTACAAATCCTTCGGGATGACGGATACTTCGTTAGACCGGTTTCCCGTGGTCGACAAGAATCTGATAAGGAAGAATATTAAATCTTTTTATTCAAATCTATATACCAACAAAAAAACGTTCAAAGCCAGTACCAGTGGGTCTACTGGAACGCCATTTACAGTGCTACACGATACCGATAAGAAGAGACGGCACAAATCTGACGTACGTTTTTTTTGGGAATCGGTAGGCCATGCCTGGGGAACCGGTTTCTATTATCTGAGAGTATGGAACAAGGGGAACAGAAAGAGCGAACTAGCCAGAAAAATACAGAACATTATACCTATCGATGTAGTCGAATTGAATGACCGAAAAATAAAGAAGCTACTGAACAGCATAAAATCGGACAGTACTCCCAAAAGTATCCTGAGCTATGCCTCCGCACTTGACCGCATCTTCGAATATCTCAAACGAAACCCCACCGATCTATCAGATGCGGGAATACTTTCAATTATAGCCATGTCGGAATCATTGGACGGGCCCACAAAAAAATACCTGAAAGAACATTTTGGCTGCCCTGTGGTATCGCGATATGCCAATACTGAAAATGGAATGCTCGCCCAACAGACCTCAGTTTCAGGAAACAGTTTTCTTGCCAATCTGGCCAGTTATCATATCGAGGTTTTAGACATTCTAGAAGATATTCCGGCAAGGCACGGTGAAACAGGAAGAATCGTGGTGACCGATCTCTTCAATAGAGCCATGCCGTTAATTCGTTACGACACCGGAGACCTTGGTGTAATGGAAAAAACTGAACTTAATGGAAAGACTCAATATGTGCTCAAAAAAGTCGAGGGACGAAAAATGGATGCCATATGCAACACCGACGGCAAGCCCATTTCTTCGTTCATCCTTACCAATAATATGTGGAAGTACGCCGAACTAAACCAATACCAGTTCATTCAGAAAGGGGCAACCGAATATGAATTTCTATTAAATCTGCAAGGTGATTTTTTAAGGGAAGAGGAACTGATAAAAGAGTTCAAAGGCTATCTGGGCAGCGATGCCAAGTTAGCCTTGACCTATATTGATGAGATTCCCCTATTGTCTTCCGGAAAACGGAAAAAGGTACTGAACAGGACAAGACTAAATAAAAATTACAAAAAACAACACAACCATGCACTTCAATAAACCAGGTAGAATCAAAGTATTCATTAAAGATCCCAATAAGAAAAATTTACTTAAGATATGCAAAGAGGTAGCTATACTCTGGCTTACCAAAAAAGAAGTGCCGATGTATTATTTCAAGCATCTCTATCGAAAAGATATCATGAACTACAGAGATTATCTCGGGCCGAAGTTAGGCCGCAAGATACATGCCAGCAAGCGACTGCACAAGCAAGAATACACCTCGATATTAAACAATAAACTGAATTTCTCTCTCTATTGTGAAAAGAACGGAATACCGACCCCGAAACTTATCGGCCATAATTTTGGCGGTAGCTTCTTTTCTCTTAACGGCATAATCGAAATAACGAACATCGAAGAGCTGGTACATTTTTTTGAGAACGTCTTCAGCTCGATTGATGTGGAGGCTATTTTCTTCAGGCCATTGGCGCTCAACGGAGGAAAGGGCTGTTTTCGGTTGGATCGGGAAAAATTACGGCAACAGTTGCAGGTGGAGTATGAAAACCTTCTCGAGGGCGATTATGCCCATACCGAGGCCATAACACAGCACACTGAAATCGATGCCATTTACTCCAAATCCATTAACACCCTTCGAATATTGACCCATATCGATAATGGTAACGTCGATATCATCACTTCTTTTATGCGTTTCGGCACAGGGGGTTGCGTAGTGGACAACGGAGGGGCCGGGGGACTCTCCGTCGGTATCGACCAAGAGTCAGGTACCTTAAAGCGGACATCTTATCTGGACATGGAATTCGGGGGCGGGGAGCTTGAAAAGCATCCTGACACGGGTTTTGTATTCAAAAACTTTAAGATTCCCGGTTTTAAAGAGGCCTGTGAACTGGCCAAAAGTGCGGCAAAACATATTCCCAACGGTATTATCGGTTGGGACATTGCCTTGACCCCGACCGGACCTACCATTATAGAAGGCAACGAGGATGCAAGTCTTTTTGTGTGCGACGTTCTCTCAGGAGGTCTTTTGAAGAACCCCCATATGCAAAAAGTGCTTGCCAGAATTTGATTGGCCTTCAGATTTTCGGATAATTATGAAAAGGTCAAATCTAACCTTACGCAAGCTTCTAACATGATTAAGTGAATAAAAAGGCTTATAGCGACAAAGAAATCCATCACTTTGGAACACGGATTCCCAAAACAAACAGCTTACTTTATCGTGCCTCCTCGCGAAGACGTTGTAAGTTTAGTTTTAGTCTTTCAACAAACCCTTTTCCATAGCGATTTTGACCAAGCCCACACTATTGCGTGCACCTAGCTTGCTAATAAGATTCATACGATGGGTTTCTACGGTCTTAACACCGATAAAGAGTTTGTCGGCGATTTCTTGGGTAGTGAGTTCTTCGGAGATAGAGGTCAACACTTCTTTTTCCCTACGGGTGAGTTTGGGTATAAAAGAAGCTGTCTTTTTTTGGCCCAATGAACTTTGCAGCAGCTTTTTTTGAATGTCTTTTTGTAGGTATTGTCCTCCTTCCAATACCATTTTAAAAGCTGCTATTAATTCTTCTTTACTGGTGTTCTTTAAGAGGTAACCGCTGGCCCCGTTGTTCAGTATTCGCTTTACAAATGCGATTTCACTGAAGCTGCTCAGGGCAATGATTTTCAATTTTGGATACAGTCCGGTGAGTTGTTTGCACAGATCGATACCATTGCCATCTGGCAGGTTGATGTCAAGCAACAAGATATCGGGCTGCTGATTTGAAAGTCCCTCTAAGGTGCTGGCAACGCTATTGTATTTGTAGCTGATGACCATATCAGGTTCATACCGCAACATCGTCTCTATGCCCTGCATCACCATTTGGTGGTCGTCCGTAATGGCTATGGTAATCATGTTTCTTGGTTTTTGGTGTCTATGGCAATGGTATACGAGGTTCCTTTTTCGTTGGAGACGAAGTCCATCGTAGCATTCAAATAATCTACTCTAGATTGTACGTTCTGCATACCGATACCATCGCTTTTAACGGTTTTTGGGTCAAAGCCTTTGCCATTGTCCTCGACAGTGAGTTGCAGGGTGTTTTCTAAATGGCTGAGCTGTACGTTAATTTCTTTCGCCTCGGCGTGTTTAATGCTGTTAGTGACCAGTTCTTGAACGACCCGAAACAAGTTGGCCTCTTGTTTTTTATCTATATCCTTGATGTTGCCTACTTGCTGAAAATTAACTTCAGGGTCATGAATACTATCCATACTTTGGCAATATTCGTTAACGGCCTCCACGAGATTAAAGTCTTTTAAAGAGGGGGGTACCAGATTATGTGAAATCGCCCTTACCTGTTCGCAAGAGTTATCGATCATGGTCACCGCCTCTTTTATAACCGAGTTGTTCATTTCCAGTAAAGAGGATAGTTTAAACTTAATGGCCGAAAGGTCACCATTTACCCCGTCGTGCAGTTCTTTGGCAATACGAAAGCGTTCTTTTTCTTCACCTTCCATCAGCGATTCTAAAGTACGGACTTCTTGTTCACGTTGTATGGTAACCAGTTGTTGTTGAATACGTTTTTGGCGTTGTTGAAACAGAAACCATAGTAAAATTGATGCTGAAAGGAGGGAAACGATCAGTATGCTCATAGTGCGGGTTTTAGATTTGCTTTCGGTAAGTGCCAACTTTTGGTCGGCCAATGCCAATTCTTGCTCGGCAATTTCTTTGTCTTTTTTTTCGGATTCGAATTTGGCATCGGCTTCTGTTAAAAGCTCTTTATTTTTCATAGTGTAAATCGAATCCTTGAAGTCGACATGCTGTTTTAAAAGCTCATAAGACTTTTTATAGTTGGCCCTCTTAAATTCGGTATCGGACCATAATTTGTACGCGTCTAGACCGACCATTGGTTTTTCCTCTACTTGCAATTGATACAAAGCCTCGAATTCCTGAAAATATTTAGCTGAATTTTCATAATTATTTCTAGTATTTTCAAGTTCTCCTAGTTGAACAAGGCTTAAAAGAATATCATCTGTCTTATTTCTCTGTTTAGCATACTCTTTGGCTTTCAAAATTGCATCATAAGCCTCCGGGGCTAAATTCATTTCAAGGTAAAGGTCACCTAATGCTGAGTGTATTCTGAAACATGTTTCGGGAGATTTTGTTATCTCACATAACCTCAGCCCTTTTTCTAAATAAAATCTGGCACTATCCAATTTTTTTTCTTGAACATAAGTGTAACCAAAACTATGGATGGCCGCACCCTCAACCCGTAGGTTGTTTGCTTTTTTGCTACTTTCATAAGCTAAGCGCAAATATTTTTTTCCGCTCTCAGGAATTTCAGACCTAAAATACAGCATAGCTTGATTGAAGTAGAGAAGACATAGTCCATTTTCGTTTCCTTCATCCAATTCAATGGCCATCGCATTATACTTCAAAGCAAGGTCCATTCTACTTGTATTTTGGTAAGACAAAGAGTAATTGGAATAAATTACAGACCGTTCTTTTCGATTATCGTTTTTATCTAATTCAACTAGGGCTTTATCGTAGTAAATGCGTGCAGAATCGGATTTAGATTTAATATCCAACACTATACCTTTGTTGACATAGGCCATAACAATGCCGTAGTCATTATTTTTTAAAGCTTTTTGCAAGCTAATTTCGGCATACTTTTCAGTGCTATCAATATTAACCGGTATAAACGCCCTTGTTAATGCCTGATAGGTATTTATTAGAGTGGTATCATTGGATTCTGATTCGACAAGCAGGTTTTTTAAACTATCCACCTCCTTCGTTTGACCAAACCCAAGGCCGGCCATCAGTAAAAAGAGAATCAGTACGCTATATGATTTGAACATCGGTTGAGTTTTTAGGTTCTTAAATGTACAAATTGTTAAAAGAGATTTCTTAAAGTGTAACATATGTTTTGCCACGATCCGACTTGTCGGCTAACTTAATTACAATTTTGACGTTCTGTTCTATAATAGCCGGCACCACCGGGCAACGCAACAAAATTGGTAGTATGTTCGGCCACTACGAAGGGCAAAAAGCCGTTGGGCGAATTCGCTAACATTTTCGGGTGCGTACTGTACATTAAAATGACAAGTATACCATTTGGCAAGGTCGCTACATCCCAATAGCCAGGCATGAAGTCCGTAATTGAGCTTGAAAATCTCATACCCTCTTCCGTTAGACTGATATGGCCTGAAAGTACTTCGAAAAACGTGCCATTGGCATAAAATTGAATACTACCCTTTACATCGGAATATTCCGATGATGTATTATCAATATCATTTTTTTTCAAAGTTGTAGACAAAATTGTACTTGCCATATAGGTTCGAAACTTGCTGGCAGCATCCGATTCGAAATTCACCTTCCCGATATCGCTACACAATTTTTCACGAACTATATTATGACCTTCGGCCAAGTTGTTACCTATTCCATCTTGGGGAATTATGGAATACCCCGCATTAGATTTGCATTGGGAAAGTGTATCATTCATTGCGTTGTTTGTCATGATTTCTATTTTAAGAGTACTCCCTCAACCCGTTCTACAGGTTATGGGGAATGGTTTATAGTGTTGTTGAACCGGTATTCTGAATTTAGTTATTGAACTCATTTAGACTTTTTCTTTTACCTGCTATTTTCATTTACAAGGTCTGAAGAAGGTTTGATGAAAGCCGTAGGGAATTCCTTGAAATAAAAAACTCAGTTTTTTCCCTGAATTTCTTCAGGGCTTGCCTTGAGTTTTGTCTTTTGACCTGATTACGAAAAGTTCGATTCCGCTTAAATCTATTTTGGCTATTTCTCGTAAACCTTTTAGTTGACTGTCCACATAGAGAATTATGAGCAATACTATTTCAACAGCGACCAACAACAAAGGGTCGATACCCTTTACCAAAACCGCAAGTGGTTCGGAGAGTAAAGCAGAAGTATTTAAGACGATTAGGGCAAGTAGTACAATCGAAATTTTCATGTTCTCGTTTTTATGATTATTTATAACTGCAAGGTGCTGAATAGGAAGGTGGTATCCTTCAGGGGATTCCCTTAAAATTAAAATTCAGGGTTTTCCCTGAGAAGCGAAAGGATGTTTATGGGGAGAGACCCCAAAAGTTTATGTCAACAAAAAATACGCTGGCGATTCATCTTTGTAGTTTCAATAAACGAAACCTTTGGGGTCTACCCTACGAACAAATACTTAGGGTTTATCTTTACCAAATGCTGAAAATTGCCTTCCATCCTATCTACAAACACCCTCTGCCAGAAGGTCATCGATTTCCAATGCTCAAATATGATTTACTGCCGAAACAATTACTTCATGAGGGTACTTGCGAAGCGAGTAACTTTTTTGAGCCTGAAATACCAAATGACAAATATATCGTGACTGTTCACGACCCGGAATATTTTTATGACTTATTGAACATCAAAATCCCGCCACGGGAAGCCAGAAAAATAGGTTTCCCACTTTCAGAAGTTTTGGTAGAACGTGAGCGCATTATTGCCGACGGCACCATGAAGGGCTGCGAATATGCCATAAAGAATGGGGTTGCCATGAATATCGCCGGTGGTACACACCATGCCTATACCGACAGAGGGGAAGCTTTCTGTATGCTTAACGACCAGGCCATCGGAGCACGCTATCTTCAAGCAAAAAACTTGGCGAAAAAAATTCTCATTGTGGACCTAGATGTACATCAGGGCAACGGTACAGCTGAAATCTTTCGGAACGACGCTTCCGTTTTTACGTTTTCGATGCATGGCGCGAGTAATTATCCTTTTAAAAAAGAAAAATCAGATTTAGATGTTCCCCTAAAAAAAGGTACCGAAGACTCGACCTATTTATCTATTTTAAAAGAAACACTTCCGAAATTAATCGATAGTGAAAGGCCGGATTTTATTTTTTATCTCTGTGGAGTAGATGTCATTGCTTCCGATAAGTTAGGTACGTTGGGTATGACCGTTCAAGGTTGTAAACGACGTGATGAATTCGTTTTAGAGACGTGCCATAAACTTCAAATTCCCGTGCAGTGTAGTATGGGCGGTGGCTATTCCCCAGAGATAAAAACCATTGTAGAAGCCCATGCGAATACGTTTCGAGTAGCACAAGAGGTTTACTTTTGATGTCATCGCGGGCGAAGACATCCCGATTTTTTGTATTTTTCCAAAGATTTCAATATCCATATAAAATCACTTATCAATGAAGTCAAAACTCATTTTTTTCTTATCGGTATCCCTTCTATTTGCAACTTCGTGCAAGAAAATAAAAGAAAAACGGTCGGAATCGAATACTTTGGAAACCGCATCCAACGAAAAAATAGCTAAAAAAGTCAAGCTTATTTTCGATACCGACGCGAACAATGAACTCGACGATCAGTTTGCCATTGCATACATGCTTTTGAATGGCGACACCTTCGATGTGAAGGGAATAACCGTGAATGCGACTAGAAACGATACCGATGTACAGGGCCATTACGATGAGGCGGAGCGTATTATGCAACTGTGTAATCTCAAAGACTCACTACCACTTCTAAAAGGGGCCGAAGGTAATTTCATGAAAATCTCCGAAAATTTTGACCCTTTGCAATACGATGGTCAAGATGGGGTCGATTTTATATTGGAAGAAACCAAAAAAGATTCCGTGATTATCGTTGCCGTGGGCAAATTGACCAATATCGCATTGGCCCTTAAAAAAGACCCTTCTTTTGCAAAGCGCACAAAAATTGTTTGGTTGGGCAGTAATTACCCCGAACCCGGAGAGTACAATCAAGACAACGATACCTTAGCCATGAACTATGTTCTGAACAGCAAAATACCTTTTGAAATGGTCACCGTACGCTATGGAAAACCATCTGGCACTGATGCCGTCTCTGTTACAAAAGCAGAAGTTGAAGAAAAAATGGCCGGTATCGGACCAAGGGCCAATGAACCGATAATAGGAAGACATGGTGGAACCTTCCATAATTTCGGTGATTACGCTGCGGACCTTTTTGATCATATTTTCGACCATATGGGCACTTTGCAAATAACGCCCTCACGGCCTCTTTTTGATATGGTAGCATTATGTGTATTGAAAAATGCCGATTGGGGAGAAACAAAAAGTATTCCCTGCCCAATTTTAATTGACAATCGATGGGTCGAGCGACCGAATAACGAGCGGAAAATTTTGTTATGGGAAAATTTTGACCGCGATGCCGTTTTGGCCGACTTCTACGAAACGATGGAAAATCCGGTTTTTGTTAAAAGTTCTGAATAAGGAACCTCCTGTTTCAAATGAAATTCGTTTTATATCTCAAATAGGCCTTTATTATCGACCCTCAGGTTGCTTTTACTTTTAATATGACTAGACTTCTTATTATACTGTTACTTCTGTCAGTTTCGAATACTATCGCACAAGATTCTATTGTACATCAACCGGAAACCCGTTGGCAACTATTTAAATACGATGCCGGGAATATGTTCAAGGGCGTCGGCCATTCATATATTCAACCCCTCAAATGGAAAGGTAGGCAATGGGCGCAATTTGGAGGTGTTGTTGCGGGAACAGGTGCCGTATATTTATTGGATGACGACACCTCAAGGTTCATTCGGGCGAATCGAGAGAGCGTTCCTAAAATTGTACGCAGGTATGGGGAGTTCTATGGCAACCCCGAAAATAATTATATGGCAACTTCCGGGGTTTATTTGGTCGGTCTGATCACCAAAAATGAAAAGCTACGAAGAACAGGGGTTCTGTTAATTGCTTCAGCGTCTTCTGCCGGATTGTTACAACAAGTATTGAAATCAGTGGCCGGTAGGGCCAGGCCTGTTGCTGGTTTAGGAAAAGATACTTTTGACCCGTTCAATAAAAGTAGAAATTTCCATTCCTTTCCATCAGGTCATGCCTTGATGGCCTTTACCAATGCTTATGCCATCGGAAAACAGTTTAAAAGCCCATGGGTCAAAGCAGGTATTTATACTGTTGGGGCGATTCCCGGCCTCTCGCGCCTTTGGGACGGGCAGCATTGGTTGAGTGATATTCTTTTCTCTTGGGCACTAAGTATCGCCACGGTGGAATGTATAGACCGCTATCTTGATAGAAAATACGATCAGAAATATAATGATCGCTCCAAAAAAATGAGTTGGAACCTCAATTTTGGACCCGGCACCTTAGGAGTTTCGATGCAATTTTAAACTTAGATCCTGTTTTGAAATAAGTCGATCATTTTTTTCCTGCCCGTCCGGCAGGCGGGTATGTCCCTTTTTGCGCCCTTCTAGGCAAAATTTTATTCCGTAGCCACGGCTATGCTAGAAAATTTTGCCTAGAAGGGTACAAAACTGATCTTTAAAAATTCTAATCAGCTATTTCAAAACAGGCTCTTAAAAAATCAAATAGGTGCTCAATACCAATGCTGTTATTGCTGCCCCCGCGATAAAAGCATATTTCCATGGCTCTACGCTTACGGCATCGGTTGTCATCGGTTGATAATCGGTTTCTCTTGGGCGGAGTTTGGTTATGATCAACATGATACAAATATTCAAAACGAACAGAATAGCCATCACGTGCAAGAAATGAGGATAAGCTTCCGCTTGAATAACACTCAAGGCCTTTACATCGGTAATACCGTTTGCAGCAGCAGCATCCAAAGCTTGGGAAACAAAATATGGCTTGATGATAAATTGACTGACGGAATACAAAACCACCCCTGAAATAACACCCACTTTCGCTGCAATCGCCGGTGCTCGTTTGCTAAAGAAACCGATGACGATTACGGTCAATATCGGAATACTATAACACCCGTTGGCCTCTTGTAGCCATGCAAATAACCCTTGGGGCGCATTTGCGATAAGCGGAGCTACGCACATGCCTAGAATACCGAGCACGAGCCCGAACATTTTTCCGGCTTTTACACGTTGTTTCTCTGTAGCGTCTTTCTTGAAATACTTTTGGTAGAGGTCGAAACCGAATAAGGTCGCACTACTGTTCAAAAGGCTATTGAACGAACTCAATACCGCCCCGAATAGTACAGCCGCAAAAATTCCCGTAAAAGCTGCCGGTAAAACCTTAGCTACCAAAGCTGGATAGGCTTGATCGGGATTATCTAAATTACCCTCAAAAAGATGCCATGCGATAATACCCGGAAGCACAACGATTATAGGAATCAAAAACTTAATCAAGGCAGCCAGAATAACTCCCTGTTGCCCGGCTTTCAAACTTATCGCACCAAAAACGCGCTGCATGATCACCTGATTAGTACCCCAGTAAAACATCTGTACCAACATCATTCCCGTAAAAATAGTGCCGAACGGAATGGAGGCATCCACATCACCTTTTACATTGAACTTTTCAGGATTGCTCTCCCAGAGTATTGAAATACCTTCCGAAATACTGCCGTCGCCGATAGCCATTAATCCAAAAAAGGGAATCAATAATCCACCGATGAGCAGCCCAATAGAATTAATCAAATCGGAAACTGCAACAGCTTTTAATCCTCCGAAAATCGCATAGAAAATACCAATGATTCCGATACTCCATACACAGACCCATAGGGTGGCCGTATCTGAGAGCCCGAACAGCGTCGGCAAATCGAACATCGTGCTAAACGCCAAGGAACCCGAGTACAATACCGATGGAATAACCACAATAACGTAGCCCGAGAGAAACAATACCGTAAGGATCGCTTTCGTGACATGGTCAAAACGATCTTCCACAAACTGCGGAATTGTGGTAATACCGCCCTTCATATAGCGGGGTAGTAAGTATACCGCCGTTATAATCATCGCAATAGCGGCAAGGGTTTCCCAAGCCATGACCAAAACACCTTCGGTAAATGCCTGTCCGTTGAGCCCCACAATCTGTTCTGCGGATAAGTTAGTCAACAAAAGAGACCCTGCAATCGTTATTGCTCCAAGACTTCTGCCAGCAAGAAAATAACCGTCGGCCGATTTTTCGTTGGTACTTCTTGTCGCGTACCAAGCTATGACGGCAACTAAAAGCGTAAAGCCTACAAAAGAGATAATCGGGAGCATAATTTATTTGTTTGGTGTTGGCGCTTCGACTGCGCTCAGGGTTACATGTTCGGTGTTCGAAAAAAGAGAAAAAGTTAATGAGGGAACAAGTTAAGGGATAAAAACTAATACTGCCAACCGCGTACTGCAACTGCCAATTTTATTTGTTCTCTTCTCTATTTTCTATATTCTTTGTTCAATTATCGATGCTTTTCAAAACCCTACATGGATTTCCGGCAGCCACAACATCTTCAGGAATATCTTTTACGACAACACTGCCAGAACCGATAACGGAATTATTACCGATGGTCACGCCAGGGTTTATAATTACCCCACCGCCGATCCAAACATTATCGCCGATACGAATGGGTTTTGCAAATTCGATTCCTGAATTGCGGGCTTTATATTCAAGCGGATGGGTCGCGGTCAAAATTTGTACACGCGGCGCCATCATCACATTTTTGCCGATGTGTACAGGGGCCGAGTCCAAGATAATACATCCAAAGTTAGCATAAGCGTTTTCGCCCCAATGAATGTTATATCCATAGTCACAGATGAAGGGATTTTCTATGTAAAATCTTTTTCCGGTGCTACCCAAAAGCTCTTTGAATAGATGTCTGCGTTGTCTTTCCTTATCCATTGGAATTTTGGAAATCTCGTCACATAATCTACGGGCATTCAATCTACCCGCGATGAGTTCTTTGTCCAAAGGATCGTAGGGTAGGCCCTTTGTCATTTTCTCCTTTTCGGTCATCAGGTACTTTTTAGTCGCTTCAGTTGAACCATTCCGCATGGCAGAACTTCGATTAAGGTAGCTCCTTTAGAAAGTTCAATCTCGTTTTCTGAAACCTTATACCCTTGGCAATCGAAAACAATTCCTTTAAAACTTCCAAAATCATCCGAAGCTTTAACCACTATTTCCGTGGCTAGTCGAGCATTCAAAAAGTGAATATTTTCAGTAACACCATCCAAGGAAACCACAAAATCATCGTGAACCCCAATAATCATACAATCATCCTTTACTACTTTTTGAATCGGGTAATTCGCCAACGGTCTTGAGGGCCTGAAGTCGCCTTCCATCAAAATATCGGCATTTTCGTTCCAATATTGGGTGTAAAAACGAATCATATTCAACTCGTCTTCACGACAATCTTGCAGCTTCACCGACAATTGCGGAACTCCGAACATGCAATTGACCAACTGTAAGGCGGCAACCTCAACAGGTTCGTCGGCATGCCAGGTAATCATATCGGCATGAATGGCCGTATTGCCACAAAACATTCTCAAATCCGCAATTCGAATACGGTTCATCGCAGCGTCGCCGGGGCAATCGAATGCCCTGAACATATTGCCATATTTACGCATGGCCGGGCCGGTATATTTTTGTCGGAACTCTACAAATACATCAGGTTTTATTTTTTGAAGTCCTGTAATGGCATCGCTCAACAGTCTATCAACAGCTTCATTGATAGAAGCATAGTCGCGACCATCTTTGGCGCCCATCGGCGTATCGGCATAGCGATGAAAGTCGTCGATAAAGTCTAGTTTGAAACCATCAAGATTCCAATCTTTTAGGGCACTTGTGTAAAGACCGATCAAATGTTCGCGAACTTCAGGATAACGTGGGTCAAAAACGGGTGCCCATCGATGGTCTTCCGTTAAAAATTTTCCTTTGAATTTCTGATATGCCCTTGATTTTTTTCCACAGAAAGGAACCGAATACCAGAGTGCGACACCCATGCCCAAATCATGTATCTTTTCGACAAAAGATCTCATTTCAGGAATACGGTCTGGCTGCCAATCACCCGTAAAGTCATAACCCCGATTTGAATCTTTGGTCTGCCAGCCATCGTCGAGAATGATTGATTTATACCCCATTTCACTTGCCATTGCACACTCTTTTAAGAGTACGGCCTCATCTAAACTTTGGTGAAATTGATACCAAGTCGAATAAACAGGTTGCATGGCAATTGCGGGTACGATCGTCGGTTTTAAATTATCAAAAGTTTCCCACCACTTCGATACATTTTTGAGGTTTTCCGAAAAATGTGTGTTGCAAAAATCCAGCCTTAGCTGAACCTTATAGTTTGAAACGGGCTGTTCGACTTCCGAAAAAAGAACCACGTGGCAATAGAGAAAATTATCCTCTTCCCGTAAAACGGCATCAAGTTCTAGCGTATGAATCGCGTCGCTACAGGCAAAGGTCAATACATTGCTATCATCATGACCGAATACGGACATTACCGGAGCGTCTATTGAAATTCGTGATTCCATCGGTCTGAGCTCCCAATCGGCCTGAATCCGTTTTGAGAAATCGTTCGTGGGTTTCCAGATACCGGCCATATTCAGTGCGGACATTTTCCATGATAAAGTTATTGGACTATGATACACCTTTTCTTCACTCTGTAGTTCGAATTCATAAACGACTAGATCAACGCTATCATGAATTTTCTCGAGCGTTGTGCCAATGTGCGTTTCCACGCCTTTAATATTAATGTCTTCGATTTTTCTTTGGATAGTACTTGTACTCATATAAAGAATTGTTTGGCTGAACATTATCGGGTTAAATGTAAGCCAAATATCGCATATTATGATACTCTATGCTACTTGTGTAGTTGTTTTTAGCACTAGGGGATGAAATCTGCACTACTTTCCTAAAATGCCCTACCCAATTTTATAAATGCGCATGGGTCATAGGGAATTGCGCTTCATCAGTTGCATAGGAACGATTGTTTGTGTATTCGCCTTGTTCTTGATATGGGACGCCGCCCGTTTGGCCATATCCTCAAAATCGGTGGAAATGGTGGTAATACCCCCAAAAATGATTTCTTTTACGACATGGTCGTTATGTGATAAAATACCGACATCCTTACCTAGTACTAGCCCTTTATTTTTACAATCGCGCAGTACTTCCCACAAATCCGTATCGCTGATAAAAAAGTATAGTCTTCCCTTTTTTACGGAACCTTTCTTGTAATTCTCGACTATGCTTTCATCAATTTTATAGTTGGAGACGAATCTTCGATAAGCATTTAAAATTCCTTCGGGATAGTCTCGTTCCTTCGAGAAAAAAAGAACAAATTGGCTATACTTTCGTATTTCGGGCAAAAGCTCTACCAGTTTAATGTAGACGGTCTCTTCGAATTCTTGTGAAATATAGGCATACTCCCTAGGCATCGGCAAATATCTGTCTATAATCAAAAGCTTTTTTGCATCGATTTGTTCCAAAAGTGGCCTTATGGTGGTATCAGGAATCGGTGCAACTACATACATACCATATTTACCCCTGATATTGTTGAATATAGTCTCGAAAACGGAAATATTGTTATGGTGAAAAAAAACATCGATTTGAAAGCGCTTGCCCAGTTCTTCTCGAAAGGTATTGTAGAACTCTTCTTGAAAACGGTGAAATGCGAACAGCAATAAAGCGATTTTCAAGGTTACTTTCGTCTCATTGCTTATAATGAAATATCCTTTAAGTTTTTTCGATTCGATTAACCCTCTTTCCTTGAGTTCTTCGTAAGCCTTTACTATCGTTTTTCGGGCATAGCCGATGTCGCTTACCATTTCGTTTATAGAGGGCAGCTTGTCGCCTACAGAAAGTACACCGGAATCGATGGCATCAATGATTCCATGTACCAACTGCTCATGTTTCGAGAGGCTATTTACCTTTCGCAGTCGTTTTATTTTGCTGAATACGGACATTAAGAAATCTACGGAAATTAAAAATGTTGTGAGTTATTTTGTACGGTAATGATACAAAATAAATGCCAAATTCATAAAATTCGGCATAGCAGTACGGCAGAAACGTCTAATTTAAAATCACCGAAGTTATCACAGAATTGAATATATTGAGGCTCAAATTTAGAAACATGAAAAATACCGTTACTTTTCTTTTTGCATTTACCTTTTTTTGTGCGTTTGGCCAAACCTCATCACTTAAAACTTCGACGCCTCTCTCGGAAGTCGACCCTGCAAAGGCTGGTATTTCAACCGAACGCTTGGCGAAAATCGATGCGATGTTAAAGACTGCGGTAGCGGAAAACGATGTTCCGGGAGTAGTTGCACTTATCGCTCGTAATGGAAAAATTGTATACCACGAGGCGTTTGGCACGGCAAATGAAAAGGGAGACCAACTCGACAAGAATGCTATTTTCAGGATTGCTTCTCAAACCAAAGCCATTACTTCGACCGCAGTTATGATACTTTGGGAGGAAGGAAAATTTCAATTGGACGACCCAATTTCAAAATACATTCCAGAATTCGGGGAAGCACAGATTTTGGAAACCTACAACGATTCTGATGCTACCTACACCACGACGCCGGCAGAAAATCAAATTACAATCCGTCATTTGCTGACCCATACTTCCGGACTTGGATACGGCGTTATTGATGGTAATGAACAGTTTCAAAAAATCTATGCAAAAGCCGGAGTGACAGATTTGTTCACGACCGAAAATATATCCATAGAAAGTAGTGTAAAGAAACTCGCAAAACTACCGCTGCACCATGATCCAGGTACTGCTTATTCCTACAGCGAAGGCCTTGATGTACTAGGGTATTTTATCGAGGTGGTTTCAGGAATAGCTTTCGATGAATTCTTAAGAACGCGGATTTTCGATCCGTTGGGAATGAACGATTCTTGGTTTTACCTACCGAAAGAAAAGCATGGTCGATTGGTAGCTATTCAACATAAAATAGATGGGAAGTGGGAGAATTATCCCGTTACCTTCTATGATCCCGATTACCCAAAAAAAGGTGCCCAACGTTTTTTCTCAGGTGGTGCCGGACTTTCAAGTACGGCAAAAGACTACGCTACATTCTTGCAGATGTATTTGAATAACGGCGAATTGAACGGAAAAAGAATTTTAAGCAGAACGACCGTACAAAGTATTATGGGTAACCAATCCGGAGAACTATTCGGTGGCGATGCCAAAGACTATGGGCTAGCCTTTGGTCTAATGACCAAACACGGCCAAGATATGGGAGGACAAGGTAGTGAAGGTACTTTCGACTGGGGCGGCTATTTCAACACCCAATACTTTGCAGACCCAAAAGAGAAGGTTATCGGTATTTTAATGAAACAAATACGTGATACGCCAGGTGACGAAACTGGTTGGAAGTTTCGACAGATGGTTTTTTCCGCAATTGATGATTAAGAAGTTAGTTATTGAAGTGGCATAACTTTGAAAGTTTACTATTTTTAATGTTAACTTTCCTCATCACAATAACATAAAATAGCATTAACCCTATAAAAAATAAAAAAATGAAGAAGTACATTACGCTTGTAGCACTATGCATCTGCACGGCTACTTTCGCCCAAAAGATGAAAATCAAAGACGGAAATTTCGATTTTCTGGTCGGCCAAAAAGAAGTCAATGTGGAGTTCGTCTATGATAATATGACTTTACTTAAAAAGAACCTTCCCGAAGAACAATATGTGAAAGAGCACTCCGCAGAACTGGAAGAAAAGTCTCCCGGAAAAGGGGAAACTTGGGAAAAAAGTTGGGCAGCAGCTCGTGAGCTAACTTGGCAACCTAAGTTTATCGAACTTATGAACCGTTATTTTTATGATGACCATGGAATGACTTTTAAGGAAGGCCTTACCGATGCCAAATACACCTTACTTGTTGAAACGGTTTGGCTCTATCCGGGTTGGGATGCCGGTGTTATGAAACAGCCTGCAAAGGTTACAACAAATTTAAAATTCGTTGAAACAGCCAACAAGGGTAATGTTCTAGTGGAAGTGACAAGTGAAAATGCTCCTGGAGATCAATGGGGCAGCAGTTTCAGTAACGAAGACCGTTTGGGCGAAGGTTATGCCAAAACCGGAAAGTCGTTTGCGAGATTAATTTTGAAGAAGGCTTTTTAGGAACACGTCTTTGCAAGGAGTCTGCGAATACTCTAACGTAGATTACAATTTTACAGCGACGAAGCAATCTGTTGAAGCCTCTTGCGAAGGTTCTACAGATTACCGCGTCGCTTTCGTATTTTTCGGATGATTTAAAATTTTTGCCGAGCTCCTCGTAAAGACATTTTTTAAAGACCTTTCTCCATCTCGGCAACTCGTGCCACGGTCTTGACCAAACGATGGTGATTTTTTACGAAAGGGTTGGTTTTGTCCCATACGTATCCCGCTAATACCGAACATATTTGAGCTTTTATAACCGGATTTTCGTTACTATCGAAAAAGATGGTCTGCAAGTTTCCCGTGTACCACTCTTTTACGTAGGTAGAAAAGACCTTTACGCCTTCCTTCATATGTTCAGAATAGTTTTTTTCCCAATCTACGGTTTCGCCTTTTAGCTGCTTGGCGATAAGCTTGGCAGCTACCAATGAAGATTCAGTAGCGAAGGTGACACCTGAAGAAAAAACGGGATCTAAGAATTCCGCACTATTTCCGGTCAGCACGAAACCATCTCCATATAATTTCTTGACCGATTTCGCGATATTTTTGATGATTTTAGGTTCGAACTCGTATTCCAATCCTTCGAAACGGTCGTAATAATACTCCGAAAGTTTCATCATTTCTTGAAGCTTTTGGATATTGTCACCTTCAAAAGATTCTAGATATTCGGTAGGGCCGACATAGCCGATACTGGTATATCCGTTGGAAAAAGGTATGACCCAGAGCCACGTTTCCAAGCTTACGATATCAAAGGTAATAATGGTACCTTCTCTGCCAGCTGGTCTTTTTGAATCTTTCACATGCGTAAAAATCGAGGAGTGCTTTGGTATTTCGGAAGGCTTGTCCAAATCCAACAAGCGGGGCAAGACCCTGCCGTGACCGCTAGAATCGACAATATATTTAGCGGAAACTGTCGAAAAATTTCCGTCAGCATCTTTAACCGTTGTAGTAGAATCACTTCCTTGAAAATCAACGGCAACCACTTCTTGTTCAAAAGCGATATCAACACCCCAGTCCGACAAGGTATCGGTTAGGGTCTTGTCAAAATCGGCTCGGGGCACTTGCCAAGTCCAATCCCATCCTTGGGTATATTTTTTACTGAAGTCGAAATTGCAGATTTTGTCTCCGCGCATAAAACGCGCTCCTCCCTTTATTTCGAACCCTTTGGCCTTTAGATTATCGAGTAGCCCAACTTCTTCAAAATGCTCCATACATCGGGGTAACAGGCTTTCCCCGATAACAAATCGCGGAAATTTACTTTTCTCCACCACCTTAACCTTTAAGCCTTGCTTGTGAAGATAAGCGGCAGATACCGCTCCTGAAGGGCCTGCACCTATGACTAGCACATCGACGTTTTCGTAATTCATGAAGTACAATTTTTTTTTGTGATTAAGATTTAAGGGGGAAGCGTAAAACCTCTTAAAAATAGGTCGGACGTTTCTTATTTCCTTTAAATCCCTAGTAAAAATACGATATTCCTTCCCTATTTATTATAAATTTGCATCTCAAAATCCCTATTTTTGCCCCCTGCTCTACTAGGAGTTATATCGATAGACCGACCGCAAATGCCAAAAATTAAAGGAAAGTTAGGAATTGAGGAGTTTTACAGCGCGATTTTTGAAGACGAGCCTATTTCCGTTGATCAAGATGTAGTCGAAAGGGTTCAAAAGAGCTTCGATTTTCTTAAGGAGTTTTCAAAAAATAAGGTCATATACGGCGTTAATACTGGCTTCGGCCCGATGGCACAATATAAAATTAAGGACTCTGAAACCATTCAATTACAATACAATCTGATTCGTAGTCATGCTTCTGGCACAGGCAATCCGATTCCCCCAAAATATGTGAAAGCGGCAATGATTGCCAGGCTGAACACCTTGAGCCTTGGCAATTCTGGCGTACATACTTCGGTAATCGAAACCATGACGTCGCTGATCAACAAAAATATCACACCTCTAATTTACGAACATGGGGGCGTTGGTGCCAGCGGCGATTTGGTACAATTGGCACATTTGGCATTGGTATTGATCGGAGAAGGTGAAGTATTTCACAAAGGAGAACGGAAATCTACGGCAGAAGTCTTTAAAAAAGAGGGAATCAATCCCATTAAAGTAGAACTGCGAGAAGGACTTGGTCTAATCAACGGCACTTCGGTCATGACAGGCATCGGAGTCGTAAACACTATTTATACCCGAAGGTTGCTGGAATGGATGATTGCCTGCTCTTCGGCCATCAACGAGATTATGGAGGCCTATGACGACCATCTTTCGGAGGCACTGAACCATACCAAAAAACATAAGGGCCAGCGAGAAATCGCAAGATCTATGCGCAGCCACCTGAAAGACAGCACATTGACCCGGAAAAGGGAACATCATCTGTATACCGACACGAACGGTGGTGTCTCTGTCTTCGAAGAAAAAGTGCAAGAATACTATTCCATTCGTTGCGTGCCCCAAATTCTTGGGCCCGTACTCGATACCTTAAACGATGTAGAACGAATTCTAATCGAAGAAGTGAATTCTGCCAATGATAACCCCATCGTTGATGTAGAAAAGAAAAATGTGTATCACGGTGGTAATTTCCATGGTGATTATGTCTCTCTGGAAATGGACAAACTTAAAATTGTCGTGACCAAAATGAGCATGTTGGCCGAACGGCAACTGAACTATCTTCTGAATTCAAAACTGAACGATATTCTACCGCCATTCGTGAATTTGGGCACCTTAGGTCTCAATTTTGGCATGCAAGGCGTGCAATTTACGGCCACTTCTACAACGGCCGAAAACCAGATGTTGAGCAACCCGATGTATGTGCACAGCATCCCCAATAACAACGACAATCAAGATATTGTGAGTATGGGTACCAATGCCGCATTGATTACAAAAAGAGTCATCGAAAACGCATTTGAGGTCATCGCAATCGAAATGATTACGGTCGTTCAGGCCATCGAATATCTAGGCGTAAAAGATAAGGTTTCCTCAAAGACCAGAAGTATGTACGATGCCGTGCGGAAAATCGTTCCGCCGTTCAAAGAAGATTTAATTATGTATCCGTATGTTAACCAAGTGAAGGATTTTATCACTAATCAGAGAAACAAATAAAAAAGAATATAGAGAATAGAATAAAGAAAAAAGACTTGTTTTGGTAACGATTGCAAAATCTAAGGCCCGCTTTCAAGGCTTATAAGTTCGAATAATCTAGGCCAAGTTTTAAGTCCAAGCAAAAAAAATCTATTTTCTCTTCTCTTTATTCTATTTTCTAAATCAAAAAATCACACAAATGAAAACTAAGATTTTTTTACTTCTGCTGTTGGTATCCAACGTTATCACATTGTTCGGGCAAGAACTGGCTTTGGTCAGGGAAGACGACAAATTCGGTTATATCGACAAATCGGCCAATTATGTTATAGCCCCACAATTCGAAGATGCCAAAAATTTCTCAAATGGCCTCGCTGCCGCGGAAGAGGACAAAAAATGGGGCTTTATCGATACTTCCGGAAAATGGGCTATGGAACCACAATACGACAAGGTAAAATATTTTGATTCTGGTTACGCCTTAGTTTTAAAAGATGATCAATGGAACTACATCGACACTTCAGGGAAGGTCTTGGAGGTCCCTTCTTCCGAAAAGTATTATGATTTTGAAGATGGGGTGGCCTTGTTTAGGGAAGGCGAGAAAATAGGACTTCTTGGAACTGACGGAAAATTAGTATTGAAACCCACCTATGATGGCATCAAAAAATTTAGAAACGGTCATGCCAAAGTAAACAGCGGAGAACTTTGGGGCATGATCGATACGAAAGGTAATTTAGTAATACCTGTAGAATACGAAGATTTGGGTAACGAATACAATGCATCTGGGGTTGAGGCGGAAAAAGACGGCGCTTACGGTATTGTACACAATGGCACCTTTAACCCGATTGACGGCGCAGATAAGGTTTGGGGTTTTTATGGGGATTCTGGACTGACATATGCGCGAAAGGATAAAAAAATAGGCTTTGTCGATAGTAGCGGAAAATGGATCATAGAACCCCAATTCGATAAGGCCAGAGGCTTTTCTAACGGGTTGGCACCTGTCGCCGATGGCAAAACATGGGGCTATATCAATACCAAAGGCGAAATGGTCATTGAACCCAACTATAAAGATGCCGAGGTTTTTGCAGAAAACGGCCTTGCACCTGTCAAGGAAAAAGATTGGGGTTTTATCGATACCTCGGGGAAAATGGTTATTCCTGCCGAATATGATATAAGCGTGGGCTTTGGATTTTTATCAGGGAACGACACCAAAGGTTTTATTGGCGACTTGACCCGAGTAAAAACGAAGAAGGGATGGGGCTTTCTTGATAAAAACGGAAAACTTTTAGGCGATAAATGGTTTCAGAATGCCGAGCCGTTTACCTCAGTGGAATAAAAATTTGCTCCTTTTAACATAAAAATCTTCCGTATTCCGACTAATCTACTGGTTTTTGGGGATTGTCCTTTATCCTAAAAAAAATTAAATTTATATATGGAAGATAAAATTGCCGAAAAACCGAAATATGCTTTGGTAACCGGTGGATCACGTGGAATAGGAAGGGCAGTTTGCGTACAATTGGCCAAAGATTCCGATTATAACATCCTTATCAATTACAATAGCAACGAGGCAGCGGCCAAAGAAACCCTGAAATCGGTCAACGATGCTGGTGGCAAAGGCGAACTCATGCAATTCAATGTTACCGATGCCGAAAATGTAAATTCCGTTTTAAATGACTGGCACGAAGCCAACCCCGATGCCATTATCGAAGTCATTGTAAACAACGCCGGCATCACCCAAGACGGCTTGTTTATGTGGATGAAGCAAGAAGATTGGTCGAAGGTCATCGATACTAGTCTCAACGGTTTTTTCAATGTTACGAACAACTTGATTCAAAAACTTTTGGTCAATAAATATGGCCGTATCATTAATATGGTTTCCGTATCGGGACTAAAAGGTACGCCGGGGCAGACCAACTATTCGGCAGCGAAAGGTGCCGTTATCGGGGCAACTAAGGCACTTGCGCAAGAAATCGCAAAAAGAAACGTTACTGTAAACGCGGTAGCACCGGGATTCATCAAAACCGATATGACAAGCGAGCTTGACGAAAAGGAATTGAAACGGATGATACCGGCGAACCGATTCGGAGAGGCGGAAGAAGTAGCTCATGTAGTTTCTTTTTTGGCTTCCAAAAAATCAAGTTATATTACAGGTGAAGTCATTAATATCAATGGCGGCATTTATTCTTAAACATACGTAGGGGCAATGAGGAGAGTGGTAATAACGGGCATGGGAATTTATTCCTGTATCGGAAAAAACCTAGAAGAGGTAAAGAATTCGCTTTACGAAGGAAAATCGGGAATCGTCTTCGATCGGGCACGTGCCGATTTTGGCTATCGTTCCCCGATAACCGGTATGGTCGATGAACCGGACCTGAAATCAATGCTCACTAGAAGACAACGGATAAGTATGGGCGAAGAGGCTCAATATGCCTACATGGCCACCATCGAAGCCTTACAAAACGCCAAAATAGACCAAGATTTTTTAGATGCCAACGAAGTCGGAATCTTCTACGGCAATGACAGCACCGCCAAATCTACCGTAGAGTCGGTAGATACCATGCGCGAAAAAGGCGATACTACCTTGGTCGGATCGGGCGCCATTTTTAAGGCCATGAATTCGACCGTTACCATGAACCTTTCTACCCTATTCAAATTACGTGGTGTTAACATGACGATTAGCGCTGCCTGTGCGAGTGGCTCACATTCCATTGGCCTTGCCTATCACCTAATCAAAAGTGGGTTGCAGGATTGCGTTATTGCCGGCGGCGCACAAGAGATTAATCCCATGGCGATGGGTAGTTTCGATGGTCTCGGCGTTTTTGCTACACATACAGAAAACCCTCAAAAAGCTTCTCGGCCTTTCGACAAAGATAGAAACGGACTTGTACCCAGCGGAGGTGCCGCTTCACTTATTGTTGAAAGTTATGAATCGGCATTAAAACGTGGGGCGCCAATTTTGGCCGAGGTTGTCGGGTACGGATTTTCGTCTAATGGCGACCACATTTCAACTCCAAATGCCGAAGGGCCTTCACGGGCCATGAAAAGAGCTTTGGAAGATGCCCAACTAAAACCATCCGATGTTGATTATGTAAATGCCCATGCGACTTCAACTCCCGTTGGCGATGCCAATGAGGCCAAAGCAATTTTTGAGGTTTTTGGCGCGAGCAACACTCCGGTCAGTTCGACCAAATCAATGACCGGGCACGAATGCTGGATGGCAGGTGCAAGTGAAATCATTTATTCCATATTGATGATGCAACATTCATTTATTGCGCCCAATATCAACTTGGAGAACCCTGACGAAGACGCGGGCCGATTAAACATCGTAAGCAAAACGACAAATAAAAAAATTGACGTATTTTTGTCAAATTCATTTGGGTTCGGCGGAACGAATTCTGCCCTGATCCTAAAAAAAGTAAGCGAATAATGATAATGACAAAGGAAGTTATTATTGATAAAGTAGATGCATTTCTCATCGACGAGTTCGAGGTAGAAGAAGAAGCATTGGTGCCCGAGGCGAACTTAAAAGACGCGTTAGACCTTGACAGTCTAGACTTTGTCGACCTAGTTGTTGCTGTCGAAAGCAACTTTAGTGTTAAGTTGGTGGGCGAAGATTTCGTGAACGTGCATACACTACAAAACTTTTACGACCTCATCGAAAGAAAGCTAGATTAATACCTGCTTACAAAATCCGATAAATGGCTACGGAATGGGAAGGAAAATCAAGAGGCACCTTACTGGGCTATAAAATCTATATTTTTTTTCTGCGCAATTTTGGTATCGGAACCGCCTATCTGGTCTTGCGTTTCGTTATTTTCTATTACGTGCTGTTCTCTCCTAAAAGTAATAAAGACACCTATAATTACTTTCGCAAGCGACATGGGTACTCCAAACTCAAAAGTATTATAAGTATCTATAACAGCTATTACACTTTCGGTCAAACCCTGACCGATAAAATTGCCATTTCAACAGGATTACGAAACAAATTTACCTATACCCACGACGGTATCGAACATATTGACAACCTTCTGATAAAGAACCAAGGTGGCATTCTGATCAGCGGTCATGTAGGCAATTTTGAGATTTCACATTATTTTTTAGAAGACCGGTATTCCATTTCAAAAATAAGCATGGTTACCACACATGCCGAACACCAGAATATAAAGGATTATATGGAGAGGATCTCTGTAAAATCACATTTGAAATTTATAGTAGTCAAAGATGACATGTCTCATATATTCGAAATTCATAATGCTATAGACGAAGGCGGACTAGTCGTTTTTACAGGGGATAGATTCCTGCCCGGCACCAAAACGTTGACCGAAACCTTTTTGGGCAAGGAAGCAGCTTTTCCTATGGGGCCATACCTTCTAGCCTCTCGATTGAATATGCCCGTGTTGTTCGTATATTTCATGAAAGGACCCGGGCGTCATTACGACCTCTACGCCCGAACCGCTGAATTCAAGGCAAGGGATGCTCAAGGGCTGTTGAAAGAATATACACAAAGTATGGAATGGATCTTGAAGAAATATCCGTTGCAGTGGTTCAATTATTTTGATTTTTGGAAAGACAGGGGAAGTACGAAGGATAAAATTGATGTTTAAACGATGGAATTGCCTCTGCGCGACTCCGCAATTCTCTGCGTGTCTCTGTGGAATAACTTTTCACAGCGAAAAAGTACAATTCTAAATAAAAATGAAAGAAGTATTAATCATACACTACTCACAGACCGGTCAATTAACGACCATTCTCGAAAACATCTCGTCTACCATGAAGGGAGACGAGATAAATATTTCCTATTATGAAATCAAGCCCATTCCCGATTATGAGTTTCCTTGGAAGCCTGAAAATTTCTATGACTCCTTTCCGGAATCTTTTTTACAGCTTCCCTCCGATTTTCATCCGCCGAAAGGGGAAATTCTGAACAAAAAATACGATTTGGTGATCTTGGGGTATCAGGTCTGGTTTTTGACGCCATCCATTCCCATAAATTCCTTTTTAAAATCTGATTTTGCAAAGACAATTCTGAAAGATACTCCTGTGGTAACGGTCGTTGCATGTCGCAATATGTGGCTCCAGGCCCAAGAAAAAATGAAACGGTTATTAATTTCGGTCGATGCCGAACTTGTTGGACACATCGCTTTGGTCGATCGCAACGTTAATCACGTCAGTGTAATTACCATACACTATTGGATGATGTCAGGTAAGAAAGACCGTTATTTAGGCATTTTTCCAAAGCCGGGGGTTTCTGAAACCGATATTGCCGAGGCCTCGAAATTTGGTGCTCCGATTAAAGAAAGCCTTATGACAAATGATTTTTCGCCTCTTCAAGAAAATCTTTTGAAATTGGATGCCGTTCGTGTAAATCCCTTTTTGGTGCGCACCGACGAACGGGGAAACGTTATCTTCTCGAAATGGGCGAACCACATTATCAAAAAAGGAAACCCTGATAATCCCCAGCGGATAAAATGGATTGGTTTCTTCAAATATTATTTGCAATTTGCCATCTGGGTAATAGCCCCGATAGTTTTTGTCGTATTTTTGCTGACTTATTTGCCTATGACCGAAAAACGAAGGAGGGAAAAAGAATACTATTCCTCGGTTAGGCTAAAGGAGAATTGATGAAGGACGTTTACATAACGAGAATAGCCAAGTTTTTGCCCAACGAGCCCGTCGATAATGAACAGATGGAAGAAAAATTGGGTATTATAGACGGCAAGGCTTCCAAGGCCCGCCGTATCGTTTTGCGCAATAACAAAATCAAAAATAGATATTACGCCATTGATGAGAATGGCAAGGTTACCCATAACAACGCGCAACTGACCGCTGCCGCCGTTGAAGCCCTTTGTGATACAGATTTTACGCCTCAAGATATAGAACTGCTATCGTGCGGCACCTCGAGCCCCGATCAGATTTTACCCTCTCATACGAGTATGGTTCACGGTTTTTTAAAGAACCGCAATATGGAAATCAATTCGGCTTCCGGGGCATGTTGCTCCGGTATGAATGCCTTGAAATATGGCTATCTTTCAGTAAAGGCCGGACAGAACGAAAATGCTGCCTGTGCAGGCTCTGAACGAACGTCTACGTGGATGAAGGCCGACACGTTTCAAAACGAGGTCGCCCATTTAAAGGAGTTGGAGGAAATTCCGATCTTGGGCTTTAACAAAGAATTTCTACGATGGATGCTTTCCGATGGTGCCGGTGCAGTGTTGTTAGAAAACGAGCCCAACGGTAAAACTCCGTTGAAAATCGAATGGATCGACGGGTACTCTTACGCCCACGAAATGGAAACCTGTATGTACGCAGGTGCCGAGAAGGAAGCTGATGGCCATTTAACACCGTGGAGTGAATTCCCAGCCGAAGAATGGGGCAAAAAATCGCTCTTTGCCATGAAGCAAGACACAAGGTTACTTGGCGATAACATTCTTAAAAAAGGTGTAGATAGTCTAAAGCAGGCATACGCCAAGCATAACATCAGCCCAGAAGACATAGATTATTACCTACCCCATATTTCGTCATACTACTTCAAACAAGGCCTGTATGATGAAATGAAGGAGCAGGGCGTGGAAATGCCATGGGACAAATGGTTCTTGAACCTTGAAAACGTCGGCAATATAGGTGCAGCTTCTATCTATGTGATGTTAGAAGAACTGGTATCCTCCGGGAAGTTAAAAAAGGGTGAGAAAATTCTGTTCCATGTGCCCGAAAGTGCCCGATTTTCATATATGTATGCATATCTGACCGTTTGTTGATGGCCGCATCAGAAAACAGTATCGCCGATGGAGAGCTTCTCCAAGAACTGATTCCCCAAAAACGGCCTTTCGTTATGGTCGACACCTTGAAGGATTATACCGAACATAAAATTGTATCACAATTCACGATACAATCGGACAACCTTTTGGTTGAAGAAAACCATTTCTCCGCTCCGGGACTCATAGAAAATATGGCTCAGACGATTGCCCTTCACACAGGTTACAAGTATTATTTGGCAAAGAAACCCGCTCCCACCGGCTATATCGGAGCAATTAAGAAGTCTGAAATTTTTCGATTGCCCAAAGTTTCCCAAAAACTAATGACCACCGTTGAAATATTGCACGATATCATGGGCGTGACGTTGGTGCAGGCGAAAGTTGAATGTGATGGGGTTTTGTTGGCATCTAGTGAAATGAAAACGGCGTTGGCAACCTAAGTTATTGGGTTACTATGTTATTAAGTTAATAGCGATTTTATACAAAATTCAAATAACGTAATAATCCAATAACTGAGTAACTCAAACAATGAAAAAAGCACGCTATAACATTAATATCAAAAACTTCCTCCCCCATCGGGAGCCGATGTTGCTAGCAACCGTTACGCCCTATTTAGATGAAGACTCGGTAGTAACCCATTTTGAAATCCATAGTGATTGTATTTTTTTAGATCCAAAAGGAAGACTTTCGGAAACCGGGCTTATCGAAAACGCCGCACAAGCAAGTACCGCAATTGTAGGCCAAAGCTATTTTGACGATGAAGACCTAGAGGGTGCCGGAAATTCCGTTGTTGGCTATATCAGTGCCATTAAGAAAGCCGAAGTTCATGAACTACCCAAGGTAAACGAACTTTTGGTGACCAAGGCAAAGCTAGTTTCAAGATACGACACGGGTACTATGACCATTTGTACCGTTACATCCTCTACTTTTAGAAATGACGATTTAATCGTAGATTGTACCTTTAATTTTCTAATCCACGAAGTTAATTGAAAAAAGTTATTGGGTTACTGGGTTATTAAGTTATTTGATCTCGGAGGATAACTTAATGACACAATAACGTAGTAACCCGATAACTCGACCCATGAAAAAAAAAGAAGTCCCACAAGACAAGAGCAAACTTGAAACGGCCAACATCAAAGATATGGTCTATGCCGTGAACGAAAGTGGCGAGTATGTTACCGAGCTGAGTACTGGATGGACACCTAAAACAATTGCGCTTGACAATGCTATTCGCGAAATCGAAGAACGCACAGAGGCCGCAAAGAAACGGGTGCAGAAAAACAAATCTAGCCCCATAGAATATTACATGGAGCTTCACAAAATGGATATTCCGATTTTAGCGAGTTATGTAGATTTCTGGCAATGGCGCGTAAAACGACATTTTAAGCCTTCCGTATTTCTTAAGCTGAGCGCCAAAACCCTTCAAAAATATGCCGATGTTTTCGAGATTTCTATTGAGCAGCTAAAACATATCGATGAGTGAAACACTAAAAATAGATTTCTCGCACAAACAATCCGCGCATTGTGAAAACGGAGTCGTTTCCAACCTAATGCGGCACAACGGCTTTGAGGTCAGCGAACCTATGGTTTTTGGTATCGGGTCAGGTCTTCTGTTCAGTTATCTTCCGTTTTTAAAGGTCAATTACGCCCCGGTATTTACCTATCGGGTAATGCCAGGACTTGTTTTTAACCGATTCGCCAAACGCGTCGGGATCAAGGTAAAACGCGAGAAATTCCGCAACCCGAAATCCGCCAAGGCACGTTTGGATGAAAATCTTAAAAATAACAATCCCGTTGGCCTACAGGTAGGCGTTTATAATCTTGTCTATTTTCCCGATGAATACCGATTTCATTTCAATGCCCATAACATGGTAGTTTATGGAAAAAAGGATAATGAATACCTGATCAGCGATCCCGTGATGGAGGATGTCACTACTTTGACCGAAAAGCAGTTGGAGAAAGTACGTTTCGCCAAAGGTGCCTTTGCACCGAAAGGGCATATGTACTATCCCATTTCGTTCCCAAAAAAACTGGAATTGGAAAAAGGTATCATAAAAGGTATCAAACAGACTTGTAGAGATATGACGGCACCAGTTCCTATCGTTGGGGTAAAGGCGATGCGATGGGTAGCGAAGAACATACGTAAATGGCCTAAAAAACTAGGTGCTAAAAAAGCGAACCATTACTTGGGGCAGATTGTACGTATGCAGGAGGAAATCGGCACCGGCGGTGGCGGCTTCCGGTATATCTATGCCGCTTTTTTACAGGAAGCAAGTAAGGTTCTCAACAATGAGAAACTTGCAAATCTTTCCAAGGAAATGACCGAGATAGGCGACGCTTGGCGTGATTTTGCCCTAGATGCCTCTCGTATCTACAAAAACCGTAGTGGTGACAGTGATGGATATAATAAAGTTGCCGATCAGTTGCTGGCCATTGCCAATCGGGAAGAAATTTTTTTTAAAGAGTTAAAGAAAGCGGTCTAAAAATGTAATTTTGGGGATTATAATCCCTAAAAATACGTATATTTGGGGATTATAATCCCTGATTATCATGATTAAGCGCATTCTGTCGCATAAAATCGTTCAAAAACTAGGCAAAGGAAAAGCTATTTTTGTAGTCGGACCAAGACAAGTTGGCAAGACAACATTGATCAATTCCATTCTAGAGAACAAAGAACATCTGTTTTTGGATGGTGACGACCCTACCACAAGAAACCTACTTACCGACCCCAGCACCCAACAGCTCAAAAACATTATTGCCAATCATAAAACCGTCTTCATCGATGAGGCGCAACGAATCAGCAACATAGGTATTACCTTAAAGCTCATCACCGACCAGTTTAAAGAAGTCCAATTACTGGTTAGTGGCTCATCTGCTTTCGAACTGAACAACCAAACCAACGAACCACTTACAGGTAGAAAATGGGAGTACCAAATGCTACCCATTTCATGGGACGAGCTCGAGACTTCTATCGGTTACGTAACAGCAGCACAGCAGCTCGAACTACGAATTTTATACGGCATGTACCCCGATACCATCAACCATATTGGCGAGGAAGCCGAGGTTTTAAAACAGCTGACCAACAGTTATCTCTACAAAGATCTTTTAGCATTCGATGGGATCCGAAAACCGGAAATTCTTGAAAAGTTACTCCGCGCACTGGCACTACAGCTTGGTAATGAAGTCAGTTATAATGAGCTGGCGCAACTATTGGGCATCGACAAAAAAACCGTTAGCAACTATATCGAAATTCTCGAAAAAGGATATGTAATATTTAAACTACCCAGTTTTAGCCGTAACCTACGAAACGAAATAAAGACCAACCAAAAAATCTATTTTTATGATACAGGGGTCAGAAACGCAATTATCGGTAATTTTAATCCTTTGGAAGTTAGAACGGATAAAGGTGCCCTTTGGGAAAATTTTCTAGTAGCCGAACGGCTGAAAACCTTAAATTATGAAAAACCATTGACCAATGCATACTTTTGGCGAACCACCAGACAACAGGAAATCGATTATGTTGAAGA
>ENA-ORXU01000500-ORXU01000500.1-marine-metagenome-genome-assembly--contig:-NODE-500-length-44336-cov-4.295872_pt1 | contig 44336 bp, 37 predicted proteins | sample MGYA00237869_ERZ511484 | MGnify/ENA metagenome assembly ERZ511484 | reverse complement strand
ATCGTGATGGAGGAGAGCGCGCAGGGCTTTCTCCGGCCCCGAGTGGACAAGCCTTTGAACCGCAGCGTCATGGACGCAGTAACCGCAGCATGTCCCGGGATCACTTTAAGCGCGCCAGAGTTGGAGGCGGACGGCCCGCGGCATCCCACTTGGGGGCCGGTGATGGATGTGCGGCTTGCCTGGGCGCAAGACGAAGAGCTTCGCCATCTCGGGTCGTCAGGTGCCGCGCTTTCGGCCATGCTCGCATTCTTGGTCGATACTGGCAAAGTCGATTATGTCGTCTCCACCGCGATGTCCAAGCTGGCGCCGACACGCAATGAAACTGTCCATCTGACCGATCTTGATGGCATCAAGGCCAGCGCAGGCTCTCGCTATGCGCCCTCGGCACCCTTGGCAGCGATAGAGCAACTGCTGGAAGCCGGCCGCACCTTTGCTTTTGTTGGAAAGCCATGTGACGTTGCCGCCTTGCGCCAGCTTGCCCGCAGTGATCCTCGCGTCGATAAGATGGTCCCGTGGATGTTTGCGTTCTTCTGCGCCGGCCTTCCCAGTTATGACGGGACTGCCGTATTGCTGAAGGCCATGGGTGTCCCGGAAGATGCAAAACTCGAAAGTTTCCGATTTCGCGGAGAGGGCTGGCCCGGAGTGGCCAAGGCGATCACCAGCGACGGGACGACATATCAGATGGATTATGACACCAGCTGGGGCAAAATTCTCAATCGGCATATCCAGTTTCGGTGCAAGGTCTGTCCGGACGGAACCGGCGAATTCGCTGACATCGCTTTTGCAGACGCTTGGCATATTGATGCAGACGGCGTGGCTTCGTTTGAAGAGGCGGCAGGCCGCAGCCTTACCGTGCTGCGCAAATCCAAAGCGGTCGCTTTATTCGATGCCGCGATAGCTGCAGGCTACCTCGTTTCAGAACCTGCTGACATGGATGAAATTCCTGCGATGCAGCCGCATCAGGCGACAAGGAAAGGCTTTGTCTACCCCCGGCTTACGGCCTTCAAACTGGCCGGCCACAAGTTACCTTCGTTCAAAGGTCTGGATTTGGGTTGGCATACAAAGAGAGCATCCCGCCGGTTGCAAGCGCGAAACTTTATCGGCGCCATGCGGCGTCTGGTCCAGCGCAGGACTGAGCCCTAGTCCAGCGCGTACCCTAGCTCACCCAAATCGACCGGGCAGTATTTCTGCAACGCGGTGTTTGAGGGGCCAAAATCAAAGTCGATCTGCTGGGCAATGTCATGACCCAACCTTGCATCGGCCGACGCTTTGCCAAGCGTCCAGCGATACCCGGCTGCTGACAAAGCATTGCCCACCGCCTTGAACGGACCAAAAGACCCGGGAGTGATGGGCGTATGGCGGATGATATTGGAAAGCCGGATTAAGCCAAGGCCGCTTGCTGGCGGGCTCACCCCATGTGCGGCGGCGCGCTCTGGCTGATTGCTCAGCCCATCGGTTTGGACGCCAGCAAAGTTGTATAACAAGGCAAGGAACTGCTCCCGATCGGCACGCAACAATTCCTGCGGCAGGACCAAGACATGATCATGGCCAAAGCGGTCCGCATAGGCCTGCGCCATGCGGCCGAAGTCCAGACTGCCGGGATCAAACCCGAAATAGCCCGGCTCAAGACCAGGCGAAAAAAACTCCGCAACGCTCAGCCTCCCGCCACGTTTCACATGCTGCATGTAAATCGATTTTGCGATTGACGGTTGAGACCGGACTGTCAGCAGGATCTTGGCCTGAGGGCACGTCGCCGCCAACCGGCCTGCAATGGACAAGCTGTCGCGGGAGCCAAACAGGATATTGCCGGATAATATCTCCGACGAAATTACATCGACCACTGCCGCTTCTGTATCCCCGCGCAATTCGCGAATGGCTTCAGAAACATGCGACGGTTCGAAATCAAAATCATGCGGGCGAACCAGCAATGCATCAATTTCCTGATGTGTCAGCAGGCTGCGAAAAATCGTCCGGTCGCTAAACACGCTTTGCTGCAACCAGGTCGTCGCAGTCTTGTGAAATCCGGGATGGATCAGAAGACTCATCTCGCCGCCCCGACATCAGTGCTTACGGTTCCGCGCCAGATGCTGATGCCCTCCCTGTGAAATACGATAAAGTATGCCAGCACATTCCTGAGCGTAGTCAGGATTGCCACACAAGCAGCAAGGCCGGCCAGTCCCCATATCTTCGCGGCAATTGGCGCAAGGATCAGGAGCAGCGCAATGCTGACAATCGAAATGCCAAGATTGATCCTCTCATTGCCCGACATGGCAAGGACGAGGCCGCACGGCCCCGTCACGGTGAATGCAATCTGGCCCACAATCAGGATGATTAGAACGGGATAGGCAGCTGCAAATTCCGGTCCGATTTGGCCCAGAACGAATGGGCCTGCTCCGATCAATATGGCGCCCGCCGGAATGACAAGCAGCGAACTAAGCCGCACCGCCGTTGCCGCCAATTGCGCCGCTTGCTCACGGCTTCCCGCATGAAAAGCGGTGCTGATTTTCGCTGAATAGACGGAAAACAGCGCAACCGATGCCACTTGCAAAATTGCGGCAACCTGAAAGCCAACGCGGAACAGCCCTGCCTCTGCCGCACCAAGAATTTGGGCGGCCACCACCAGTCCGTACCAGTCGCCAATGTTCTGGGCGATGCCGACTCCCCAAAGCGGCAAGGCAGACGCGATCACAGCTTTCAGATTGATCTGGGCCGCGCGGTCACCCGTTCCGGACATGGCCAATGTCGCAGCTGCGCCAATGGCCAGCGCCAGTAAGCTGCCGATGGCGGCAGCCCACAGTGCTCCGCGCACAGTGTCTACAAATCCGAATGCCAGCGCCAATGTTGTGAATACAGGGATGATGAGCGCAGGGACAATCTGCCCCATCGCAAATGCATGTTGAGAGCGGAGAAATGCGCCGCATAGGTTCGCCCCGGCTCTGCCAATAAGCAGCAAACACAAAAGGAGCAGAAAGTCGAACGGAACAGCGTCTGCAAACAGCCACTCCCAAAGCCTGTCTCCCCCCAGCCAGAGAATGCCCATGATCGCCAAAAGCAGGCTCAAGCTAGTGCCCAGTACTTGTCCGAGCGATTTCAGCGCGACCCGGGACCCGTCCGCAACAGCTTTGGCAAAGTGCCTGACGATGCTGACATCCAGCCCCAACAGGCCAATAACAGCGAGCATGAGTGCAGTCTGGCTGACAAGAGCGAATTGACCAATCGCGCTGGCCCCCAGGTTGCGCCCGATGAGATAAGTGACCGCAAAACCAGCCATGACAGCGCCGCCGCGTATGGCGAGCGAAGCGATAATTGCAGAGTGCTGTTTCAGCCCGCCTGCAAAGATCGCGCGAAAAGACCCGTGTTCATCATGGTCACGCGCTTGCTGTCCAGACGGATCGGTCATTCGTGGCCATTGCCGTTTTTTGGGCATGAGCGCGAGAATATTCTACCCAAAAGCGGCGGCGCGTGGTGATCTCACACAGCAACCTCGGCTGCGAATAAGGACAAAAGGGCCGCAGATTTTTCCTAGGTTTCATGGCTGGATATCTTTACTGAAAGATGATGGCGTCGGTTCATCCCTCATCACGACCTGATCTGAATGTTCAGTTCATGCCGAAAACGGCGCTTGATGCCATTCCAATATTCTTGCCCGTCCTGCTCGGCTACCTGTTGCTGTCGCCGCCGCAGCTGCAGATGAGTGTGCTGGGGTCGGCATTGCCGCCTTACCGTATCTTCCTGATTATAGTGATATTGGTCACCTTGCCCCGGATGATCGGTGGTTCTTTCAGGTTCGCGTGGCCCGATCTGGCGGTTCTGGCCACCACGGCCTGGATCAGCTTTGCGATGTTCATGACGTCTGAATCGGAAGAAGCGTTTACCGCCACGGTGGCGCATTTCACGGACATAGCAGTTGCTTATTTCTTCGCCAGAGTTGCCATAACCGACCTGCAGGCTTTGCGTAAATTCCTCATCCTTATGCTGCCCGGTCTCTTTGTTTTTGGAGCTATCCTTGCGGTTGAGGCGATAACGCACACACATATTATACAGGGTGTGTTTAGCGCGCTGACCGGCAATCCGGTGCAATATGGTTCATCGCCAAGATATGGCCTTTTGCGGGCGCAAGGGCCATTCCCGCATCCCATTCTTGCCGGTGTGTTCTTCTTGAGCTTTCTGCCGCTCTACTGGCAATCCGGTTTTAAGCTGTGGCCGCGCCTTGCAGGTGGCTTCGCCGCGCTTTGCAGCATCTTCACGGTCAGTTCGGTTGCCTTGCTGGGCATCGTCGCGAGCCTGGGACTGCTGGCTTACAACTGGCTGTCGAAGCAAATCGCGAATTTCACCTGGTCGCTGTTTTTCTTCGTGGCGGGAACTTTTATTTTCGTCGCGGAACTGGCCACCAAATCGGGCACTTTCGCGCTCTTCGTTCGCTACGCATCGCTAAATTCGACAAGCGGGTACAACCGGATCCTGATCTGGAAATATGGCACGCAAAACGTCGCGCAGAACCCGTGGTTCGGCATCGGTTATGCAGATTGGGTGCGGCCAAGCTGGATGGGGGCATCCATGGACAATTACTGGTTGCTGACAGCAGTCAGGTTCGGCGTCCCCGCAAGCGTTCTGGTTGGAATTGCCACCTTGGTGGCCGCGCTCATGCTGATGCGCAAATCCATGCGCTCAGCATCCGGGGCGGCTGAGGCGGAAAGGGGCGTTGTCATGTCGCTAGGCGTTTTCGCTTTGAGCATGATGTCGGCTTCGCTTTGGCTGTCCGCACATGTCTGGTTTTTCATGCTGCTCGGCATCACCGTCAGCCTGGCACAGGCGCGGCAACGTGTGGCAGTGCGGCGTCAAGCAAACGTGCGTGAGAATCAATCCAGCGTTGCTTCTGTCTGACAGCACCTCGCTACGCGCGCGCGTGAATGCGATCCGATAACACCTATTTGAGCGTCAGCTTGCTTTCCATCGTAACCTGATCGTCGCCGCCAATGTACTGGTTGTACAAGGGGTGGTTGAAAATGTGCGCGTAGTAGATTTGCAAGCGGTAGGATATATGCGTCTTCAGCAGCAAATTCTGGTTCAAGTGGATCTTGAGATTTTCCGAACTGTCATTGAAATCTGAAATGGCGGCGAGCTGACCGTTGAACGGCCCATACATCTCTATTTCCGAACCGATGATGTCGTCAAAATACAGCGGCATCCTTGGCAGAAAGCGTTCAGGATGGCTGGCCGCCATTCCAAACAGAGCAAGCGAGTCCCGCGTCGAGGAAAAATAGTCTGTGTCGTTGAAGATTGTTCCAATTGGTGCCGGGTCGAATGTGTCGAAAAACGTCGGCAAAGTGTCACGCGCGTTCCCAAGCACAAGCTTGGCCTTCGGCAGCCGCTTCTTCAGCGCGTCAACGTCCATCCGGTACTGCTCCGACTTGAACCAGTAGGGCAGATCCTTCTCACCTTCAGGCGGGGGCATGCCTTCGCCGGTATCGAAGCCGTAACAGTCAATCTTGACGCCAGTTTCCGCTGTTACTTTTTCTGCAAATTCGACCATGAACGCCAAGCCATTTCCACCTGCAACGCCAATCTCGACAGCTGAAATCCGGTCAATTTTCAGGCGCGCGGCAAGCTGTGCTGACACCATCATGCAATATGCATAGTTCGGGCGTTCCGTGGCATTGCTTTTTACCAAATAGCTGGCCGAATGTTTCAGCACCCCATCCGTCATGGCGATGGCCTTGCGCACCCCTCCTCCGACGATGGACGCTTGAACCAAGCGCGATGAGCCTAGCTTTTTGAGCAACGGGCATTCCTTCTCAATTGTGATCATTCACGAAACGTCACAGCGCCAAGGGATAGTTCGAGAACCTAGGCTATTGGTCGTTTCTGCGAAACTTCTGAATGCTTCGCCGGATTATTGGCGGGACGATGTCGTCGAAAATCTCGCGGCGCCGAACGGCCCAATCTGTCTTGTCTTGCGTGCTGGGACGCGCACGAAATTGGGTTGTGTGGCTGCGCTGTGCACCGTCCCAAGTGGCGGTGTAATAATACAGAGCAATCGACTTTCGCGAGCGTCCATCAGGATGATTTACCGGGTGCGGATTTCCGTGATTGCTAGATGACGTCGTGTTGAACATCACCGCCCTGTTGAAGATCGGCACAATCGACTTCGCGCAGCGCGACATGTCGGGCGTCCAGAGTTCAAGTTGCCCGCCATAATCATCTGTCCAATCTTCGTTCAGATAGATCAGCAAGTTGATCCGACGCTCCAGATTCAGGGGTTTGTGATGGTTGAAGTCGGCGTGGACCGAAAGGTGGCCTCCATTGAAGATTTCATGGAAACCGCCGCCGCGGAAATATGGGTCCGGTACCAGTCCTTTTATGCCCGAGATATTTTCGACAATCTTCAGAAACGGCAGTGAGTTGAAAGTATAGAACAGATTACGCAGATGCTCCGGCATTTCATCGGGGCTGTATTCGCGCTTGAGCCGCTCCTGCGCCCGGTCGTAGTCCGCCTGAGCGCCTGACTCTCCCGCGGGGAAGTTATCAACGCACATTCGAGCGACGCTTGCGGGCAGAAAGTCATCAATCACAATATGCGGGAACGGCGTTTCAGCGTTGTAGCCAGCTTGGCAATCCAATCCCAGATCATGCGCCAACGAGCGATCAATATGTCCAGTCCCCGGATCCATAAGAGAGAGGAAAGTCACGACTGACTTTTTCGCATTGATCGAGGCACGCAAAACTCCTGCGTTGTCGACAGTTCTTATGTGCTCAAAGAGCACTCGACAGCGTCTGCAGGTAACAGTTGCTCTCTCCGTGTTGCAACTGCATTCTGCCTATCGCGCATTGCTCTCTGTCACGAAACATCCACCACGAACGTCTCGTCATTCTCCCCGCGCAGCACGAAGACGCGGTCCAACCCGGTCAGCACCTTCGCCACTTTCACATCATCGCCGTCGATCTTGAAATATTGCTCTGCGTTGCCGCTGTAACGGGCGTGGAAGGCCGTGGCCGTGATGCCGCTGGCAACAACAGTGTTCACCGCTGCGCCTTCCGCAATCGCTGCATAATGGTCTGGCTCTCGGAAATAGACCGATACCAGATCATCCACCACATCGTTCCATTCAGCGTGGCTGGCTTTGGCGGCTGTGATTTTGGCGTTCGGATCGAAGCCCAGCGCTGCTGATGCGGTGTCGGCAAAACTGAAAGTCCACGGATCCGCAATCTCCGCCGCCTGTCCACTAAGACCATCGATGTCGGCGATATTCAGAACTGCAGAAAGCTCAACGGTCTGCGCCCCAGCGGCAGTATATTCGCTGTAATTGTCCGCTGTCGGTAGCTGCGTGGTGTTCAGCGTGCCTGTAAGTGTAGCGTTGCTTGAGATGCTGGACGGATCTGCTGCACCGGAAAACACCCATACATTCGCGCCCACGTTCAGCGTGTTGTTATCGCCCGCTGAACCAAACACCATCTTACCTTCGCCGCCGTTGGTCAGGCGGCGCTTTGATACCGTCTCGATAAAGACTGAATTGGCAACATCGCATACGCTGCTTGCCTGATGCGACCAGTCAAAGCGGAAGGCGTTATTGGCTTCAAGAATGGCAACCAGCCCATCCACATCATAGCCGTCGATTTCGCTACCGCCCACGGCGGAGAGATTGGAAAGGCCGGTAAGAAACTCCCCCTGTCCATTGTTCAGGAAAACGCAGTCGTGCTCCGCCCAGCTTGTGATCGTCACATCCGATCGGTTGATCTGTACGTTATCAGTATGGGTGCCGGTGCTGGTTTGCGCGGGCAGTGAAGCGGTGACGTAGCTGCTGGCACTTACCCAATAGCCATAATCGTAAAAAATGCGGAAGATGTTGCTGCCGACGGTCAGTTCGAACACATCGCCCTGATCCGGATGGCGTGTATAGGTACCGTATTCGATCTGGTTGGCGTGCCACTGATAGCCTTCCTTGGACACTTTTCCGGTGATGCTGCCTGCCTTCCAGTAACGCGGCTTGACCGATTTGGTGGCATCGGGTGCGGCGGTGAAAGTCGCTGTGTCGAAGTCAAAGGAGCCGACATGCGCCCATTCCTGTCCGCCCTGCGGCAAATCCGCAATCGTCAGCCCGCTTGCGCCCAGTCCTGTAAATCCGCTGCCGGTATCGACTTGGATTTCATTGCGGCTTTGCCAAAGCGACAGATCATTGTCCGATGTTGCCCGGCCATGAAAGCGGCGCGATGCCTGCGCTGCTGCATAAATGCCGCTGCTGACATAGACGAAATCCGACCAGATGTAATCAAACCCCATATCGTTGAGATTGAGCGCAACCGATGCACCGGGCGCGCTCGGCCCGAACCGCGCAAGCCGGCTCACAAAGGTGCCGGAGAAGTCTATTGCTCCGCCTTCGATCTGCGGTGCCATTTCCCCAACGTAAACCTGCTTGGTCGGGGTGGCATCGGCCTGAATCTCATTGCGTGCACGGGTCGTGTGCAGTGTTGCGCCCATGACAAGGGCATCCCGTGCGTAGACGCTCGTGCCTGCTTGCAAGAAGAAGCTGCTTGTTGTGCTGGGCGCGCGGATGCTCGACTGCTCGAAATACTCGTCCACTGTGTCTCCCACACCGAGGAAGATGCACTTGTCTGCATTCAGCGTTCCGGTCAGATGTGTCGCGCTGGTGGCGTGCTTACCAAGGATCGGGCGCAAATCCTTGCGCTCCTGAAACACCGGAATGATATTCGCATCCGTGCAGCCTTTATTGCTGTCCGTAACCAACCATGGTGACGGGAAATAAGCGGGGCCAAGCGTGACGTTGAACGTAGCGGGTGAACGCCAAGGCGTGACGTAATATTCGCTGTTCTCATTCGCGAGGATACCGGAACGATCAGCGTTTTCCACGCCGTCCAATATTCCGATGCGCGTTTCCAGCGGTTCATACGGCACGCCAATGGGCACGGCAGGTGCCGTGATACTGCCAGAGGGGATCCGGCTGCGCGCCGTTGCCAGCCCTTCACAGAAATAGCCCGCATCCGACAAACTCGTTCCCAGCGTATCGGCCGCAAATGTCTTTGACGGCGCGCAAACAGGCACGGCGCTGGGTGCGGTGGCGGGGTTCACTTGAACGTAAATGTCAGCGACCAGTATCTTACGGCCTTGGCCTGCGCTTGTACCGCCGTAGTTGATGGCAGGGCTTTGCGTTGCGCCGGTCGCATCCGCTTCCCGGTCAACCCACAGCATATACCATCCGGGGAAGCCCATATCGGTCATGGCGAGGAAGCCGGCGCGATAGGTGGACCAACTCTCGGTAAAGCCGGTTATCGCGCCGCTCGCGTCATGATCAAAGCTGAACGCGAAGTTGGAGTTGCCAGAGCCGCGCAAGCCAATTTCGCCAGCTTCAGGCGTGGCCATGCCCGATGTATCCACCTTTACGATAGCGACGTGACGCATCACGTCGCCTTCCACCACGGGCGCATCAATATTCGCGCAGATGTGGAAGCTGCCGTCAGCATCGGTCTGTGTGATAACAACGCAGCCGCCGGTGCCGCCGAAGATGTCCGTTTCGCTGTGTTCACCAGCATAGGCGATGGAGCCACCAGCACGCGGCTGGAGGTAGGCCGTGTCGCCAGACGTATTGCCTGCCGTATCGTCATTCCAAGCCGCGCTGTAATAAGTATCCGCGCCTTGCAGATACTGACCGCGAAACGTGCCATCGCTGTTGTAGCAAAGGCGCTCTTCATCCGTTGCGCAAATCGCAAAGCCCGTTAGAGCCAAGCGATAACGGCCCGCTGTGGCGGTGTAAGTATCGACCTCTGGAAGCGCGGTGAAGCCGGTTGCAACGTCAGGCTGGCCCACGCCAGTTAGCGTCAGGCTGGAGGCCCCTGCGGGAGTGTTCGCCTGAAGCGACAGATGTGCGAAGGGGCGCGACGATGTCGACGTAACTGCGAGGCCGGTTTGAAGCATTAGGCAAGCCCAATGATGTTTGCCGCTGTGCTGGTATCGCGAATGGCGCGCACCCGGATCGGCAATATTGAGCCGGAAGCTACATTGACCAAAACGACATCTTCATCCGACCCAAGCGCACGAAGAACGATATCTCCTCCAGTGCCGACATACAGAGCCTTTGCCGCCATTGGTAAATCGGCGCTTGCATCGGGCAAAATCAGAAATGCTTGCTTTGCAGGAGCGACAAGACTGTCACCTGAATTGGCGAAAGAATCGAATTGCATTTGAACCTCCTTGGTTATATTCAGCAGGCCCGCTAACCAAGGCATGCGATGTAGGAAACTGTTTTCACAGCCTCATTCCAGCACCGTGATCATTCAGCTTTTCAAGAACACGCAATTCTCTTTGTCTCGCCGGGTAAGCTCATACCCCGCCTTCTGGAGCGCACGCACAGTCTTGCGAACGCGCGGGAGCGGCGCAGGAGAATCGAATTCGACACACAAAACATGCGGGTGAATGCCGTCGGCAAGCATACGGCTCAAGACTCGTCCCCAGCTCCCCTCGATATCAATCTTGAGCAGATCAATCCGGTCATGGCCAAGTTTGCGCATTATTGTCCCAACGGTCCAGCACTCCGCCTCGAAGAACTCATCGGTATTGTGCAAATTATCGACGAACCAATTGGCATGGGCAGAGTTCAAAGGCGCGTGAAAACGGATCGTGCTATCTTGGTCGAGCATACCCCACGGGTGGAAATGGACACGGCCGCGATTTTCACGCTCCATGTAGGCGATGGAGCTCGGCGTCGGATCAAAGCTATGGACTTCCAAGTCGAGCTTGTCGGCGAGCTCAAAATCAAAAGTCGCGTCCATGCCCACGCCTCCGCAATAGGCCACAGAGCCAGGCGCCATATCGGCCAGCACCCACCACGCAGCATGGCCTTCACCGAAGCAAATCAGATCATGAGTGTTGTCGCCAACTTGGGTGCTCAACCACGCTCTCGCAGCAATCCGGTTGAGACGTCGCCACAGGCGCCCAGCGGTCACTCTAAGCATGCCAATTCCCGGAGCCAGCAAAGCGGTCGTCAGTAAGAATCTCAAAATCTCCGCTTTCAACTTCCAGATGACACATCACGCTCTGGCCTGAATGAATTGCTTGATCGCAAGTTTCAGATTGTTCCGGTCCACGTCCACCTGACGCGCTTTCGGGATACGGCCCAACAATGCTGCAGTGACCGAGAATGTGGAGTGCCGACTGTGCAGCAACCAGTCGCAGCGGGACAGTGCAAGCATATCGACAAGAGCATTGCGGGCCTCGGTCACCGGGTCAGCAAACTTGCTGGAAACAACATGCAGCGCTGCACCATCGCCCGCCAGAGCCTTATCGATCGTTTTGGTATCAGGGAATTTCGCCAAAATGGCCCGCTGGGCCACCATGCTGTCGGTGGCGAGAAAAATCTGCGCATCAGGCTCAGCCGTTTTCAGGCGAGCAAGTTCGGCGACAATCTTAGGCAGTGGGGCTTTTCTGTCGGTAAAGCGGATGTGCACACCAATGACCGGCGCGCGCATTCCAGCGAAGACCGCATCAACCTGTTCTCGGACTTCGCTCACCGGACGAAAATTTTCATCCAGCATATCGCTCATAATTTCCGACTGGCTTTTTCCCGCAAAGTTCGGATCGCGCGCGAGCCTTTTCTGCAGGCTTTTGATCTTCGGCAAGTAAGACCAGAAGACAGCAACACCTTGAGGCGGGTCGGCTCGTTGCAGGTCAATCGACAGCTTGCGATAGATAAAGGGGTCCTGATGTTGGTGCGGGAAGTGTTCATGGATCAGGTCAGTCGGATGCTGTGCCATCCGGTTTGACCAGATTGAGGGAGCGACCTCTTCAGCGCAATTGAATTGTGCCACCCGATCCCTCCCCTCTGCCTCAAACAACAGCGGATAGAGATTTTCGCCGGGCTCCACGTACATACCGTCGCGCCAGTCAATAAAGGCAGTGCGTCCGTTTAGCCGGGCGAGCAGGATGCCGGTCACTGCGGACAGCATCCGGTTGCCCAGACCGCCTTTGGCTTTGATGATCAGTGCGTTTTCAGCATGTGTTGATTTGGGCGGGCCATTCATCGCGCGTCTTCCGCCTTTTCCTGCCTGAGGCGTGCCAGCAAACCACGTTCCGGGTCATACCCCCGGCGCCACAGTGAAGGTCGCAGCGCCACGAGGGAGTATCCGATTTTCATATCCCTCAACTGAGGCTTCAGCCAGCCAAGCAGAAGTCCCGCACCATACCGTTCAGCAGCGCCCAGCCATATCAGGAAGGCGGCGAGTTTGCGGCTTTGCCAATTCCAGTGGTGCCTGACAAATTCCATCGTGCCGGTTGCGCGGTACAGCAGTCGCATAGGCGATTTGCCCTCGCCGTGACCAACCTTGTGGTATCCGCGCGCGGCGGCAATACGCCAGAATGTGTGCCCGCGCTGTGCCAACCGGTAGAACAGATCGACTTCCTCGCAATACAGAAAAAACCGGTCATCCAGCCCTCCGGCCTCATTCCAAGCCGACCTTTTGAACATCACGAAACCGCCGCTCAATACCTCCACGGCCTCGTCGGCAGCAATCCCCTTGATCGGACGGCTACCGACAAGGGAGCGGCCCAATGCAACGCTGATGAATTCCGGGATTGAGGGAATGGCAATCGCATTGCCTGAATCAGGTTGGCCCTCCGCATCAGTCGTCACGCCGCCCCAAGCTGCGGCCTCAGGGTGCGCTCTGGCCCCGATGACAAGCGTGTCGATGGCGCCCGGGGTCAAGACCATATCCGGATTGAGCAGAAGGAGGTTGTGCGCCGATGCCTCTTTGGCGAGCATATTGTTCCCGGCTGCAAAGCCCACATTGCCCATGCTAGGTATGATCGTTACATCAGGAAAGTCGCGTCTAACCACTTCTTCTGTCGCTCCGTCTCCATTGTCCGTGAAAAGGATCTCTACCGGGGTCTTCGGGCTCGCCCGGCCAATCGAGGTAAGGCAATCAGAGATCAGCGCAGCCGAATTGTAGCCGACCACCAGGACGCTAACGTCTGGAACAGTTGCGTCCACTTCAGGCTCAGCCAAGCTCATGCCTGCCGCGAGCTTTGTGCCCGCGCCCAAGTCTCGCTGCGCCCGGTCAAGGATTGCCAGCTCGCCAGCATGCGGGCCAGCAGCTTGATACCCACGAACGAAGCAAGGTCGAACAGGCTGGAGGCATTTTGGGCAGCGCCTTTTAATCCTTCCGAACCGCCGGACCGCAAATTGTGGGGACTTGGATAATTGGCCTGCACTTGCTTGTTGCCGCGCTGACGCCGCGCCTCAACGTGCACTTGTTCACGCAGGGTCTGGGGAGGCCGCACGATAGTAAACACGGGCCGCCCATCTTTGTCTTGTTCAACATAACGTTTCTGTGCTTGCGCGAAACGCGTGTGTATCCAGACATCATCGCCCAAGATGTCTGGAAACTCTCCAATCTGATTAAGCGCTGCTTGTGATAGGCCGTAGCACCCCGCACCGCCCGATCCAGCCTTCGCATAGGGTTGCCGCATCCACGTGCGGTAATAGGCGCGCACAAAGCTGTCCGCATCCTCCAGATCCAGCCGGATCGCTGGTGAAGCGGTCATGACCCCTTCTTCGTTCAGCGCATCCGCCAATGCGCGCATCGTCCAAAAACTGCAGATCACATCAGCATCCAGCACGATACAAGGCGAAGCCCCTGCACCTTCCAGCGCGGCGTTGATGGCAGCCGTCTTTGAACCGCGAGCAAGTTCCAGCACCATGACATCGGCAGCAGTCTCCCGCGCGATTTGGGCAGTCCGGTCAATGCATCCATTGGCGGCCACGATGATTTCCATCCCGCAATCTGCCGGAGCGTCCTGCATGACCTTGAGCAGACACCGGCCGATCACTGCTTCTTCGTTGTGGGCAGGGATAATGACGGTGAATGGAGACATTGCCGTCATCTCTTTTGAGCCCGGACCGGAAATCTTGCCAGCGCTGAATCAGTCCAGCTTCTTGCGGCCGCCATATTGGTAATAATTATACTGATAATTGTAATCCTCGCCGGCATCCTGAGCGCTGTATTTGGTCAAAATCCCGCCGATTACATTGCCTCCGCTGGACCGCAGACGTTTCAATGCGCTTCCAGCCTGACTGTATCCTATGCGGTTGGCTTCAAGGACAAATACCGTGCCGTCAACGACCCGCGCCAGCATTGGAGCGTCGGCCAGCCCCAAGACCGGTGCTGAATCAAACAGGATCAACGCGTATTCGTGGCGATGCTGTTCAATGAAAGCTTTCAGATGCGCTGATGCCAGCAGTTCTGTCGGATTGGCCGGGGCATTGCCAACGGTCAGGATTTCAAGGTTTTCGTGAGCCCCCTTGATGACCGCATTCTGCAGCGGTGTCTGGCCAAGCAGCACTTCAACAAGCCCGTTTTCTGGCCTTTCCAGATCAAGCAGTGAAGCAATCGAAGGCCGCCGAAGGTCAGCGTCTATAAGCAAGGTCTTACGGCCAAGGCCTGCAAAAAGTTCGGCGAGAATGATGGCCGTTGTCGACTTGCCTTCCGATTCCTGGCTGCTGGTGAGTTGGATCACGTTACTGGCCTGCGGCAAAGCGAAGTCCAACGATGCCCGAATTGATGCATACGCCTCTATCAACGCGCTGTATCGGTTCGTCGTTTCATAATCGATGTCGTTCGCCTGGACCTGAGGCGTGTGCCCGAGCATCGACAAGCCCAGTCGATCTTCGATGTCTTTGATCGAACGGATCCGGTCATCAACCGTTTCACGCAAGACCGCCAGACCACCTGCGAACGCGATACCAAGCACGAGTGCAAGAGCCATATTGCGCATTAGGCTTGGCGCGTACGGCGCCTGCGGAACTATGGCTGTATCAAGCTGATTGATCGTGCTGGACTGCACATCAGAGGGTGTGCCGAGCTGATTAAAGCGGGCCAAAAGCGCCTGCAATTGGTCGCGGAGCGCCTGCGCTTCACGGTCAAGCGCGCTGTACTCGATCTGCCTATCCTGCTCGACCAGTGTATTGCCGGTCGCCGTATCAAGCTCAGCTCTAAGCGCGCGCTCCTGATTGCGCTTGATGACGTATTCGTTGCGGAGCGCGGCCTTGATGTTGCCCATGCTTCTGGAGATCTGCGCGTCCAGCGCCGCGATCTGAGCTCTCTGCGTGACGACTGCCGGGAAATTGTCAGCGTAACGCTGACGCAGTTCAGTCAGGTCAGCCTGCTGGGCGGCCCGATCTGCCGTCAGGGTCTGCAACAGCGTGTTGTTCTGCGTCTCGGCAAGCTGCTCCGCAGGGACATTCTGCATAGACCGCCAAAGCTGCTCGGCCTCGATCCGTGCAGCGCGCGCAGCAGACACACGTTCGTTAATATTTGTAAGGTTGGTCGTCGTCAGAGTGGCGTTGCCGCCTTCTTCTTCCGTCCCGCCTCCGGGCTGCATGATAATCTGATTGGCGCGGGCAAAGGAGTTCGCCGCTTGCTCCGCTTCTCTCAAGCGCTCCCGCGTAACCTGGATTTGTTCGCTCAGATACTCCTGCGCGTACTCGTTATTTTCGACTTCATCGCGCGTGTCCGAAGCGACAAACGCGTCTGAATACGCATTCGCCATTTCGGCGGCAATTGCCGGGCTTTCCGACCGGAACGCGATCTGGATAATCCAATTGTTATCGGGGAATTCTGCATCCACCGAGCCTTGCAGTTTCGCAGTTGCCATTCGAAGCTTGGTGGCACTCCACGCTTCGTCGGACGTGTTGGCAGGCCTTTCCTCGTCAATATCGCTTCCAAGAAAATCATCCCGCTCACCAAGATTGTTTTCCTCTGCAACAGTTTGAGCCAGGCTGCGGCTTTTGATGATTCCGATCTGCGTGGCAAGCAGGTCGAAAACTTGGTTCGAAGCAATGCCCTGATCGACGTTTTGCCCTTCGATAATGAACGATCCGTAGGGTTCGATGCGCACGCTTGATCGCGCTTCGTACATGGGTGTCGCGAGCAAAGTCGCGATCAGTCCTATCAGCGCCGCAGCTACAAGAACGCCTGCAATCAACCAACGCTGCCGGAACAGGATTCCGCGAATGGCGCTGGCATTGATCAATTGCGGCTGGGACTGCGGTTGAAACTGGTCCAACTCTCTTTCCGACATATACCTATCGAGCCAGGGGCCCTGCCTGCCAGGGTCCGGTGCGTTAATGATTGGGCGGTCGTTCATGGTGCGACTCAGAAGTTATTGGGATTGGCAAAGATGCCCAAAGCGGGCAGCGCGAGAAGAAAGTCCTGCCAGAAGACTGAAAGACCATCTGTTCCGATCACCACGCGGTCTCCGGGTTCCAATATGGGATCAAGCATGGTGCCTTGGCTCACTTGCTGGAAATCAAATAGTGCCACCGCTATGCCATCCGGCGTCTCCCGAAACACTGCCACCTGTTGTGCGTCAGCCGTTCGCGAGGGGCCACGGGCCTGAGCGATTGCTGATGACAGGCGCGCACCCGGCTGGAAAGGGTAGACACCAGGCTGCGTCACAGCGCCATCCACTGTTACAAGATTTGATGCGTACTGATCTATATTCACGCTGACCCGAGGATCAATCAGCCCTGCGGACGCAAGGCGCATGGCAACATCCAGCTCAAAATCGCGAGTCGTCAATCCAGCCGCTCTGATGGGGCCTATCAAGGGGATGGAGACATCGCCTTCGACACCGATCTGGACCGACTCCATAGAAAAATCAGGCTCTCGGAATACGCTTATTGAGATCCGGTCTGAAGGGCGCATGAAGTACGTTGTGGGCCGCGCTTGCGAATAGCCTGCCTGACCCAGTTCCGCGCTCGGCTGTGATGCGACAGTTCCAATCACAGGCTCTTGCGTTGAAGCACAGGCGGCCAGAGAAGCTGCTGCCAACGCGCCGAATCCGCTTCTGAGAAGGGTTGACCTTTCAATCACTTCTAACTCCAGCCATCTAACTTCCGGCATAGGTAGCGGAATTCCGCATTGCAACATAGTTAATCTAAGGGACCGTGCCCGTATATTCGCGTGTATGCCACAGCGTTTTCGTAAGATACGCGCGACATTCCCGTAAGCGTTAGCGCTTGCTCCGACCAGACCATCGCCACGTTGCTCTAAGCCACAAGCCTGCTAATTGTTTATGCGCGCGGCGCAGCCTGCTATCCGCAACTCCGTGGCATTGAGGGATTCTGCCAATATGATCGAAGCATCCCCGTTGAGCCTGATGGCGGCAGGCTTTTACGTGTTCGTCGCCATAGCGGTTTGCGTTGCGGCTGGCGTCGCCGCCCGGCACAACCAGCCGCCATGGCACAACCGCACATGGCTGCTCTTGGGATGCCTTTTCAGCCTGCTGATCGTGTCGAGGATTTTCAGTCTGGAAGACCTTTTGCGCGACAGTTTGCGCGAAATGGCCAGGACGGATGGGACCTATGAATACCGCCGTGATTTCCAGCGCCCGCTTGTCGCTTTCATATTCGTTCTTTTTGGCGGCGCCGCCGCTTGGTGGATTTATCGCGCTGCGAAATTGATGAGAGGTCGGCGCAATTTCGCTGTCATTGCCGCGCTGGCAAGCGGGTTTGGCATGATTGGCCTGATCGCATTGCGGCTTATTTCGCTGCACCCGATCGATGCCTTGCTGTACGGCCATGTAAAACTCAACTGGGTTGGCGATATCGGGTTTGGCGTCATCATTGTTGGCGCGGCCGTGTATTACGTCAGGCTTATCCGATCGACGCGGTGATCTGGATTGCCCCGCTCACTTGTTGGTAAGGGCACGGCACGGCGGCTCCTTTTTTGCTGGCTAGAGAGCCGGTCTAAACCGTGAATTGCCACAAATGGGAGCCTTCCAACTGCTCATGTCTAGCAACACGCCTGATCTGACCATTTGTCTCGCCGGATCGGGCGGCGGCCATGTGCGCCAATTGCTCGATCTGCATGAATTCTGGTCCGCCTATGACCATTTCTTCGTCACCGAAGACACTGCACTTAGTCGCTCGGTCGCAGATACCCACCAGACAGAATTCGTCCCGCATTTCGCGCTTGGCCAAGCCAAACTTGGGTCGCCGCTGCTGATGCTTAGGCGCGCGATTTCCAGTGTTTGGCGATCCTTTGGCATAATCAGGCGGCGCAAACCGGATATGGTCGTGACGACCGGGGCGGGTTCACAGCTTTTCATCATTGCATGGGCGCGGCTTTTTGGGGCGAAGATTGTACTGATCGATAGCTTCGCCCGGTTTCAGCGCCCAAGCAGGTTCGCCCGCCTTGCCGGACCACTGGCTCATTTGCGCATCGCTCAATCCGCCACAGCGGGAGAGAATTGGCCCGGTGCAGTTGTCTATGACCCGCTGCGAGAACTCCCCGCTGGGGACACCGCCAAAGAGAATCTCATCATCGCAACGGTTGGCGCAACACTGCCTTTTCCCAGGCTGGCGCGAATGGTCCTTCAGGCCAAACAGGCAGGATTGATCGAGGAAGACGTGATCCTGCAAGTGGGCGAGGGTGCGCGCGATATTGAGCCTGCCCCGGGCGTGCGGATCGTAGATTCGCTGCCCTTCGGCGAATTGCAGGCCGCCTTGGAAAAAGCCGCCATAGTGGTTTGTCATGGCGGCACAGGCTCAATAATTACAGCCTTGCAGGCACAGTGCAGCACAATCGTTGTTGCCCGGCGCTTTGAATTGGGCGAGCATTACGACAACCATCAGACCGAAATATCTGACGCGTTCAAGGACCGGGGACTGGTGCATATTGCCGATGATGGCGAAAGCCTTGCTGGCGCCTTGCGTGCCGCGCGAACGCAGGAACCCAAACCGGTAAAGACTGACTACAGCGGACTCGCCGAAGTCCTACACGAATATGCGAGCGCGCTATAAGCGCAAAGCTCGGTCTTGCCTTACGAAGGGTAGCGCGTTAGCGGCGCGACCACACAGGAGAATTTAGCTACATGTCGGAAACAACTGCCAAGACCGCCCTCATTACTGGCGTAACCGGGCAGGATGGAGCCTATCTGTCCCACCTGCTGCTGGAGAAGGGCTATGAAGTGCACGGCGTCAAACGCCGTTCGTCATCCTTCAACACCGGGCGGATCGAGGATATCTATCAGGATCCTCATGTCGATAATCAGCGGTTCCACCTGCATCACGGCGATTTGACGGACAGCACGAATCTCATTCGGATCATGCAGGAAGTGCAGCCCGATGAGGTCTACAACCTGGCCGCGCAAAGCCATGTCGCGGTCAGTTTCGAGACGCCTGAATATACGGCCAATGCTGATGCGGTGGGTACGTTACGGCTGCTCGAGGCCATTCGCATTTTGAAGCTGGAAGAAAAGACACGCTTCTATCAGGCTTCCACGTCAGAGCTTTATGGCTTGGTACAGGAGGTTCCGCAAAGCGAGACTACGCCCTTCTACCCGCGCAGCCCCTACGCTGTGGCCAAACTTTATGCGTATTGGATGACGGTCAATTACCGCGAAGCATACGGCATTCACGCCAGCAACGGCATTCTGTTCAACCACGAAAGCCCTTTGCGCGGCGAAACTTTCGTCACACGCAAAATCACCCGCGCCGCTGCTGCGATTGCGTTGGGACGGCAGGACAAGCTGTATCTCGGCAATATGGATGCAAAGCGCGACTGGGGCCATGCCCGTGAATATGTGCGCGGTATGTGGATGATGGTGCAGCAGGATGAACCGGATGATTATGTTCTTGCCACCGGCGTTACCACCGAAGTGCGCGAATTCGTGCGCTGGGCGTTTGAAGACGTAGGGATTCCCATCGAATTCCGCGGCGAAGGCGTCGAAGAAAAGGGTTATGCCGTCAAAGATGGCCGCTGCTTGATCGAAGTCGATCCGCGGTATTTCCGCCCGACCGAAGTTGAATTGCTGCTTGGCGATCCGACCAAGGCGCAACAAAAGCTCGGCTGGAAGCATGATACCTCAGCGCGCGATCTGGCGCGGGAAATGGTGCTTGCGGATCTGGAACTGATGAAGGCCGAACCTATTGCAGGTGCGGATTAGGGCGGGCGCTGACTGATGGCATATAATCTTGCCGGTAAACGCGTCTATGTTGCGGGCCACAAGGGCATGGTTGGCTCCGCCATCGTGCGGCGGCTCCAAAGCGAAAATTGCGAAGTCCTGACGAGCGATCGCAGTACTGACTTGCGCGAACAGGGCGCGGTGCGCGACTGGTTCGCCGCGAACCGTCCAGATGCCGTTGTGCTGGCAGCCGCGAAGGTCGGCGGCATCCTTGCCAACAACAATTTCCCGGCTGAATTTCTCTATGACAACTTGATGATAGAAACGAATATCATCGAGGCCGCTTACCGCAATGATGCTGAGAAACTGCTCCTTCTCGGGTCATCCTGCATCTATCCAAAAATGGCGCCACAGCCTATTCCGGAAGACGCGCTGCTCACCGGCCCGCTTGAGCCAACGAACGAATGGTACGCGGTTGCGAAGATTGCCGGGATCAAGCTATGTCAGGCCTACAGGCGGCAGTATAATTGCGATTTTATCAGTGCCATGCCCACCAATCTATACGGCCCGGGAGACAATTTCGATCTGGCAGGCAGCCATGTCCTTCCCGCCCTCATCCGCAAGGCTCATGAGGCAAAGGAGGCCGGCGCAAGCAGCATCGAGATTTGGGGCACAGGATCACCGCGGCGCGAATTCTTACATGTTGACGATCTGGCCGATGGAGCGGTCTTCCTCCTGAAAGAATATTCGGACGAGAGTCACGTCAATCTGGGGTCCGGAGAAGATCTGCCAATTATCGAGCTTGCCCAGATCGTATGCGAAACCGTCGGCTTTGAGGGCGCAATCACCAAAGATACCAGCAAGCCGGACGGCACGCCGCGCAAACTGATGAGCGGAGACAGGTTGGCAGCGATGGGATGGTCACCGAAAATTGGCCTTCGCGAAGGTATTGCCGATGCCTACCGCGCTTTTCTGGCCGGCGAGCGCAAGAATTAGGCGCGCATTGAAAACTGGTCAGAACGCCCTGTCATGTGTCAGCACGCGCAGAGTCGCAATCAGAATACCGATATCGCGCCACAGGCTCCAGCCGACGACATATTCAAGATCGGCGAGCAGCCGGTCAGATAGATGGCCTTCGGTATCAGTCGCACCGCGATGACCACGGATTTGTGCCAATCCGGTGATGCCGGGCCTCAGGCCGTGGCGCTCCCAATACTTGTGATCGACTTGCCAGAACAGCTTGCTGCCGGCTTTGGAACCCAGCGCATGTGGGCGCGGGCCCACCATGCTCATTTTGCCCGTCAACACATTGATCAGCTGCGGCAATTCATCAATGCTGGCGCGGCGGATAAACCGGCCAATTCGCGTGATGCGATCATCGTCTTTGGCGGCAGAGCGATTCCCGTCGGCATCGCCCTTACGCATTGAACGAAACTTCAGAATATCGAAAAATTCATTGCCGCGCCCCATCCGCCGCTGGACGAAGAAGATGGGTCCGCCGTCCTCCAGCTTGATAAGCAACGCAGTGATCAGCATGATCGGTGAAAGGATCAGCAAAGCACCGCCCGCAACGATCAGATCAAATATGCGTTTTGTAGCGCGAGCCCGCAGGCCAAGCTGCCGTGCGGACACCTTCAGCGACGACACACCAACATCATCATGATGCACTACGCCGACTGCGCCGATCTCGCGCGAAAGCTGGTGAGTAACCTCCCCATGTATCCCGGTACCTTTCAGCACTTGGGACCACGCCGTCAGATCGCCTTCGCGGCAACTGACGATAACCTCGTCCATATTGCGCAGATACTTACTCAGCCGATCGAGTGCCTGCGGGTTGTCGAAGTCTGGCGACAGGCCGTGCGCACGCGCATCGATATGGTGCGAATTTGGAAGCGAAAGCTCCGGACCGCCAGCCCGGATCACCAGCCTGTTAATGGCAAGCGGCCCCCAGCGCCGCGTCATCGCTCTGGCCGCCCAGACACGAACGGTCGTCATCAGGCCAGCCGAAAGCCCCAACCCTACGATAAAAACAAACCGCGAAAGCTCCGCGTTGATCTTGATGAAGAAAGCGAAGAGATTGAGCAGCGCAGCGGAAATGAACAGCGCAACCATGGCCTTGACCGTCGCCAATTGCCAATCTGTCAGCGCGCGGCGCGAATATGTGCCGCTGTATAGAGCCACTGTGAGATACAGCGGCAGGATAACATAGGCCGACAGCATGCCACTATCGAGACGGGCTGCGTTGGTGAGCGTGCCGAAATACATCGCAGATACAGCGTAAAAACTGGTCAGCAGAATGATCGCATCTGCCGCAACATGCAAAAGATAGGCCCGCAAGCGCCGCCTCTCCAGCGACCGTACCAGCCCGTTTTCCGGTGCCTGCGGTAGAGCGGTATCAGACCACACTTCAGTCGGTGCGGGCACGACATCGTCGCCGTCCGCACCACGCATCGGTCGCAGTGTCACAGGTTCGATCATGCGCGTGTAGTCACCTTGAATATACGGTCTTACGTGGTCCTACGTACACGCTGTGCTGTCGAAATTCACGCGAGAAACCTCGCATGTGCACAATCACAAGCTGGCAAATGGCTAGCGCCGGGCGGCAGCGTAGCGCGCAATCTGGGTGATCTCACGCGCCAAAAGCAGTTCAGCAGTCTGGCTGTTTGCCAAGAGCGCGCGGTGCAGATCAGCAAGGCGCGGCACCAGCCGTTCCAGCTTGCCACCGCTCCAGCGCATCAATTGATCCCCGACTTCGCGGTGCTCCTTGAAGAACACGCCATTGCTGCGCAGGAACTGCTTCATATCATCGCCGCGCCGCAATTTGGGGGCAAGCGTGGCTAGCTGCGCGGCCCGCCGTTCCATCGCCAAAGCCACGCCAACCGGATTGAGCGAAACTTCCTGCATCCGCGCCAGTTCGCGCGGCAATTTGCCCAACTCTCCGCTCAGCGCTGCGTTCACGAGCGGCATGAACCCATCTTCTTCAGTGCTTGCGCCGATGGCGTCCCATGCCGCCTGGTCGGCAGTTTTGGGTGCTCGGGGAGAGGCGTCGAGATATAGCGCCAGCTTATCCACTTCGGACTGCGCCAGTCGTACGTCCATGCCGGCGGCGCGCGCGATGGTTTCGGCAAGTGATCCATCAAGGCGCATGCCGGCTGCATCTGCCATTGCGCGCACATCGCCAGTCACTGATCTGAGGTCAGGCGGGTAGAATATCGCGACCAGCGCATCGTCGCGCTTGATCAGCAATTTGGCACTGCGGGATTTGTCTGTGGCGGAGGTGGCGATAATGAAAATCGGCCAACCTTCGTTCACTTCGCCGCGGTCGACCAGTTCACACCAGCTGGCGATGGCATCATGCGCTTCCTCGCCTGAAACCCGCGCAAGGATGTGACGCACATCGCCGAACAGCGACGTGGAGCGCGCCTCATCAACCAGTTTGGATGGATCGGATTTGAGCTCACTGCCTGACAGATCGACGCGCTCGCCCGCATCAGGCAGACCAGCCACCAGCTTGGCGACGGCGGCAGAGGCGCCCGCCTCATCTTGCCCGCAGAAGAAAAAGAGGCGGCAATTTGAACCACAGCGCTTTGCGGCCTGCGCATAGTCGCGTTGGGTCGCTTTCACCAAAGCGCCTTTATTGATCCTGATCGCGCAAGGTGCGCGTCAGACGGACTACAATTTGGTCCGCCACTTCGTGCGTGAGGTTTTCCAGCGCAGTCTGCTCAGCGGCAATGGTCGCATATTCGCTGCCGACAACATCAATACCCGCATCCGATCCCGCCGTTGCATCGACAATGATCGTGTCAGTCGAAAGATCGATCAATTGATAGCGCGCCCGCAACGTACGGCGTTGGCGGCCAATGGTATCGTCGGTCAGCAGACCCAGCCCTTCAAGCTCATCATCCAACACCACATCGAGCCGGTATTGCGAGCCGCCGCCATTCGCACCGCGCCCAAGCCTGTCTGACAGCGCATTGCGCATTAGCCAGCCTTCATCACCGGGGATCGGAGCAATATCGATCTGCGCCAGACTGCGCGCAATCACGCCATTTGATCCGCCCGCATAGATCGGCTGAAGGCCGCAGCCACTTAGCAAGGCCAAGGCGGCCAAAGAGGTGAGCGCGCGCATCATGTAACGATATTGACCAGCCTGTCAGGCACCACAATCACCTTGCGAATTTCCGCTCCATCCAAAGAACGCTGGACGTTCTCACTGGCGAGCGCAAGCGCTTCAAGGTCTTCTTTCGAAGCGCCTTTGGGCGCGGTCAACGTATCGCGCAGCTTGCCCTTGTGCTGCACCGCTATGGTCACTTCGTCTTCAACCAGCATTGCAGGATCAACGTCAGGCCAAGGCGCGTCTGCAACCAGACCTTCTCCGCCGATTAGGGTCCAAGCCTCCTCAGCCAAATGCGGCATCATGGGAGAAGCCATCAATAGCAGACTGCGGATGGCATGGTTCCGATCGGCGCTGGGACCTGCTTTTTCAGCAGCACTGGTGAGCTCATAAAGCCGCGCCACCGCCTTGTTGAAGGCCAGCGCTTCAATATCACCCGCCACAGCAGCGATGGTCTGATGCGTCTTGCGGGCAAGATCCTTGTCGTCCCCGCTAGCGCCTGCATCGAACTGACCGAACAAACGCCACAATCGCTGGACGAACCGGCCGCAGCCTTCAATTCCCGCTTCAGACCAGGGCAAGTCCCGCTCTGGCGGGCTGTCAGACAACATAAACCAGCGCACCGCATCGGCGCCATAATCACGAATGATGTCTTCTGGATCGACGACGTTCTTCTTCGATTTGGACATCTTGATGATCTTGCCGATTTCGACCGGCTGGCCATCACCCTTCAGCACCGCACCCTCGCTGGAGCGATCGACGTCAGAAGGCAAATAGAACACCTCGCGCGCGCCGTCCTTGCGACTATAGGTCTCGTGCGTGACCATGCCTTGGGTGAACAGGCTGGCGAAGGGTTCTTTAACATCCAGCTTGCCGCAATGCGCCAGTGCGCGGGTCCAGAAACGGGCGTAGAGCAGGTGCAAAATCGCATGCTCCACCCCGCCGATATATTGCCCCACTGGCAGCCATTTTGCGATTTCCGCCGCGTCAAACGGCTTGTCAGACGGCTGGCTGGCGAAGCGCAGGAAATACCAGCTGGAATTGACGAAGGTGTCGAGCGTGTCGGTCTCGCGCTCCGCATCTCCGCCGCATGTGGGGCAAGCCACATTCTTCCATGTCGGATGACGCAGCAACGGATTGCCGGGCTGCTTGAAGTCCACGTCCTCGGGCAGTTTTACGGGAAGCTGATCCTGCGGAACCGGAACAACGCCGCATGCATCACAGTGGATGAAAGGAATGGGCGTGCCCCAATAGCGCTGACGTGAAACGCCCCAGTCCCGAAGCCGCCATACGGTGGTGCCTTGGCCCCAGCCGCCCGCTTCGGCGCGTGCAATCACATCGGCCTTGGCGTCTTCAACCTCTTTGCCGATGAGGAAGTCGGAATTGACGATCACACCGTCGCCTGCCTCTGCCTCACCATCAAAGGGCTTGCCTGCCTCTTCAACTGTCGCGGCCACAACGCGCGGGATGGGCAGGCTGTATTTGGTGGCAAATTCAAAGTCGCGCTGGTCGTGTCCCGGCACGGCCATAATTGCGCCTGTGCCGTAATCCATTAAAACAAAGTTCGCGATGAACAGCGGCAGGGGCTCGCCCGAGAAAGGGTGCTTCGCTGTAATACCAGTGTCGAAGCCCAGCTTCTCGGCCTTTTCCAGCTCTGCCGCCGTCGTCCCGCCCTTTTTGCACAAAGCGATAAAGTCGCGCGCCTCTGCACTATCCGCCGCAACGCCTTGCGCAATGGGGTGATCCGCCGCCACTGCCACAAAACTTGCGCCAAAAATCGTATCGGGACGGGTGGTGTATACCGGCAATGTCTCGCCATTCGAAAGATCGAAGGCGAACTCCAACCCTTGCGACTTCCCGATCCAGTTTTCCTGCATCAGCCGCACTTTTTGCGGCCAATGCTCCAGCCCCTGCACGCCTTCCAGCAGTTCTTCGGCAAAGTCGGTGATCTTCAGGAACCACTGGTTCAGCTTGCGCTTCTCCACCTCTGCACCGCTGCGCCAGCCCTTGCCATCAATTACCTGTTCATTGGCAAGAACAGTCATATCGACCGGATCCCAATTCACTTGCGCCTGTTTGCGGTAAACAAGGCCAGCGTTGAACAGATCGATAAACAGCGCTTGTTCGTGGCCGTAATATTCGGGATCGCAGGTGGCGAATTCGCGTGACCAATCGAGTGCGAAGCCCAATTGCTTGAGCTGCCCCTTCATCGTTTCGATGTTTTGGTAGGTCCAGCCAGCGGGATGGACGCCCTTTTCCATCGCCGCGTTTTCGGCGGGCATACCAAATGCGTCCCAGCCCATCGGATGCAGCACTTCGCAGCCCTGCATCTTGCGGAACCGGGCCAGCACATCACCCATCGTGTAATTGCGCACATGCCCAATATGGATGCGCCCGCTGGGATAGGGAAACATCTCCAGCACGTAACTTTTGGGCTTGGCACTATCGCTGTCCGCTTCGAAACAGCGGGCTTCGTCCCATGCAGCTTGCCAGCGTCCGTCAGCGACAGACGGATCGAATCTTTCGTTGTTCATGACAGCCCCCTAGCGGGACTTAGCTGACGGTGGAACGCCTAAGGTCACGCGCCTTGGTAAGGATAATATCCTCCAGCCGCTGAATCGTGGCGGCTTGTACCGGTGCTTCGACCCACTGGCCTGCTTGCAAGACCTGACGGCTGGCAGCAACGCGCAGGGCATCGGCGCGCAGATCCTGATCCAAGATGGATACAGAAACCTTGACCCGCTCGCTCGGGCTTTCGGGGTTCACATACCAATCGGTGATCAGGACACCGCCGGAACTGTCTGCCGTGGTGAGCGGCATAAAGGACAGCGTTTCAAGGCTGGCGCGCCACAGGTAAGAATTCACCCCGATCGAGGTCACCTGTGCCGCAGCCATATCGGCCCGCAGCCGCTGGTCATTGCCGCCGCCGCATGCGGCAAGCGCGAATGTCGCGAGGCCAAGCAGGCCTGCGCCCGCGATGCGGCGGGTAAAATTGGTCGGGGCAGAAGTGGATTGGGCCATTGTTAGTCCTGTAAGCACGGGTTGCGGGCGCTCCCGCCCGGTTCGCCGCTTCTATACAAGCCGCAAGGCGCGCGGCAAGGCAGAGAGGCAAGAATGCGCACAAATGCGCCTTGGCGGGGTGAATGCGCGCTTAATACGGTGAAAATGCGGTGTTTGCATCCAGCGATCTTTTTGTGCCGCAACAGCAACAGTTTGCAAAAAGACGTTTCAGAGCCCCGCAATCAGTGGAAAAATCGGATTTGAGTGACTACTATCCGAATCATAGTTGGAGTGCGCTGGGCTGACCGATTCGTTTATCGAACTGTTCATTCAAGATGCATCACAAAGGGAGCATTAGGCAGCCATCATGGCAAAGCGTAATAACAGTTTAGGACGGAAGGTGGCGCTTGCAGCGTCCGCCACGCTGTTGGCTGTTGCGCTTCCTAGCTCCGTGTTTGCTATTGGTATGTTCGGCAGTGACGGCGCCGTTCAGGGTGGCGGCCAGTTCTCCTTCACCCCTGCTGCCGCTGATCCGGACATTGCTGAACTGATTGCGCAGGCAACCGATGGTCAGGCACGTATGGTGCGTTTTACTCCTGCAGGAGCTTCAGCTTCGCGGGCGGAGCGTTCAGTGACGGTAGCTGTCCGAATCGACCAGAGAACGGCGCAGGCGCTTTCAGAAGCGACTTCAGGCATCGCTGCATCGCGCGATGTGGCTGGCGCGGTGACTGGCTTGCGAGTCGCGCCAACGCGCTACAACCTTGGCCTTGCGCGCGGTTACGGAAATTTTGCGCAGAACTCTGCTCAGGCTGCGAATCGCGCCACGATCCAGACGGGCACCCGTTCGCCAGATATTTCGCGTTCGCTTTCAGAGGCGAACATCCCCGACCTTTCCACATTCGCGCCGCGCTCAAGCTCACGTAATGAAGAAAGCCGTTTCGCTGCTCGGGTGGAAATGGATGACAACACTTCTGTTGCGGCAAACAACGCGCGCGAATCGATCGGCGATCAGATGCTCGACGTAGGCGGCAGCTACAGCATTACCAACAACCTCGATATCACCGCCGGTGTTCGGTATGAGCAAGACCGCGATATCGTGCCGCTGCCTGAAATTGATCAGCAGGACAGCCAGGCAGTGTATATCGGAACGCAATTCCGCTTTTAGTACGCTGCGCCGCAGCATCAGAATTGGTATGCATGACCCCGCTTTTGCGGGGTTTTTCTTTGCGGATTGAGCAGGTCCTGCCTAAGGATTTTGCTACAAACAAAATAATAAGATGGAGAAGATGTCATGGGCAAAGTTGCAGTCATTACGGGCGGAACACGCGGTATTGGGCGCGCGATCTGCGAAACCCTTCAGAACGACGGCTTCAAAGTCGTCGCCACCTATGCTGGCAATGACGAGAAAGCCCGCGCCTTCACTGAAGAAACCGGGATCGCAACCTACAAATTCGACGTTGGCGACCACGCGGCTGCTCTGGATGGCTGCACCAAGATTGCCGAGGAAGTCGGCCCGATCGATGTCGTGGTGAACAACGCCGGGATCACCCGCGATGGCACGCTGATGCGGATGAGCTATGAAGATTGGGATGATGTCATGCGCACCAATCTGGGCGGTTGCTTCAACATGGCGAAGGCCGCTTTTGAAAGCATGAAAGATCGCAAATGGGGCCGCATCATCAATATCGGATCGATTAACGGTCAGGCGGGCCAATATGGTCAGGTAAACTATGCCGCTGCGAAAAGTGGTATCCACGGCTTTACCAAGGCGCTGGCACAGGAAGGCGCGCGTTATGGCATCACTGTGAACGCGATTGCACCGGGCTATATCGATACAGACATGGTCGCCGCTGTTCCTGAAAACGTGCTGGAAAAGATCGTTGCAAAAATCCCTGTGGGCCGCCTTGGCCAAGCCAGCGAAATTGCTCGCGGCGTGAGCTTCCTGGCATCCGAAAACGGCGCATTTGTCACCGGATCGACTCTGTCGATCAATGGCGGGCAGCACATGTATTAAGGCGGCGCGGATGGTAGAGAGCCTGATGGCGCGGCTCTACCATCCTCCCGTAAAACGCTCTGTCGAGATCGCCGGTCACAAGACCTCCATAAGTCTTGAACCGTTGTTTTGGGAGCTGTTGCAGCAAGTCGCGGAGCGAGAAGGCTTGCCCCTCAACGCCGTTATCGCGCGCATCGATGCGGCACGTATTGAGGCCGAGCATCCGCCCGGCCTCGCTACATCTGTCAGGTTGTGGCTTGCCGCTGATTTGCAGCGGCAGACAGCGCAATCAGAAAATCAGTAATTCCCTGGAGGATCACTTGCTGGCGTGGCCTGATCGCTTTCCTCATCAACCGAATCCCAAGTATCTTTCGGCGGATCCTTCATCGCTTTTGGCCCGGCATTGCGAACCTGGGCAAAATTGGAACCACCGGCTTCGCCGTCAGCGAAGGCTTCATTTTGTTCGGTTTTTTGCTTCTGAAAATAACGGAAACCAGCAAAGCCAGCAGCGCCAAGAGCAATAAGTCTAAGTAACATGAGTTTGATCCTTTCGTTTTCATTGTAACGCATGAGATGCCCGAAAGGTTCTGCATCGATGTACCTAGCTCGCAGATTTAGCCAAAAAATAATGCATGTTGACCCGGTAGCGCGTCCCGCGCAGTAAGTAGGAGTATGACCACTCGAAAACCTATCCGCAAAGCCGTGTTCCCCGTTGCCGGGCTTGGCACGCGCTTCTTGCCCGCCACCAAGGCTATCCCCAAAGAGCTTCTGCCGATCGTTGACAAGCCGCTGATCCAATATGCGGTGGACGAAGCACGCGAGGCTGGGATCGAGCAGATGATCTTCGTCACCGGACGCGGCAAAACCGCCATTGTTGAACATTTCGATGTCGCTTACGAGCTGGAAAGCACCTTGGGCGAACGCGGCAAGGATCTGGGCGTGCTCGATTCCTCGCGCTTCACGCCGGGCGATATCATCACCGTGCGCCAGCAAGTACCGATGGGTCTTGGCCATGCAATCTGGTGCGCCCGCGCCATCGTGGGGGATGAGCCATTCGCGATTCTGTTGCCTGACGAGATGATGGTGGGCGAACCCGGCTGCATGGCGCAAATGGTAGAGGCCTATAACGAAGTCGGCGGAAATCTGATTTCAGTGCTGGAAGTTCCGCATGAAGAGGTATCAAGCTACGGCGTTATCGACCCGGGCAGCAGCAACGGCGCTCTAACAGAAGTGAACGGACTGGTTGAAAAACCCCCGGTAAACGAAGCGCCGTCCAACAAGATCATTTCGGGCCGCTACATCCTCCAGCCGGAAGTCATGCGGACGCTGGAGACCCAAGGCAAAGGGGCTGGCGGGGAAATTCAACTTACAGACGCCATGGCAAAGATGATCGGCGATCAGCCGTTTCATGCTGTTACCTTCGAAGGCCGCCGCTTTGATTGTGGCAACAAGCTGGGCTTTGTGGAAGCTACACTCGCCCTCGCGCTGGAACGCGACGACATGGGTGCAGATGTCCGCGCGATGGCGCAGCGCCTTCTGGCGGAGTAGCCGAACAGATATAGCGGGATATGAAAAAAGGCGGGCACCAAGGCCCGCCTTTTTTCGTTCAATGCTGTGCTTCTAATTACTCAGGGCCGCCGCGTCCTGCGCTAGAATCATCGTCAGCTTCCAACTGTGCAACCATGTAAGGGATTGGATTGACCGCCTCATTGGCAATCCGCACTTCATAATGCAGGTGCGGGCCAGTGGAGCGCCCCGTTGAGCCGACATAGCCAATCAGATCGCCGATCTGCACTTCTTGACCGGACGATACGGTATAGCTCGACAGGTGAGCGTAGCGGGTCTCGATATCGCCGCCATGGCCGATCTGCACATAATTGCCATAAGAGCTGTACCATTGCGCCATCTCAACGATGCCGTCAGCCGTCGCGTAAACCGGCGTGCCGGTTGGTGCAGCCAAATCCACGCCATTATGACGAGCCCGGCGGCGCAGGATCGGATGATCACGCATGCCGAAGCCGCTAGTGAGCCGCACACCATCAACTGGCATTCGCGATGGAACCGAAACGCTGATGCGCGGCGGGGCCTGCACATCACCAGTTGCCGTCACACGGCCTCCGTCTTCAAGTGTTTCCCAGCTCGCAAACAGCTCTGTGAATTCAGCATCGATATCAGCAGAGGCCACCGCGCTGGTGTCGAGAGCAACGTTGGAAACGGGTTCGTCAGCCAAAGCTGGGCTAGCGATAAACATAGCGCCTGCGGCTATAATACTGGTGATCTTAACGAGCATGCGATCCCTTTTTCATTTTTGCCGAGGGGACTAATCCACAGCGAACAACCAACCATCTCAAGTGCGATGGAAAACTTTTTTGAGGAATTTCGGAACTCCCGTCCGCCTCAACAATTGTGAGTTATGCGGGCAAAAGTTAATCAGGCAACAATTTGATACATTTCACGCGACAGTCCGGCAGCAAGACGGGCTGAGTCGTTGAACGGCGACTTAATCGCGCCGCGAAAGTGTCTTTTGACCAGCATTTTCCAGTGGTTCTGCGGGTTTTGGCCGTTTTCGGTGCACCATGCGTCGAAATGGGTTGATCCCGCGCGCACGTGGCGAATCTCGTCGTCAAGGATCCGCTGCAGGATTTCCACACCTCTGACATCGCCCTGACTTCGTATGCGCCCCAGCGTTGCCGGCGTTACATCAAGACCCCGCGCCTCCAGCACCATCGGTACAATCGCAAGCCGCGCATCTATTGCATGGGCCGTGTCCGCAGCGGATTGCCACAGCCCATCATGCACTGGCAGATCGCCATATGTCGCACCCATGCTTGCAAGGTGCCGTTCTATCAAAGCGAAGTGCATGGCTTCATCCGCCGCTACGCCTAGAAAGTCTGCAACAAAGTGCTCGCCCATTGCCGCGCCAAACCGCCCGACGATATCGAGCGCAAGGTCAATCGCGACAAATTCGATATGGGCAAGCGCATGCCACAGGGCGATACGGCTCCTTTCAGAACCGCCCTTGCCGCGTCTTGGCATTCGCGCAGGTGACAACACTTCCAGTCCGTCAGGCCACGCTGGGTGATCCGGCATGGCGGCGCTGAAACCCGTGGCCAAGTCGCCCCGCCGCCAACTACGCACCAGCGCGCGCGTCTGCATCACCTTGCCCCGCTTATCGCCGGTCAGCAGTGCGGCGCGGATCGCCTGGGACAGGTCGGATGATTGATTTGGTTTCAATGCGGCCTCAAACGGCTTGAGCGGGTCTTAAAGGGCTTTAGCCGCTTCCAGCACAGCCTCGGCATGGCCCTTTACCTTCACTTTGCGCCAGACCTGCGCAATCGCACCATCGGCAGCGACCAGAAATGTACTGCGCTCCATGCCCATATATTTGCGGCCATACATATTCTTCTCGACCCAAATGCCGAGGGCTTCGGCTATGCCGTCCTCGCCCGAGTCCGCAGCCTTGTCTGATGCTAACGGAGCCGCCAAGCCATGTTTGGCAATGAACTTCTCGTGCTTCTTCGGCGGATCCTTGCTGATTCCGAGTAGAGCGACACCGGCGGCATCAAATTCACCCTTCAAGGCGGTGAAATCCTTGTTCTGAGTGGTGCAACCCGGCGTGTCGTCTTTCGGGTAGAAGAACATCACCAGCGGTTTTCCAGCGAAATCGGATGGCTTTATAGTGCCGCCGTCTGGCGTCTCCATCGCCACATCGGGCATTGTGTCTCCCGTGTCGGGGCGGTCTGTCATGGTTCGATCTCCAATCTTTGGTTGAAATGGATGCGCCATTGCTCGGCGATTTCTTGCCTCGCCCGGGTCAGGGATTGCAACAGGTCTGAATAGAGGTGGTGGCCGCAGGCCTGCGCCAGAACAGGTTTTGCCGCTTCGGAAGGTTCGCCGCCATCGGGCGTGAAAAGCCTGCCAGCAGCCAGAAAGCGTGTCAGGGTAAGGTGGTTGCGCGCATGCTCCGCAGGCAGCAATCCGGCATTCGCCAGCGCCGCGCAGGCCTTTTCGATAGCCGGATCGAGCCCGATACCTTCGCGCAATTGGAGATAGTGGATGAGGAATTCGGAATCGACCAACCCGCCGCGAAGCAGCTTTACATCAAGCGGGCCCTGCGGTGGTTTGGCGCTCAAGATATCGGCGCGCATTTTCAGCACATCGGCGCGCAAAGCTTCTGGATCGCGCTTCTGGCACAGCGCGTTCTTCACGATTCCCGCCAACTGCTCTTGCGCTGCCTCAGAGCCATACAAGGGCCGCGCGCGTGCCAGCGCCATGTGTTCCCACGTCCACGCATCCTCTCGCTGATATTGCTCGAACGCAGCAAAGCTGACCGCAAGCGGCCCTTGCTTCCCTTGCGGGCGCAGCCGCGTATCTATTTCGTACAGCGCACCTTCCGCCGTGGGCACGCTCAGCGCTGCAGTGACGCGGGTCGCAAGCCGGTTGAAATAGAGCGTTGAGGATAGCGGCCTATGGCCGTCCGATTCCGCGCCGAAATCGCCAGTGAAGAGATAGACAATGTCAAGATCAGAGGCATGGGTCAGCGCGCCGCCACCCAGCCGCCCAAGGCCCAGCACGACCAGTTCACTCTCGGCAATCTCGCCATGTACACTGCAAAATTCATCACGCGCAGCATCTGCCCCGGTTTGCACAGCAGCTTCGGCGACGCGGCACAGGCCCTCTGCAATCTCCAGCGGATCGTGGCGGGCTTCGATCAGCTGGACGCCCAGCGCAAAGCGTTCTTCCCCGACAACTTGACGCAGCCGGTCTAGCCGCGCTTCATAATCGCCTTCCTCGCAAGCAGCCATGCGGGCAGCAAGCCTATCGCGAGATTCGGGCAGATGGAGCGCATTGGCATCAATCAGCACATCTAGGGATTCAGGACGCCGCGCCAATTCATCCGCCAGCGGCTGCGACACGGTCAGAACGCGCAGCACGCGGTCCAGCAGGCCGGGTCGCTCTTCAAACAGGCGGAACAGATTGATCGCGGTCGGCAGGTGCGACAGGAAGCTTTCCCACCGGGCCAACGCCTTATCCGGGTCAGGTGCATCGGCAAGAGCCTGCAGAAGTTCAGGCTGGATGGCATCGAAGGCCTTGCGCGCTTCGGTCGAGCGCAGCGCTCTTATCGTGCCGCGCCAATGGTCCACCCGCGCATCGAATTTGTCGCCGTAGCTTTGCGGGACGCTGGCCTGCGCGGCTGGCTGATCATCCTCGCCCAGCAAATGATCATACCGTGCAGCGACCGCGCCGCAGACACCGTGCAGTTCATCAATCAGGGCAGCGCCATCGGCCAAGCCTTCCAGCTTCGCGACATTCTCTATCGCTGCTTCGCTGGCCGGCAGTTCATGCGTTTGCCGGTCATCGACCATTTGCAACCGGTGTTCGATCACCCGCAACCGGTCATAGCTTTCGCCCAAAACCTGCGCGTCCTCTGGCTGGATCACGCCTGCGCCTGCCAAGGCGTCGAGCGCGTCCCGCGTCCCGCGGCACCGCAGCGCGGGATCGCGCCCGCCATAGATAAGCTGATGCGTCTGCGCGTAGAATTCGATTTCTCGGATACCGCCGCGTCCCTTCTTCACATCAAATCGCGGCCCCGGTTCCAGCGGACCTTTGTAAGCCGAGCGAATGCGCGCGGTGAGGCGGCGGATTTCTTCGATTGCCGTGAAATCGAGGCTCTTGCGCCAAACGAAGGGCCGGATGTCCTCCAGAAACTGCTCGCCAGCAGCCAGATCGCCCGCGGCGGAGCGCGCGCGGATATACGCAGCGCGCTCCCACGCGAGGGCAGAGCTTTCATAATGCGAAATTCCGCCATTTACGGGCACCGCCAGCGGGCTGACTTCGCTGGCCGGGCGCAGTCTCAGATCAACCCGCGCCACGTAACCGTCGCCGGTAGGCGTGGAGAGCATTTCCACCACTTGCCGCGCATAACGCTGCGCCGCTTCGCCCGGCTCGTCGCGCTCTGCACGGACGATCGTTTGCGGGTCGAACAGCAGGATCGGATCAATGTCGGAGGAGTAATTCAGCTCGCCCGCGCCCTGCTTCCCCAAAGCAAGTCCGAAAAAGCCGCGCGTATCACCGCCGGGAACGCGGCGCTGAACGGCCGCAAGCATGGCCGCACCCAACGCATGATCAGCAAAATCGCTCAGCTCGCCCATGACTTGGGCAAGGGTGAAATGCCCTGCCAAATCACCAACAGCCAGCACCAGCGCGAGTGACAATCGTTCCCGGCGCAAGGCAAGTCCGGTATCGTCAATGCCTTCGCCGCTGGCCTTGGCCGCCGCCAGCGCCTGCTCGCCGCGCCCTTCGGCCATCATCGCGGCAAGCTCAGGCCGCCGCTCCAGCGCCAGCGCAAGGAAAGGCGAATGCGCCCGCGCGCGCTCCAGCGCCGATTGCCAATTTGTTGCCATAGCCTACGCTCCTGCCTTCCCACTGCGCGGCCTGCAAGTGCGCTTGTGTCGCGCTGCGCGCGGTGCCAAATGACACGCAACACAAAATCGCCGTTTGAGAGGCCATGTATATGTTTCGCATTCTCGCTCCCGCCGCGCTGCTCGCGCTGACCGCCTGCACTACAGAGGCGCCAGTGGTCGAACCGCAGATCTCGCTCGAAACCATGCAGGAGGTGACCCGCACGCTGTCATCCGACGCATTCGAGGGTCGCGAACCGGGCACACCGGGCGGAGAGCGCACAGTCGCTTATCTGATCGAACAGTTTCAGGCCGCTGGCCTGCAGCCGGGCAATGCGGGCAGCTGGATACAGGAAGTGCCTCTGGTAGAAATGACCAGCAGCAATTTCACTCCGCTGACCGTCGGCGATTTGGAATTGGCCCATGGCAGCGACTGGGTTGGCGTCAGCTATCCGCAAGTCGAACGCACCGAGATCAGCGATAGCGAACTGGTGTTCGTCGGTTACGGCATCAACGCGCCAGAGCGTGGCTGGAACGATTATGAAGGCCTCGACATGGAGGGCAAAACCGCCCTGATCCTCGTCAACGACCCTGACTATGCCGAGGAAGGGCTGGAAGGCCCATTCAATGGCCGTGCCATGACCTATTACGGGCGCTGGTCTTACAAGTATGAAGAGGCCGCACGTCAGGGCGCGACAGCGGCCATCATCATTCACGAAGATTTCCCCGCCAGCTATGGCTGGAACGTTGTGGAGGGCGGCTGGACTGGCGCGCAGGCCTATGCCGACACTGGCGATGGCGGCATGAATGCAACCGCGATGAACGGCTGGATGACCCGCGACGCGGCAGAACGGATCATAAGCGCCGAAGGGCTGGACCTTGGCGAGCTGATCACCGCCGCCAGCCAATCCGGTTTTGAAGCCATCCCGCTCAGCCAAAGCATTTCGGCCAGCTTTGACAGCACCATTCGCCGATTCACCTCAAGTAATGTAATCGGCGCACTTCCGGGCAATCAGGCGCCTACTGAATATGTGCTGCACACGGCGCATTGGGATCATCTGGGCCGCTGCGGCGCAGAAGGTGAAGAAGACGAAATCTGCAATGGCGCGGTAGACAATGCCACCGGCACCGCTGCGCTTGTGGCCTTGGCTGCTGCACATGTGGAAGCAGGCCCAACGGCTCGCACACAGGTGTTCCTAGCCGTGACAGCTGAAGAATCAGGCCTGCTCGGTTCTGAATATTACGGTGCGAACCCGGTGTATCCGCTCGACCGGACCGTGGGCGGCGTGAATATCGATGCGCTGTATGTGCTGGGCGAAGCGCAGGATGTTACCGTTATTGGCGGCGGCAAGAGCGAGCTCGATGCCTATTTGACAGTCGCGCTCGCCGCACAGGGCCGCACGGCCACGCCCGATGCTGCACCGCAAGCAGGACGTTACTACCGCTCAGACCATTTCAGCCTCGCCAAACGCGGCGTGCCGATGTTCTATGTGAAGTCGGGCCAGACGCTGGCCGAAGGCGGCGCAGAAGCGGGCGAGGCGGCCTATCAGGATTACAACACCAATCATTATCACGCGGCGAGTGATGAATATTCGGAAGATTGGGACTGGACCGGCGTGATGCAGGATTTGAACCTCTACTTCCGGCTTGCCCGCGCGCTTGGCGATGGGGGCGAATGGCCCAATTGGAATGAAGGTGACGAATTCCGCGCTGTACGCGATGAAAGCTGCGCTTCTGACGAGGCGGGCTGCTAATCCCATGGCGTTTGTGATGCCCGCAGAATGGGCGGAGCAGGAGTGGATCTGGATCGGCTTCCCGGCGCACGCCGATTTGTGGGAAGATGATCTGGCCCCTGCGCAGGCGCAAATGGCGGCTTTCGCGAATATCGTGGCGGAGACCGGCCAGCAGGTACGGCTGGTTGTGCGGGATGATGCGGCAGAGGACGCGGCGCGGGCGCTGGTGTCTGCCACGGTGCAGATTGAGCAGCACCCTTACGGCGATATATGGCTGCGCGACACCGGACCGCTAACGCTGCTGGGGCCGGATGGCGCGCGGCGGGCGCAAGGCTTCGGCTTTAACGGCTGGGGCGGAAAATACCTTCTCGAAGGCGATCAGGAAACAGGCGCATCGCTCGCGGCGGCGGGCGACTTGGCCTACCACCGGGCGGACTGGATTTTGGAAGGCGGGGCGATTGAAAGCGACGGCACCGGGCTGGTCGTGACGACAGAGCAATGCCTCCGCAATCCCAACCGCAATCCATCGCTCAATCGAGAGCAAATCCGGGCGAACCTCCAGCGCGATCTCGGCTTTGAACGTGTGCTGTGGCTAGGTGAGGGACTGGCGGGCGATCATACCGATGGCCATGTCGACAATCTGGCGCGCATGGTTGCGCCCGACGTTATTGCCATACCCGTGGCGAGCGGAACAGACGACCCCAACGCTGCTGTCTATACCGACGCCCGCGATCGCGCGCGCGATTTCGGTTTGACGGTGCGCGATGTGCCATCACCCGGACTGGTAGGGACAAGCGATGACGCAGAGCCGGCAAGCTACATGAACTTCGCCATTTGCAATGATGTGGTGGTGGTCCCGACTTACGGCTCTCCCCACGATGCAGACGCCGTCGCCGCAATCGGCGCGCTGTTCCCGCACCGCGCCGCTGTGGGCCTCCACGCCGATGCTGTGCTGACCGGTGGCGGCAGTTTTCATTGCGCCAGCCAGCACGTTCCCGCCGCATCTTAACGATTCATTAGGAAATTCCAGCGACAACGGTGCCATGGCCCGTGCAATCGCCCTCACCAACTCGATCACCCCCCAACTGCGCGAAACTGCGCGCATTGTGATCGTGACATCTTGCGGTGTGGCTCTGATTGCTGCGGGTCAGTTTCTGCCCCTCTGAGCCATCCGGCGTAACCGCCGCCGCTTTCCAGACGAAGCCTGTCCTGTAACTTGCAGGAGCATGGCCCAATGAAAACTCTCTATGTGATAGCTGCCGCTGGCGGTTTGGCGATGGCTGCTGGCTTCGCTTTCAAATCGCAGCACAGCACCGCCCCCATTGTCGCACAACCAGTCGATCTGCCTGCCGCAGAGCCTGCAGCCGCGCCTGCCGTACTGGAGCTGTTCACCAGCCAGAGCTGTTCCTCCTGCCCGCCCGCCGATGCCTTGGCGCAGCAATTGGCGCAGCGTGAGGACGTGATCGTGATTTCGCGGCCTGTTACCTATTGGAACCGCATCGGCTGGGAAGACACGCTGTCGAGCGAAGACAACACCGACCTGCAACGCGCCTATGCGCGGCGGGGACTCGATGGCCGAAATGGCGTCTACACGCCGCAAATTGTGGTCGATGGGCGCAGCGGCGTTGTCGGATCGCGAACAGGTGATGTGACCGACTTGTTGCAGAATGCCCTTGGCCGGACCCGGCCGTCGATCGCGGTTTCGGATGACGGCCAAGTCACCATCAACGGTGCCGCCAGCTCCAGTGCACGGCTCTCAATAGTCGCGGTAGATGCCAGCGAAACAGTATCAATAGCTGCTGGCGAAAACCGGAACCGGACCGTCACCTACACCAACAGCTGGCTGGGAGAGGACGCTATCGGCGTTTGGACCGGCGGTGAAGCGAGTTTTGCGTTGCCCGCGATCTTGCCAGAGCAATCCCGCGCAGACCGCCATGTGCTTATCCTGCGCGAACAGCGGGCCGATGGCGCAGGTACTGTGCTGGCAGGGCGTTGGTTGAGTTAGGCAGTCAGCTTCCACAAGGCACCCATGGCAGCGCCGCCCAGCACCAAGGCTGTAGCAAGCTGCCATTGCGCCTTGCTGACCCGTCCGAAAGCGCGGTGCCCGAACCAATCGCCAATCAGCACGGCAGGAAGCAGCAGCAGCGATAGCTCCACTTCTTCCCATCCACCTACCCCCTGCCACAGGAATACAGCGGCAGAGATCGGCGTGACCACCAGAAAGATCGCCATCATAGAAGCCCGCGCGGCAGCGGGTTCCAGCCGTCCACGCAGATAAAACGGTGCCATTCCCGGTCCCGGCATGCCGGCAAATCCGCCGAAGAAACCAGTAAAGATGCCCGACAGCCTCATCGCGGGCACGCGCGGCATGGCGATTTTGCCCAGCGGCATCGCCACAAGCACGAATGCTCCCAGTGAGACGAGCGCTATCAACACTCTTGCCCATTCGGCAGGCAATGCGGTCAAGGCCCACAGACCCAATGGCATAAAGGCAAGCGCCAACAGGCTGATAGGGATTGCAGAACGGTCCGCGTCACGGCGGATGCGGCCCAGATCGGTCAGTCCGATCAGAAACAAAGAGATCAGCCCGACCAGAACCGCCACGCTTGGGGCAATGGCGAGTTGAAGCACCAGCACTAGCACAACCGACAGGCCAAACCCCGCAAGCCCCCGCACAAAACCGGCCGCTATTGCTGCAAGCAAAGCGACAAACACGGCTTCAGGGGCGAAGCCAAATATGTCTGTCAGCCCTTAAGGTCCGGCGGTGTCGCAGCATCAGTCAGCATCGCAATGGCATCATCCAGGCTCATCACGCGCTGCTCTTTTTCACCGAGCGTGCGGACGGCAACCGTGCCTTCCTCAGCTTCGCGCATGCCGATAACAAGCAGATGCGGAACCTTCGCCAATGAGTGTTCTCGAACCTTGTAATTGATCTTCTCGTTGCGGAAATCGCTCTCCACCCGAATGCCAGCCGCCTGCAGCCGCGCAATCGCGCCCTCGGCGTAATCATCCGCATCCGAAACGATGGTTGCGACAACGGCCTGCACTGGCGCAAGCCACACGGGCAGACGTCCTGCAAAATGCTCGATCAAAATGCCAATGAAACGCTCGTACGATCCGAAAATCGCGCGGTGCAGCATGACGGGGCGATGCTTGTCACCGTCTTCGCCCACATAGCTTGCATCAAGGCGTTCGGGCAGCACGCGGTCACCCTGAATGGTGCCGACTTGCCATGTCCGGCCAATCGCGTCGGTCAAATGCCATTCCAGCTTGGGCGCATAGAAAGCACCTTCGCCGGGCAGTTCTTCCCAGCCGTATTCGGCATTGTCCATGCCCGCTTCAGCCACAGCATCGCGCAGTTCCTGTTCGGCCTTGTCCCAATCCGCATCGGAGCCGAAGCGCTGGTCAGGGCGAAGCGCCAGTTTCACGTGATAGGTGAAGCCGAAGTCGGAATAGACCTCATCCGCCAGCTTGCAGAAGGCGCGCACTTCATCGACCACCTGAGCTTCGGTGCAGAAGATATGCGCATCATCCTGCGTAAACTGGCGCACACGCATCAACCCGTGCAGCGCGCCGTGCGGTTCGTTGCGGTGGCAGCAGCCCATTTCACCCAGACGGATCGGCAAATCGCGGTAGCTGGTGATGCCCTGTTTAAAGACGAGGACATGCGCCGGGCAGTTCATCGGCTTGATTGCCATCCAGCCCGCATCGTCGGCGACGGCGGGCGAGGCATCGCCGCTCTCCGCGTCCACTTCGGGCACGATATCGGGCACGGCAAACATGTTCTCCGCATATTTGCCCCAATGACCGGACTGGGTCCACTGGCGCACATCCATCAATTGCGGCGTCTTGATTTCGCGGTAATCGGCACCGTCCATCTTGCGGCGCATATAGGCTTCAAGCTCACGCCAGATCCGGTAACCCTTCGGGTGCCAGAAAACGCTGCCGTGCGCCTCTTCCTGAAGGTGGAACAGGTCCATTTCCTTGCCCAGCTTGCGGTGATCACGCTTGCCCGCTTCTTCCAGGCGCATCAGATGCTGGTTCAGCTGCTTCTTGTTGAGCCAGCCGGTACCGTAAATGCGTGTCAGCTGCGCATTGTTCTGGTCGCCGCGCCAATAGGCTCCGGCAACCCGCATCAGCTTGAACGCCTGCGGATCAAGCTTGCCCGTGCTGGCCAGATGCGGCCCGCGGCACATATCCAGCCACGCGCCGTCAGAGCCGGGCTCCCCCGACCAATACACGGTCAATTCTTCATCCTCGGGCAATTCCTTGGCCCATTCGGCCTTGAAGGTCTCGCCTTCGGCTTCCCACTTCTGGATCAGCTGCTCTCGGCTCCACGCCTGACGCACCAATGGCTTGTCCGCCTTGATGATCTCGCGCATTTTCTCTTCGATGGCAGGCAGATCTTCAGAAGAGAACGGCGCGCGCGTTTCGGGCGCTTTCACATCGTAATAAAAGCCATCATCGGTGGCAGGGCCAAAGGTGATCTGCGTGCCGGGATACAGCGCCTGCACCGCCTCTGCCAGAACATGGGCGAAATCGTGCCTTGCGAGCTCGAGCGCGTCTTCCTCGTCGCGGCTGGTGATCAGCGCCAGCTCTGCATCTCCGTCAAACGGGCGATTGATATCGCGCACTTCGCCGTTTACGCGCGCAGCGATGGCGGCCTTGGCAAGGCCCGGGCCAATGGCGGCAGCGACATCGCCGGGAGTGCTGCCCGGCTCCATTTCGCGCAAAGAACCATCGGGCAGGCTGATTTTGAGTAATTCGGTCATGATTGCCACCTAATGCCTCCATGCGAGCACGCCAAGTGGGGATTGCTGCTTGCAGAGATCAGGCCGTCACCAATAGGGTGGCCAGATGACTACAAGCCAATCGCACCTCTCGCCACTCGGAACGCGTCTGGCTTTTCGTCATACGCCCGGCGCCGGTCCTGCCGCTGTGTTCCTGCCGGGCTATATGTCAGACATGGAAGGGGGCAAAGCGACAGCCGTTTTCGACTGGTGCACCGCGCAGGGCCGCGAATGCCTGTTGCTCGACTATTCCGGCTGCGGGCAAAGCGAAGGTGATTTTGCTAACGGCTCTCTCAGCATTTGGCGAGACGAGGTGGTGGAACTGATTGCAGCGCAGATTTCCGGCGACCGTGTGATCGTAATCGGATCATCTATGGGCGGCTGGCTGATGCTGCTGGTTGGCCTTGCCCTTGGCGAAAAACTCGCCGGGTTGGTCGGCATCGCACCGGCTCCTGATTTTTCCGATTGGGGATTTGATGACGCGCAGAAAGCGCATTTGCGCAGCGGGAAAACGATCTTTGAAGAAAGCGAATACGGTTACGATCCTATGCCGACTCACGCCAAGTTCTGGCACGATGCCGAAAGGCTGAGGCTGCTGGATACCGCGATTGCGATCAACTGCCCCGTCAGGTTACTGCACGGCCAGGAAGACGTCGTTGTGCCTCCAGATATCTCGCTACGTCTCGCCGCCGCGCTGGCGAGCGACGATGTGCAAATCACGCTTTCCAAGGGCGGCGACCACCGCCTGTCGCGCCCCGCTGATATCGCATTGCTTCTAAACACGCTGTCCGCTCTCACAACGAGCGAAAAACCGGTTTCAAGTGAAACAAAATAGGTGCAATGCGTAATACGCGGCGATAGTGGCAGCAGGGAACTTCCTGTAGAGCCACTCGCTGGAAGTTGAGAGTGAGGCGTCGAGCCCGTAACGGGCCACGCGGAGGAGAACATATAGGCTATGGCCAGCACTAAGCGCGCATCCAATCCTTTTTCTGATCTGAACAAAGCAGAAAAGGGGGTCGCCAAAGTTCTGCGAGATCGCATCAGCGATTCGATCCTGCCCGGCGAAACGCCGCTGGATGGTGAGCGGCTGGACCATGCCAGCGCCTTCGTTGTCGCCGCCGCGCGCACCCGTGAAGATGGCAAGCCGTCAATTCTGATCCAGTCCGCTTCTGAAGGGCGGCGCTTTATGCGCATCGCCATCATCAACAAGGATATGCCGTTTCTGGTCGATTCCATCGGCGCGACACTTGCTGCGCTGGGGATGACGATAGACGTTTTGGCTCACCCCATCGTGCCTGTTCGCCGCAAGGATGGCGCTTTGGCAGAGCTTCCCGAAGGCGACGGCACTGGCGAGAAGAAGGAAAGCTGGGTCTATCTGGAAACCGCGCGGATCGACGCCAAGGAGCGGCGCGCGCTGGAGAAAGAACTGGCTTCTGCCATTCTCGACGTTCGCGCTGCTGTCGTCGATTGGCCTGCAATGCGCGCCGAGATGGACGACGATGCTGATCGTTTGCCTGATGCCGAAGGTGCGGCGTTGCTACGCTGGCTGTCGGGCGGAATGATGACGCAGCTGGGCCACATCACCCGCAAACGTGACGGCAAGGAATCCGGCAAGCTGGGCATTTGCACCCGCTCCACACCCGATCTGCTGGCCGAAGATGCTTACGAAAAAGCCTTTGCCTGGTTCGATGGAGAAAATGGCAAACCGGGCCGCGCACCGCTTATTCTGAAAGCCAACCGCATTTCCAAGGTCCACCGCCGCGTGCCGCTGGACCTGTTCATTGCGCCGATTGTCGAAAAGGGCCGCGTAGAGGCGCTTTCAGTCCACGCTGGCATTTGGACAAGCGCCGCACTGGTGGCCTCGCCAGACAGCGTGCCTGTATTGCGCCAGCAATTGGGCGCGATCATGAAGCGGCTCGATTTCGAAGTCGGCAGCCATGATTACAAATCGCTGGTCCACGCCCTGACAGCTTTGCCGCATGATCTGATCATCAGCTTTTCCGATACGGATATCACCCGCGTTGCCACATCAATGATGGGTCTGGCGGATCGCCCGCGTCCGCGTGCCACACTGGTGACTGCGCCGCTTGGCCGCCACCTGTTCGGCTTCGTCTGGCTTCCGCGTGACATGCTTTCCACCACGGTCCGCCTGCAAGTGCAGGATCTGCTGGAAAGCCAGACCGGCGCCAGCACGCTTGACTGGAGCTTGATGGTCGAAGGCGGCAATCTGGCGCTGCTGCGCTATGTCATGGACTTTCGCGGCAATCAGGCGCAGCCTGACAATGAAGCGGTTGATTCCGCCTTGCAGACCATGCTGCGCGGCTGGAACGATGCCGTGGAAGAGGCGCTGGCAGAGACTGAAGAACCAAGCCGCGCAGCCGCGCTTGCCGTGC
>ENA-ORXU01000497-ORXU01000497.1-marine-metagenome-genome-assembly--contig:-NODE-497-length-44377-cov-5.254221_pt1 | contig 44377 bp, 42 predicted proteins | sample MGYA00237869_ERZ511484 | MGnify/ENA metagenome assembly ERZ511484 | reverse complement strand
GGGTCGCCGATGTCCTCAGATGTGTGGAGCGGATACCGACAGACAGCTTCACCACGAAAGACATCTACGCGTTCGAGAGCGAGCTGTCCGAGCTGCATACCGACAACAACAATGTTCAGGCTAAAATTAGACAACAGCTACAAGTGCTGCGCGATGCGGGTGTTCTGGAATTCGTGACGAGGGGTCACTACCGAAAGCGATGAACTTGAATGTCATCCTGCTTTCACCCCTCCATCTCGATAAACTCCACCTCCCCGTCCTCCCCATAGCACACGCTCAGCACCGCATCCGTCACGCCGCCGCGGAGCGTGTAGTCGAGCACGCGCAGGCCCGTCTCGCCCTTCCGCTCGGCCTTGAAGACGAGGGCGTCGAGAAGGGCTTCGGCGGAGGGTTCCGCCTCGCCCGTCAGGCGGGCGAGCTCGTCGGGTTCCAGCTCGTCGAGGTGGTGGGTGAGGAAGAGCGCCACCGAGCGGTCGGTGTGCGGGGTGTAGCTCGGATAGGCGCGGCGGATGTGCTCGATCCCGCGCGCGCGGTCGAACCCCGTGGTCGTTCCCTGTCGGGCGGCGGGCGTAGTGTGCTTGAAGAGGCTCATCCCCCGATTGTGCGCGCCCGGTAAAGATACCGACAACGCAAAAGACCGCCCCCGATGGAGCGGCCTCTTAGGTCGAAGTTTCCGGCCCCACCACCGGCTAGAACCGATGGCGCAGGCGGCGTGGCCGGAAACCCTTTGGTTTCGCGGTATGATGTAAACCGCAAAGCGGTTTACATCATACCGCCCATACCACCCATGCCACCCATATCCGGCATAGCGGGGGCCGCGTCCTTCTTGGGCGCGTCGACGATGGCCGCTTCGGTGGTCAGGATGAGGCCTGCGACACTCGCCGCGTTCAGCAGGGCCTGGCGCACGACCTTGACGGGGTCGATGATGCCTTCCTTGACCATGTCGACATAGGTGTCGTTCTGCGCGTCATAGCCGTAATCCGCCTTGTTCTTGGCGGATATGTTGCCGACGACGACAGCGCCTTCCTTACCGGCATTGTCCGCGATCTGGCGGGCGGGATAGGCGAGAGCCGCGCGGACGATGTCCATGCCGGCCTGCTCGTCATCATTGACGCCTTCGCCGTGAATGAAGCGGGCCGCACGCAGCAGCGCCGTGCCGCCACCGGGGACGATGCCCTCTTCGACGGCCGCCCGCGTTGCGTTCAGCGCGTCATCGACGCGATCCTTGCGTTCCTTCACCTCGATCTCGGTGGAGCCACCGACCTTGATGACGGCCACACCGCCGGAGAGCTTGGCAAGACGTTCCTGCAGCTTTTCCTTGTCGTAGTCGCTGCTTGTGGTCTCAATCTGGCTGCGGATCTGCTCGACGCGCGCGCCGATCTCTTTCTTCTTGCCCGCTCCATCGACGATGACCGTGTCATCCTTGGTGATGTGGACGTGCTTGGCCGTGCCGAGATCCTTGAGCGTCACGCCTTCCAGCTTGATGCCCAGATCTTCGGAGATCACCGTGCCACCCGTCAGGACGGCAATGTCCTGCAGCATGGCCTTGCGACGGTCGCCAAAGCCGGGGGCCTTGACCGCCGCGACCTTCAAGCCACCGCGCAGGCGGTTGACCACGAGCGTCGCAAGCGCTTCGCCCTCGATGTCTTCGGCAATGATCAGGAGCGGACGGTTGGTCTGCACGACCGCTTCGAGGATCGGCAGCATAGCCTGCAGCGAGGACAGCTTGCCCTCATTCAGCAGGATGTAGGGATCATCGAGCTCCGCGCGCATCTTCTCGGCATCCGTGATGAAGTAGGGGGAAAGATAGCCGCGATCGAACTGCATGCCTTCGACGACATCGAGTTCGGTCTCGGCGGTCTTGCCTTCCTCGACGGTGATGACGCCTTCCTGGCCGACCTTTTCCATGGCCTCGGCGATCATGCGGCCGATTTCGGCCTCGCCATTGGCGGAAATCGTGCCGACCTGGGCAATCTCGTCATTGTTCTTGACCTTTTTGGCTTTCTTCAGGAGGTCGTCGGCCACTTCCGCCGCCGCCTTGTCGATGCCGCGCTTGAGGTCCATCGGGTTCATGCCCGCGGCCACACGCTTGAGGCCTTCGCGCACGATCGCCTGCGCCAGGACGGTCGCGGTCGTCGTGCCGTCACCGGCCTTGTCGTTTGTCTTGGAGGCGACCTCGCGGAGCATCATCGCACCAAGGTTCTGATACTTGTCCTCGAGCTCGATTTCCTTGGCGACGCTGACGCCGTCCTTGGTGGTGCGCGGTGCGCCGAAGGAACGCTCGATGACCACATTGCGGCCCTTGGGACCGAGGGTCGTTTTCACGGCGTTGGCGAGAATATCGACACCCTGGAGCATACGCTCGCGGGCATCCGTTCCGAAGAGAACTTCTTTAGCTGCCATTGGTTTAGTCCTTTGTCAGTGTATTATGATGTGTCTGGGAGAGCAGGTTGGCCTTAGCCCACCACGCCCATGATGTCGGATTCCTTCATGATCAGCAGGTCTTTCCCGCCGAGCGTGACTTCCGTGCCGCCCCATTTGCCGAACAGGACGCGGTCGCCCTTTTTGACATCCAGCGCGACCAGCTTGCCGCTCTCGTCGCGCGTGCCGGGGCCGACGCTGACGACTTTGCCTTCCTGGGGCTTTTCCTTGGCGGTGTCGGGAATGATGATGCCGCCGGCGGTCGTGCTCGCTTCTTCAACGCGCTCGACCAGAACGCGGTCATGCAGGGGACGAAATTTCATCGGAATATCCTTAGGTTGCGGGACATGATCACCAAGCCCCATTGGTTTGCAACGAAGCCCGCGACACATGACCGGTGGCGATGCGAGGCGGGCTCTTGAACGGCATGTAAGTTGGCCGGAACGTGTTGCAAGTAGCCCGGTATAAAATTTCGCTTCGACAACGCCTCTCGTATCACGTGCCCGCCTGGCGACCGGGCGGTTCTGGCCTCTATCCGGCCTTACCCCTTTTCCCCTCTCGCGAGAGTGACTGCGCGGTTGCGAATGATTCTACAGTCTCGCGCTTGTGAAAGATTAAGTTTACGTTAAAAGACAGGCAGTCGTCGGGGGAGGATCTCCGACTGGATGGCCGTATTTTGGGAATACGGGCGTCTTCTATCCGGTCGGCGCCCGCTCCTGGCAGGCTCCACGCCAAACTTAAGGGGTTATATCACATGACTAAATTCACGAAATCCGTCCTCGCGACGGCCAGCCTCGTCGCCCTTGGCGCAACGGCAAACGCACAGGTCACCGAGTTCGATCTGAACACACTCGTCGTCAAGGATCTCTGCACGGTCGCCGATGCCGAAACGCAAATGTTCATGAACGCGAAAAACGACAAGGAATTCGCGCGAGCCACCAAACAGGCCAAATCCCAGCGCGCTCAGCGTCAACGTCCGTTCCTCAAGGACGTTCGTTTCCAGAAAACGACGCAGGTTGTCTTCCTCGACTTCGGCTCCGAAGACCCCACCTTCACCGTCTCCGTGAACGGCAATCCCTTCGGATCCGGTTCGTTGATCGACGGCGAACGCACTCCGGGTGTGTATGCCGACTTCGACTATGACCGCGAGGCCCGCGCCTTTATCCTCGACTCGATGCGTCAGGATTTCGCCGCTTTCAATTTCCGCTTTACGGACGTCGAACCCCGCCGCGGCGACTACTCGACCATTCGCATCGGTGACAACGATGCCAATCCAATCGATCTTGCTGGCGGCATCCTGTTCGGTCGCGCCGACGGAATCGACCACGGCAACCTCAACCGTAACGACAATGCTTTCGCCGACGCTTCTCTGTGGCAGTTCTTCGCGGAATTCGACGCCACGGATGGCGGTAACTTCCTTCAGCGTTTCTCGACGACAACGCCCGAGTCCACGGAAGAGGAAATCCGTGCAGCCGGTCGCATGGCCGCTATCCAGCAATCGGCCAATACCGGCGCGCACGAGCTTGGCCACGTCCTCGGCCTGCGTCACCTCGACAGCTTCGGCGGCATCGGCGAAGGCCTGCCACCCGCGCGTTCCGGTGGCGAATTCTGGCCAAACCGTCCCGATCTCAACCGCCTTGCAATTGAAACGCTCGATCACCTTATGGCCTCCGGCGCATCGACGGGACTTTCGCTTGCCGCTCCTGCCGCAGAATCCCGTTTCCTTGGCGAGCGCACGGCCAACAAACTCACTTTCAACGAGCGTGGCCGCACCTATCTCGAAAGCGCACTGAAGCGTTCGCGTGGCTTCCTGCCATTTAGCAATTCGCCCGTGCCCAACACGATCGAAGAAGGTGTCAATGCCCGCGGTCGGTTCAAGGTCCGCAACGTCCGCGTTGCCGGCTCCCTCGAAGAGCGCGGCGAAATCGACACCTACCAGCTGAACCTGCGTCGCGGCGACGTCTTCTCCGCCGAGGGCATCTCCTGGACGGACGACACGCTGAGCTTTCCGGATGAAACTCTCGCCGGTATGCAGATTTCGCTCTTCAAGGTCGGTCGCCGTGGCGAACGTGAGCTGATCGAGCTGAACCAGACAACCTTCGAATCCTTCGATCCCATGCTCTTGGATGTCGAAATCGAAGAGTCCGGTCGCTACGAACTCGATATCACGGTTCCCGAACTGCTCATCACTAACGGTGGTGCAGGCGGTTTCGACCTCGAAGGCTTCCCGCCCAACCGGATTTTCCGCACGGGTAAATACCAGTTGTGGGCCTACACCATCTCCACACCGCTCTCGCCCGCTCAGCGCGGTATTGGCGGGCAAGGTTAAGTCACCTTCGATGGTGGCTAGGTTCTTGTCGAACCACGCATAGCGCGTAAGCCATGCACCAAAACTGGAAAAGCCCCGCACCAGCGGGGCTTTTTTTTGCCGAGCCACACGACGCCCGCTTTCCGCCTTTCCGGGAATTGGTATTGCGCCATATCCGGGACGCGATCCCCCGCACGCACCTTTCCAACACTCAGCCGCGCCAGCAAAACCGCTTGAGACGCTCGTCTCGCCCGCACCCCTGCGTCACACGTCTCCTGCGTCACACGTCTCCTGCGTAACTTCCAACTGTGTTGTATGTTGGGTGCGTCACCTCTACCTCATCCGCATGACCGACCTTCCACTGCCCGCGCCCGGCTTCACACCCGAAACCCTTTCCAAACGCCCCGACGATTTCCGCCCCATCATCGGCCTCTCGCAACTCGCCGACGACTATGACGCGCTGTTTTGCGATATCTGGGGCGTAGTGCACAATGGGCGCCGGCCCTTCGACGACGCCGTCGAAGCCCTCAAACGCTACCGCGCAGAGGTCGGGCCCGTCATCCTGCTGTCCAACTCTCCGCGCCCGTCCCGCGCCATCCCCCAGCAATTCATCCAGGTCGGCATCGACGACGTGTTTTACGACGCCATCGTCACCAGTGGCGACGCCACAATCGATGAGCTGTCGCGCCGCGCCCCCGGCCCCGCCTTCAAGCTGGGCCCGGAACGCGACGACAAGCTTTATGAAGGCCTCGACATGAACTTTGCCGACATCGATGACGCCGCCTTCATCTCCTGCACCGGATTGTTCGAAGAAAGCCCGGGCGAGACGCCTGAAGATTACCGATCATTGCTACAGCAAGGCATCGACAACGGCATTCCCATGGTCTGTGCCAATCCCGACATCACCGTGAAAGTCGATGGCCAGACCATATATTGCGGCGGCGCACTGGCCGAACTCTATACCGACCTTGGCGGAGAGGTCGTTTATTCCGGCAAACCCCATCCACCCATCTACCGACTCGCACGCGCCTGGCTTGACGAGGTCGCAGGCCACACTCCCACGGCGGATCGCGTTCTCATGATCGGCGACAATATTTTTACCGATCTGGTGGGCGCCGAGCGCGAAGGCCTCGGCACGCTTTATATTCAGGACGGCCTGCATGGGCGCGACGCCGAACTCGCGGCAGTCCTCGAGCGCCACGGCATCCGCGCCGACTACATCGCACCAGCCCTGGTGTGGTAGGACACCGGGTTGAACACACACCTGCTGCCGTGTTTGCAGCTGTATTCACCGCCCGATAGTGATGGCCGTGTCTTTGCCAACATATCTTCGTCCGGCTATTCAGCGGGGTTAGGAGCTACAACACGGCGCATCACAACTCACCCTCCCGCCATTGCCCCCCGCGCGACGGCCCGCTAGGGCCGCTCCATGGACGTGAAATTCTATCTCGAAGACCTTTCCGTCGGCATGTCCGACACGACCTCCATGGTCATCACTGCCGAGAAGATCGACATGTTCGCCGAGATTACCGGCGATTACAATCCCATCCACATGGACGAGGCCTATGCCAAGACGACGCCCTTTGGCGGGCGCATCGCCCACGGTGCACTGTCGGCCAGCCTCATCTCCGCCGTCCTCGGCAACGACCTTCCCGGCCCCGGCGCCGTCTTCATCGAACTCAACCTTCGCTTTCGCAAACCCGCCATGATCGGTGACGAAGTCGTCGCCACCGCCGAAGTCGCCGAAATCAACGAGCGCACAGGCCGGGTCAAAATGAAATGCCGCTGCGAAGTCACCGACATTGAGGGCAACACCAAGGTGCTTTGCAGGGGCGACGCCGCGGTCATGGTGACGAAGCGGCCTGCCTGACTTGAAGATGCCTTCAATGACATCGTCCTCCCCCGTTCACGGGGGAGGTGGCGCGAAGCGACGGAGGGGGGAAGGATGGCTTGAGTCATGCTCGCCTGCAAACACCCTGACCCATTTCTTTCCCACCTCCGAGCCTTCGGCCCACCTCCCCCGCAGGCGGGGGAGGACGCACTAATGCAATCCCACACCACCTACCCCGTCCCGGCCTCTGCCCGCGGCGCCGTCATTGCCCTCGGCAATTTTGACGGCATCCATCTCGGCCACCAAGCCGTCATCGCCCGCGCAAAATCCATTGCAGACGATCTTGGCGCTCCGCTCGGCATCGGCCTGTTCCGCCCCCACCCCCGCCTTTTTTTCAAGCCCGACGCCGACCCCTTCCGCCTGATGAGTGCGCAGCTCCGCGCCGACCTCCTCCCCGACTACGGCGTCGATCACCTCTTCGAAATTCCCTTCGACTCCGGCTTGCGCGACATGGACGACACCACCTTCGTACAGACCGTCCTGAATGACGGCCTCGGCGTGTCCCACGTCGTCATCGGCAGCGACTATCATTTCGGCAAGGACCGCTGCGGAAACGCCACCACGCTCGCCGCCCTCTGCGAAGCCTGCGGAATCGGCGTCACCGCGCTCACACCCATCGGCCTGCACGAATTCTACGGCAAATACGGCTCCACCCAGATCCGCGAGGCCCTGCGCAAAGGCGACGTCTTCCACGCCGCCCATATGCTCGGACGCCCGTGGATAGTCGATGGCGTGGTCGAGGAGGGCCAGAAGCGCGGCCGCACCATCGGCTTCCCGACGGCCAATATCGCGTTCAACGAACTCGTACGCCCGCTAAACGGCGTTTATGTCGTGCATGTCCGCATCCCCGGCGACGACACGATCTATGGCGGCGTCGCCAATTCCGGCACCCGCCCGACCGTCGGCGGCGGTGACGCCCGCCTCGAAGTCAACATTTTCGACTATTCCGGCGACCTCTACGGCCAACGCTTGCACGTCGCCTTTCGCAGCTTCATCCGTCCGGAACAGACATTCGACAGCTTTGACGCCCTCAAAGACCAGATCGCCAAAGACGCTGCCGGAGCGAAAGCCGTATTGGGAATGCAGGGCTGAGATCAAGCTCCCGAACGTGATGTCGGACCTCCCGCCTGACGTAAACACCGACAGGTAAAAGCCCCTCCAATGGAGCTCCGGAGTCCAGCACGGAAACTTACACAGCCCCTGCCTCGGCATGCACCACCCTGTGCTGGCCCCACATCTCCGGCCGCCCGAACCAATAGCCCTGCAGCCGATCCACCCCCAGATCCCGCAGCCTGTCCGCGACCGCCTCCGTCTCCACCCGCTCGGCCACTGTTTCCACACCGAACGTCCCTGCCAGATCGACCAGCATCCGCACGAATGTCTGGCTTTTTCGGCACGTCAAAACGTCGTCCACAAAGTCACCATCGATTTTCAACTCGTCCGCTTCGATCGCCATCAGATTGCGAAAGCTCGTATGGCCCGAGCCGAAATCGTCGATCGCAAACCGACAGCCGAGCCTTCGCGCCCGTTCTGCAAATTGTGCCACCAAAGCCGGATCCTCGACCGCCACCGTCTCCGTCAGCTCCAGCGTCAACCGCCCCGCCGCCGGCCCCAGCATTCGCAGAGCGTCCAGATAATCCTCCGCCGCCGCAGTATCGGCCACGGTCTGCGCACTTACATTCAAGGCCAGAAACACGTCACGCCGGCCTATCATCGTCCGCGCCGCCAACTCCAGCGCACGCCGATCCAGCAGCGGCACCAGCCCCAGCGCCTCGGCGCTCGCAATCACGCGGAAAGCCGGCAGGACACCTCCGTCCTCGTCCAGCATCCGCAAAAGGCATTCGTAATGATGAACCGTGTGCGTGCGCGCATCGACGATCGGCTGAAAGGCGAGCTTGATCTGCCGTGCGTTCAGCGCACCGATAATGGCGTCTTTCGACAGCCTGTCTCCGTTATCAGTCGGCATAGGCCGCACTGCCGCCACCCGCGCCAAATGCGCCAACGGCCCCGCCAATGGAAATATCCCGCTTGGCGGCTGCCGTCGTGACCAGGAACCCGGCCAGCGTATCCAGCAGCGTCATCAGCATGATGATGAAAAACACGCTTGTCGCAAACGCCCCGAACAACAGGAACTCCACCAGGCACACCACGAACAACACCATGGACAGGGCGTGATTCCACACCGCCGCCGTGCCCGTTGCGGTAGCCTTCACGATCTCCACAAACAGCATCACCAGCGCCACGACGATCAGCAAATGCCCCGGCGTGACGATCCATGTCGCCCCGCTCGCCAGGGGCAGGCTCAGCAATACCTGATCCATGCGCGACAAAACGTAATATGGATCGGAGGCGACCGTGCCCGACCACGCAATGATGTTATAGAGCACGACCGGAATGCTCAGCCACGGCAATACGGTGAAAATCCGCATGGATGCCTCCCTGATAGTCTTCGAAATCCTTGCCGAGATGTAAACGCGAAGCGTTAACAGCGCCTTAGTCCGCCTCGTCTTGCGCCGACCCCCGCCATGCCCCAAACGCGCGGGATGACAGATCACATCATGGCCTTTTCCGGCGCAAATCTCGACCATTGCGAAAACGAGCGTCACCCGGACAAGATCCAGGCCGCGATGCGCGAGACCTCCGCGCGCTGCGTCTTCTTCCACGCCTACAAACCCGCCTTCGAAAGGGATGGCACGCTCCTAAAAGCCCACCCGTCGGAACTCGCGGGCCGCGAGCTCTGGGATCCGGCCATCATATTCCTCGGTCGCGACAACGACACCCGCCGCCCGTGGTTTGCCGCCCACCTAAAGGACCCCGACACGCTTGCCACCCCCGATCAATTTCACGATCTCCGCAACGCCGCCGCGCTTATGGCCCCGCAAGACCTCGCCATCACGGGCCGCGCCCACGCCCTTGTCGGCTGGCACGGCAGTCACGGTTTCTGCGCGCAGTGCGGTAAGCGCACGTCTCCCGCCAAAGGCGCTATTATCCGCGTCTGCCAAGCCTGCTCGACCGAACACTATCCCCGCGTCAATCCGGTTGCAATCATGCTTGTGACGCATGAAGACAAGCTCCTACTTGGCCGCCAACCCGGCTGGCCCGAAGGCAGCTTTTCCACCCTTGCAGGCTTTGTCAGCCAGGGCGAGGACCTCGAAGAGGCCTGTATTCGCGAGGTCAAAGAAGAAGTCGGCCTCGACGTCACAAACGTCAGCTATCTCATGAGTCAGACATGGCCCTTTCCCAGCCAGCTCATGCTCGGCTTGCAATGCGAAGCGTCGGGCACGGACATCACCCTCGATGAAAACGAACTCGAAGCCGCCCAGTGGTTCACCCGCGAGGAGACTGAGGCCGTTTTCGCCAAAGTCGGTGACAGTTTCAGACGACCTCCCGCCTTCACCATTGCCCACCAACTTATCCGCAAGTGGCTGGAGACCTAGCCGCGGTCTCCCCACCACTGCGTCAGCCAAGCACCCCCGGCCAGAACGCATTCGCCCGCGCGATCCACCCCTCCCGCCCAAGCGTCCATAGCCTGTCCGTCCGGTCGTTGAAGTTGAAGTAAAGCTTTCCGTCCAGCATCGTCCAGTATTCCGGATTGCCCCGCGCCAGCTTGTTGTGCCCCAAGGCCCAGGCGCAATAGCCGCCATATTCCGGCTGAAACGCTTCCGGATTGAACGCAAACACATCGCGGTTGGCCTGCGTCGCAAAGCGCCACTCCGCGCCCGCGTATTCCTGCACGAAATCCGCATCGCCGCGCTGCGGCTCGCCTTGGTAAAAGCTGACAATATCCCAGCCTTGCACCGCGATGTCGTTTCGCCAGGACGTCGCGATCACGTCCGCCCGCCCGTCCAGACACCCGGACAGCATCAGCAATGTCACAACTAAGAAAACCGTCCGCATCAGCTTATGATAGGTGACCGGTCGGGGATTACAAAGCGCCCATGCCGCCCGCCCGCATTTGACGCCCGCTATCTGTTCGCTACCTATGCGTCATCACCAACCAGAGGAGACTCCCATGGCCGTCATGAAAACCGTCGAAATCATGTCCGAAAGCGACAAAAGCTTTGAGGACGCTATCGAGCATGCCGTCAAACGCACCGGCAAGACCGTGAAAAACATCCGCTCGGCCTATGTCAACGAGATGACGACCTCAATCAAGGACAACAAGATCGACAAATACCGCGTCAATGTGAAGATTACCTTCGAAGTCGGCGACTGAGCACCAGACTATATTCATGTAAAAGGCCGCCCGCGTGAACCGCGGGCGGCCTTTGTGCGTTCAGCACGATAGATAAGAGGGACTTACATGAACGATCTTAGTGACGGCCTCGATGCCATCGGAAAACGCATGGACGCCGCCGGTGACCGTATGGAAGATGCCTTTGAAGGGGCCACCAGGATCGTGGCCGAAGAAGCGCGCGAGCAGTCCAAATGGACCTGGGCTCTCTGGGCGCTGCTGGTCGTAGTCATCGCCTGGGGCTTGTGGGAAGGCCTATGGCGAGCCGCATTCGTGGCCGCGATCACACTTGTCGTCACCATGCTGCCGCTCGTCATCCAGCGTTGGGCCGATTTCCGCCTGCCGCGCGCCCTCGTTTTCCTAATCAGCGCCTTTGCCGTTTGCACCCTCCTGCTTGGGGAGGTCTTTGACTTTTACGAGACCTATTGGTGGTGGGATGTCGCCCTGCATAGCGGCTCTGCCGTGATGTTCGGGCTATTCGGTATCATACTGATCATGCTCATCTTCGACAATGCGTCCATCAATGCCTCGCCTATCATGGTCGCCTTCCTCGCTTTCTGCTTTGCCATGGCGGTCGGGGCGGTCTGGGAGATCTTCGAATTCGGCATGGATCAGATTTTCGGTCTGAACATGCAGAAATCCGGTATTGTCGACACCATGTGGGATCTGATCGTGGATGCATTGGGCGGAATAATCGGCTCCACGGCAGGCTGGATTTACTTGAAATACGGCAAGAAAGGCATCGTGAGCGGCCTTATTCACGAGACCGTTGCCGAAAACCGCGAGAAATTTCATGAAGGCGAGACCCACTCCTTGCCGAGCTAGGGCCCGCCACCTACCTCCCCACCAACACGAGGAGCTTTTCATGTCTCACGACCCCGTCGTCATCACCGGTTATGCCCGCACACCCATGGGCGCGTTCCAAGGGGCGTTTGCCGATGTGTCCGCCCATCAACTCGGCGCATCCGCCATCGACGCGGCGCTGGAGCGTGCAAAGGTCGCCGACGCCGATGTCGATCAGGTCATCATGGGTTGCGTCCTTCCCGCGGGCCAGGGCCAGGCTCCCGCCCGCCAGGCTGCCCTTGGCGCTGGCCTGCCGATCTCCGCGCAAGCCACCACCGTCAATAAGATGTGCGGCTCCGGTATGCAGGCCGCCATGATGGCGCATGATGCGCTCAAGGCAGGCTCGGCAGACATCATCATCGCCGGTGGGATGGAGAACATGACTCAAGCGCCCTACCTCCTCCCCAAAGCCCGCTCCGGCATGCGCATGGGCAATCAGCAAGTCATCGACTCCATGATGCATGACGGCCTGACCGATGCCTATGAGGGCGGCGCCATGGGTGTTTTCGCCGACCAGATTGCCTCCGAGTACCAGTTCTCGCGCGAGCAGCAGGACGCCTACGCGATCGAGTCCGTGCGCCGGGCCAAAGCCGCCCAGGACGAAGGCCATTTCGACCGCGAGCTTACTCCCGTCACCGTCAAGCACCGCAAGGGCGAAACCGTCATCGAGCGCGACGAAGGCCCGGACAATGCGCGACCCGAAAAGATCCCGACACTCCGCCCTGTCTTTTCAAATGACGGCACCGTCACCGCCGCCAATGCCAGCTCCATCAATGACGGCGCCGCCGCCCTTGTCATGATGCGCGAGAGCGAGGCCAAGAAGGGCAACCATCCCATCCTCGCCCGCGTCGTCGCCCACGCCGCCCATGCGCATGAGCCCGCAAAGTTCACCACTGCCCCTGTCCACGCCATCCGCAAAGTCTTGGATAAAGCCGGTTGGGACGCCTCAACCGTCGATCTGTGGGAGATCAACGAGGCCTTCGCCGTCGTTCCCATGATCGCCATGCAAGAGCTCGGCCTCGACCACGCCAAGGTCAACGTCAACGGTGGCGGCTGCGTCCTCGGCCATCCCATCGGCGCGTCCGGCGCGCGCATCATGGCCACACTCCTGTCCGAAATGGAACGCACCGACGCCAAAACCGGCATAGCCAGCCTCTGCATCGGCGGCGGCGAAGCGACCGCCATCGCGCTGGAAAGGGCCTGAACCTGAAAGCGTCACGGAAGCTGCGGGCTATTGCAGCTTTCGTCGCTGTACTGACCGCCTTTGTCTGCACGCTCGCCGTGAACCGCATCCTGTTTTCGCCCGACAGTCTGGTGAGCATCAACATGAATCCGTTTCTGCTGCCGGCAGTTGCGGGCCTGTGCACTTACGTTGCCGTTCCAGCCAAGCTGCGCTCACGCCTGCAAGTCGTTGCCAGGGCCATTTTCGCTCTGCTCGCAACGCTGGTTATCAATTGGGCGATTTTGCATATCCACTTCATCCTTACAGACCCCGCAGCCGGACCAGCGAGCCTTTACAGCCTGACACTCGAACCCATTCTCAGCGGCTTAATCAGCACGGCGGCCGGCATGGTATTCACGGGCGGCATACCCATCATCGTCGTTTCCCTCATCGCATGGGCCTTTGCTGCCCGATTAAACCTACCCACCGTCGTAGGCGACCGCATCGCAAGGTAAGCACACGCCCTCCCATCCTTCATCCCGGCGCAGGCCGGGATCTCCCGCTTGTTGTAAACACCGACAGGGCTAGTCCAAACTCACATCCTTCCCGATGGAGATCCCGACCTGCGCCGGGATGACGGCTTTCGTAAAGTAACTACAGCGTTCGCTAGATCGACCCCGTCATATCAACCCCAGCGGCAGCTCCGTGGTCTCCTTGGCCTGCCGCAATACGATTCTGCTCTGCACGTCGCTGACTAGGTCGATCCCCAGTAACCGCTCCCGCAGGAAATCCTCATAACTCCGCATATCCCGCGTGATGATCCGCAGCATGTAATCCACGGCTCCCGTCGTCACCGAGCATCCCACCACCTCCGGCATCCGGTCCACCGCGCTTTCGAACTTGCGCATGTTTTCGCGATTGGGCAGCCCCAGCTTCACGCTCACATATACCTCGAAGTCGAGCCCCAGCGCCTTGCGCGACAGCAGCGTCACCCGCCCCTTGATCAGCCCCGCCTCCTCCATGCGCTTGATCCGCCGCCAGCAGGGAGACGACGACAACCCCACCTCGTCGGCGACATCGGCCACGCTTACACTCGCATCCTTCTGGATGATCTTCAGTATGCGCGTGTCGATTGTATCGAGATTCAGCGGGTCGAGGCGTGTGCGGGGCATGGTCTTGCACCTTTCAAGGATTATAGGGCATTGCTAGCCATCTTGCACCCATAAGTGAAGACGTTACCGAATGACACGCGCAATTCTTGACAATAAACACCCACAACGGGTTGAACCTGCCCGACGTCCCGCGCATTGGAGTAGTTATGGCGACACCACCCAAACCGCTTCCGGGCAAAAGCAACCAGAGCAAGCTCTACATCCCCGAGCCTCCGTTCCGCCCGGGCGACTCCCCGACTTATGACCATATCAGCGTGCCTGTCTCCCACACGCCCGAACGCCCCGACCCGCTATGTGACGCCGAAGACACAGAAGACCACGCCACACGACTGATCCGCGTGCTGCGTTTCAACAACGAAGCCAAAGGCCCTTGGGCGCCGACAATCAGCGCAGACACCATGCGCGAGGGCCTGCGCCACATGATGGTCGTGCGCGCGCTGGACCGCCGCATGTTCAACATGCAGCGCCAGGGCAAACTCTCCTTTTACATGAAGTCAACGGGTGAAGAGGCCGTCAGCGTTGCCCATGCCATGGCGCTCAAGCCAACCGACATGACCTTCCCGACCTATCGTCAGCAAGGCATTTTGATCACACGCGGCTGCCCGCTCTTTGACATCATCTGTCAACTTCTTTCGAACAAGGGCGACGCGCTGCAGGGCAAAAGCCTCCCCGTGCTCTACTCCTTCCGCGATTACGGCTACTTCACCATTTCCGGCAATCTGGGCACACAACTCATCCAGGGCGTCGGCTGGGCGATGGCCGCCGCCTACAAAAATGAGGACGAAGTCGCCTCCGTCTTCACCGGTGAAGGCGCGACCGCCGAGGGCGACTTCCACTACGCGCTCAACTTCGCCTCCACTTATCGTGCGCCCTGCATCATCAACGTCGTCAACAACCAGTGGGCGATTTCCTCCTTCCAGGGCATCGCCCTTGGCGCGGGCGAAACATTTGCCGCCAAAGGCACGGGTTATGGCCTCGCGACGCTCCGCGTGGACGGCAACGACTTCCTCGCCGTCTATGCCGCCAGCCAATGGGCCGCCGAGCGCGCCCGCAATGGCGGCGGCGCAACGGTCATCGAGCACTACACCTATCGCTCGGAAGGCCACTCCACCTCGGACGATCCCACCAAATACCGCCCCGAGGACGAGCCCGACGTCTGGCCCTTTGGCGATCCCATCAAGCGCCTGCGCGACCATCTCTACCTTATCGGCGAGTGGGACGAAGCCCGCGATGACGAGCTCCGCGCCCAGATCGCCAAAGACATACGCGAAGCCTATAAAGCCGCCGAAAAACTCGGCAGCCTCGCCACGCAAACACACATCGACGGCGAGACCCTTTTCGAACAGGTTTACGCCGAACTCCCCCCGCACCTCATCGAACAACGCGAACAATTCCGCAAAGAGCGCATCGACGCCGACATGGTGGGGAAAGAGTGACGGGCTTAATTTATACTCCGCTCATCCCGGCGCAGGCCAGGACCCAGCGTATCTGTGCGAGCGCAGCGAGCCCTATGACAGTACCATTCTGGATCCCGGCCTGCGCCGGGATGAGCAGGAATTAACATGCCCACCATGAACATGATCGAGGCCATCCGTGACGCCCTCGACACCACCATGACCGCGGATCCCGACGTCCTTGTCTTCGGCGAAGATGTCGGCTTTTTCGGCGGCGTCTTCCGCTGCACGGCAGGCCTTGCCGACAAGCACGGCATTCACCGCTGCTTCGACACTCCCATCAGCGAGGGCGGAATCGTCGGCATCGCCATCGGCATGGCCACGCGCGGCCTCAAACCCGTCGCGGAAATCCAGTTCGCCGACTACATCTATCCCGGCTACGACCAGATAGCGTCAGAGGCCGCCCGCATCCGCTACCGCTCCAACGGACAGTTCACCGTCCCCATGGTCATCCGCACACCTGTCGGCGGCGGCATCCACGGTGGCCAGACCCACAGCCAGTCCCCCGAAGCGCTGTTCACCCATATTGCCGGCCTCAAGACCGTCATTCCCTCCAACCCCTTCGACGCCAAGGGCATGCTCATCGCGGCCATCGAAGATCCCGACCCCGTGCTCTTCCTCGAACCCAAGCGCCTCTACAACGGCCCCTTCGATGGCGACCATGACAAGCCCGTGCAGAGCTGGGCCGGACACGAACTCGCGGAAGTCCCCGATAGCCACTACACGGTCCCGCTCGGTCTCGCCCGCCTCCTGGAGGAAGGTACGGAAGTCACCATCCTCGCCTACGGCACCATGGTCTGGGTCGCCCAAGCCGCCGCCAAGGAGCTTGGCGTGAGCGCCGACATCTTAGACCTCCGCTCGTTGCTCCCGCTCGACCTCGATGCGATCGAAGCCAGCGTCAAGAAAACGGGCCGCTGCGTCATTCTCCACGAAGCCACCCGCACGTCCGGCTTTGGCGCAGAGCTCATGAGCCTTGTCCAGGAACGCTGTTTCTATCATCTCGAGGCCCCCATCACCCGCGTCACGGGCTGGGACACCCCCTACCCCCACGCTCAGGAATGGGCCTATTTCCCCGGCATTCACCGCGTCACAACAGCGCTCGAAAACGTCGTCAACGCACAGGCCTAAAGGCAGTCATGGCTTACACATTCAAAATGCCCGATATCGGCGAAGGCGTCACCGAAGCCGAGATCACGGCCTGGCACGTCAAGCTCGGCGACACAGTCAATGAAGACGACCCCATCGCCGATGCCATGACCGACAAGGCCACCATCGAACTTACCGCCCCCGTGGACGGCGTCATCACCAGCCTCGGCTGCGAAGAAGGCGACAAGATCGCCGTCGGAGCCGCCCTTGTTGTGTTCGAAACGGATGAAGAGCCGGAGGCTGAAGCCGAGGGTTCAGATGCACCCGAAGTCAATGAGTCCCCGGCCCCCGATCCAAAGCCTTCCACGGCAGAATCAAATCCTGCGACCGATGTAAGTCCCGCGTCCAGCGCGGAAACTAAGTCCACCCCCTCCACAAAAACGCTCGCCTCCCCAAAGGTCCGAAAGCTCGCCGCCGAGCGCAACCTCGATCTTGCCACACTCATCGGTACAGGCGCGCAGGGGCGCATCACCGAGCGCGACCTCGACGGCCCAACACGTTCCGCACCCACTCAGGGCGGGCTCACCCTTACCATGCCCGACATCGTCGACGGCGAAACGCGCAGCAAAGTCATCGGTATGCGCCGCCTCATCGCCGAGCGCATGGCCGACTCCAAGCGCAACATCCCCCACTTCACCTATGTCGAGGAAATCGACGTCACGGAGCTCGAAGCGTTCCGCGCCCGCGCCAATACGGGGCGCAGCGACGACCGGCCTAAGCTCACCGTCCTGCCCTTTATCGTCCGCGCCCTCTGCCTTGCTTTCGAGCAGTGGCCACAATTTAATGCGCGCTTTTATGACGATCAGGGCCAGCTCAGCGTCTTCGAACACGTCGACCTCGGCATTGCCGCGCAAACCGACAATGGCCTCGTCGTTCCTGTCCTCCGCGGCGCGCAATCGCTCACCCTCTGGAACATGGCCAACGAGATCAACCGCCTCGCCAATGGCGCACGCGACGCCACGCTGTCCAAGAACGAACTCACAGGCTCCACCACAACCCTTACATCGCTCGGCCCCCTCGGTGGCATCGTCACCACCCCCGTCATCAACCGCCCCGAGGTCGCCATTTTCGGCCCCAACAAAATCCGCGAAAAGCTCGTTCTCGACAATGGCGAGGTCTCCGCCCGCCGCGTCATGAATTTCAGCGTCTCGTGCGATCACCGCATCATCGACGGCTATGACTGCGCCGCCATGATGCAGTTCGTCAAAGGCCTGCTCGAGGATCCCACCAAACTTTTCCTCTAACCCCCGTCGTCATTCCCGCGCCCCCGTCGTCTCTCCTGCAAAAGCGGGAACCGTCAGCTCGCCATGAACCCCACCAGGGCTAGTCACTTCCATTGAAATCGACGTAACACCCACCTGCACCCCAACTGTCCCCTCCCGATTGACGCGAACTCCTCCAGACTCTACCCGACCCTTCAAGGGACAAACGGGGAACACCACATGGCGCGTTACGGCACGGGACAATTGCGGGAGGCACGCCCGAAACGCGGCCGCTTCCGCGACCTGCCGCAATATTATTACCATACGAATTTCCTCGAACTTCTCGGCTTCGTCTCAGAGCGCTACACCCCCTGCTTCGACGATCCCGTCCACGCCTTTCTTGACGATTTCCGTGCCCTCCCACTGAATGCCCAATATGCCTATGTCCGCCTTGCCTCCCGCAAAGGCTGCGTCTTCACTTGCAATAAACTGACCTATGAGGAGATAGATGATCTCGACGGCCAACTCGAATGCTTGCGTGCCAAGGGGTTTGCGGACGGCATTACTCCCGACACCTTTCACGACTGGCTCTCCCATCTCCCCAAGCCCGACCTTCTCGACATCCTGCGCGAGCATCTTCCCAAGGATTACTTCAAGGCCGGAATGAAGAAAGCCGACTTGGTTGCCATCGCTGCCCAACACCTCGACCCCGCGACCACCATCTGCCCGACCGACCGCCGCTTTATCGTCCAGGGCCGCCGCGCGGAACTCCGCTACGTCATGTATCTTTATTTCGGGCGCATCGAGGACAGCCTCACCCAATTCGTCATGCGTGATCTCGGCCTGATGCGCCGCAACGATTTTCGCGCGGATTTCGAGGCTCGGTTCGACCGCCTCGAGGATGCGCGCGCGAGCTTTTTCTACGCGGAGGCGCTACATATCTTCGCCTCCCAAGACACAACGTCCATCCGCGAATTAATGGCGTCGGCCCCCGATTGGCCAGAGGCGGAATGCGACGAAGGCAGCGCCGCCCGCGACCGACTTCTCCGAAAGCTCGGCGGCTGGCTGGAGCGTGCGGGCGACCCGGACGCCGCCCTCGACCTCTATGAGCGCTCCGATCAACCCCGCTGCAACGAACGTGCCGTGCGCCTGCGCTGGAGTCGTGGGGACAAGGACCTCGTACGAAAGCGCCTCGAAGCCATGATTGCTGATCCCGCATCGGATGGAGAGCATGACTTTGCCACCGACTTCTACGCCCGCAAGTTCCACAGAAAGCGCACATCCGCCGCCACGGACCTCCTCCGCGCCAGCCGCCTTGTCACCATCGATGAAGCCTATCGCGGCAGCCCCGAGCGCGCCATGCAGGCCCGTTATGAAGCCGAGGGCCACACCGTCTATTGGTCCGAGAACCGCGTCTGGAAAATGCTCTTCGGCCTCCTCTTCTGGGATGAGATTTATGACTTGAGCGCAGCGCTCCACAACGCCTTCGAACGCCTCCCACGATCCCTTACCGACGGCACATTCTACGCGCAGTTTCGTGACCGCATAGAGGACAAGCTCGACGGCTTCGCCACGCATACCCGCCTCGTCCCCATCCTCAGGACGGTCGCCGAGCACCACCGCGATCTCAACGGTATATTTCAATGGCAGCCCCGCACGCTCGACGCCGTCCAAGCGTTTCTTGCCTGTGACAATGCCGGTGATGTCGCCGGTATGCTCCGCGCTATGGCGCAGGACTACCGCCGCACCCGCGACGGCTTCCCCGACCTCATGCTGATCAAGGACAACACAGCCCGATTTGTCGAAGTCAAAGCCGAAGGCGACAGCTTGCGCCGCCACCAACTCACTCGTCTCCGTCAGCTAAAGGCGTCCGGCCTCGACGTCGACCTCGTCCGCGTTGCGTGGGAAGTCGATCCCGACCAGACCTATGTCGTCGTCGATGTCGAAACCACGGGCGGTCGCCCGCCTTTCCACCGCATGACCGAAATCGGTGCTGTGAAGATACGCGGCGGCGAGGTCATCGACACGTTTTCCAGTCTGCTCAATCCCGACCGCCACATCCCCGCGAATATTACGCGCATCACGGGAATCTCCAACGCCATGGTCGCGGGCGCTCCACGCTTTCACGAGATAGCCGATGCTTTTGCGGACTTTATGGGCGACGCCATTTTTTGCGCCCATAACGTCAATTTCGACTACGGCTTTATCAGCGCCGAATACAAGCGCCTCGACCGCTGGTTCCGCTACCCGAAGCTCTGCACCTGCGCCAAGATGCGCCAGCACTATCCTGGCTACCGCTCCTACAGCCTCAAAAACCTCTGCCGCGAGTTCGAGATTCCGCTAGAAACCCACCACCGGGCGCTGTGTGACGCTGAAGCCGCGGCAGGCCTCCTCAACCTCATCAATGCGCGGCGAGCGCCCGACCTTGCGAACGCCGACGCCGCTTGAACCAGTTAATTATCGGGCGCTCGATCAGTACATAGGTCAGGTGTCCCACGACCAGTGCCGCCACTATCATAACCGCGATCAACGCCACGTTATCCGCATACCCTTCCCGCAGATGGGGCTGTGCCAGCCGACCCACTACCGTCAGCGACAATACATGCGTCAGGTAGAGCGAATAGGAAATATCACCCAGCCACACAGGTACGCGCCCCGCCTGATATCCCGACAACACCATCGCCGCGAATGCCATCAAGGCCGCGAACCCGAACAGGCTCACCCGTAGCCCCCACATTCCGATAAAGGCCTGCATATCCGGCTGCGTCACATACACGACGCCTAGCAAAGCTACCGCCACGCCAATGACTGCGAAGATCACATTGTGCGGCACGCTCTTGAAACCCCGCACATAGGCCACACCGAACACTGCCCCTGCAATGAACTCGAATGTCAGTGGGTTGAATACATGCCGCAGCACCGCCTCTTCCGGCAAAGGATCGAGCATGTGCCACCCCACTCCAACAGCCAGCGCCCAAAGTCCCAGCAACGGCAACAGCCACCGCCGCGGAAATATCAGTAACAGGCCGAATACCAGATAGAAATACATCTCGAATACCAGCGTCCATCCCACCGCAAGCAGTGGTTGGTTCTTGGCCGGAAACAGCGCAAAACTCCGCAGAATGTCCGGACGGTTGCTCGCAAACACCATATCCGGTCGCCACAGCCACACCACCAACACCGCCGCGCTGACGATCCAGTAAAGCGGATATATGCGGCTTACCCGACGGAACAGATAGGACGGCAGCTGCCCCCACCCACGCTCGCCATTCCACGTTACATAGACCATGATAAAGCCGCTAATGACAAAGAAGATATCTACGCCCCAATGGCCCAGATTGCTCCACTCTCCCATCAGCTGATCCGGCGAATATTTCCCCTCCACCATGAACAGATGCGCCAGCAAGACGCCCAAAGTCGCCAGCCCGCGCAGGGCCTGCACACTCGGAAGATGCGGCAATCTTTGGGTCTCGACACTCACGCCCCGTGCTAACCCCGCCGACGCATGATGGCTATACGCTATGCGCGCAGGCCAAGCGGTGATAGCCAGACATCATGGCCAGCACCCTCCAAGACCATTATGATGTCCTGATCATCGGCGCGGGGCTCGCGGGCATTGGCGTGGCCTGGCACATACAGGACAAGCACCCTACAAAATCCTACGCCATTCTCGAAGGCCGGGAGCGGCTCGGCGGAACCTGGGACTTTTTCAAATATCCCGGCCTGCGCTCGGATGTGGACATGCACCTTTACGGCTACAGCTTCAAACCCTGGACGCGCGCAAGCGGCGTGGCGTCCGCCGGAAATATTCTCGCCTATCTGAACGAGACCGTCGAAGAGTTCGGCATCGATGAGCATATCCACTACAGCCATACCGTCGAAAGTGCGGACTGGGACGACGCCCTCGCTCTTTGGACAGTCACGCTTGCCGATGGACGGACCGTCACCGCCAGATGGCTGCAAATGTGCGGCGGTTATTACTCTTATGAATCCGGCTATCGCCCCGATTTTCCGGGTGAGGAAGATTTTCGCGGCCACATCCTTCACCCCCAGGACTGGACAGACGATACGGACATATCCGGTAAACGTATCGTCGTTATCGGCTCCGGCGCGACCGCCGTCACCCTCCTGCCCGAACTGGTCAAGACCGCCGCTCACGTAACTCAGCTCCAGCGTAGCCCCACCTATGTCGCCGCCGGCCCGCGCGAGCCTGTCCTCACCCGCTTGCTCCGCAAGGCCCTGCCGCAACCCCTCGCCTACCGCGCCGTTCGCAAGAAAGACCTCTGGCTCGACGCACAGCGTTACCGCATTACCACCCAAAAGCCCGAAGACCTCAAATCCCACCTCCGCAAGCAGGCCTTCAAGCACCTGCCAGCCGACTACCCTTATGATGAGCATTTCGTCCCGGCATACGAGCCCGCAGAGCAACGCATCTGCTTTGCGCCCGACGGCGATTTCTTCGAGGCTGTCGCCAAACCCAATTGCGAGGTCATCACCGACCAGATCGACACATTCACGGAGTCCGGCATGCGCCTGACATCCGGACGCGTCCTCGACGCCGACCTTATCATCACCGCAACGGGCCTGAATATGCAGATGTTCGGCGGCTTCCGCGTCAGTGTGAATGGCACACAAATCCATCCTCGCGACGTTTGGCTCTATAAGGGCGTCATGTTTTCCGGCGTGCCCAATTTCGCCATCACGGTCGGCTCGCTCGTCCATTCCTATACGCTGCGGGTCGAGATGATGTCGAACTGGATCTGCCGGGTCCTTGCTCACCTCGACGACAAAGCCATGCGCGCCGCCATGCCGACCCTACCCAAACCGACCGAGCAGATGGAAGCTCTGCCCTTCACGACGGAGTTCAGCTCCGGCTATCTCCTGCGCGTTATCGACCAGTTTCCCAAAACCACGTCGCAGGAACCCTGGGTCAACCAACAGGCCTATAGCGATAGCGAGCGCCTCTATGCCGCGCCCCTCGAAGACGGCCATCTTCGCTTCGTGTCCCCGATCCCGGCCAACCACGCCGCGTGAATATCCTCCTCGTCGCGCGGCACTACCCGCCGGAGGTGTCCGGCGGAGCAAGGCGGCCCTTCCTCACGGCCACGGCGATGCGCGCGCGCGGCCACAGTGTCTGCGTCATCACCCCGTTTACACCCCAGCATTCCGACGATGTGCAGGTTCCAGGCCCGGATCTCGCGGGGCGTCCCGGCTTCCGCGCGACCTCGCTTCTGACCTGGCTCGTGCGCTGGCGGTATTTTCCCGATCCCGAAATCGTTTGGGCGCGCAAAGTCATTGGCTACCTCAGACGCCTTCCAGCCCCCGATATCCTCATCACCACCTCCCCTCCGGAGTCCACGCACATGGTCGGCATGGCGATGAAGGATCTCCATCCCGAAACCAAATGGCTTGCCGAATTCCGCGACACCTGGACTGTGCAACCCCATCGCCGCGAGGCTGCCCGATGGCCCCGCCGCCCGATGGAGCGCTGGCTCGCCCGCCGCATCCTCGCCCGCGCCGACGGCATTAGCGCGGTCTCGGCGTTCGTCATGGAAGAGGTCGGTCGCTACACCTCCGCCCCGCAACATATCGAAGGCCATTTCGCCGACGCGCCGAAGGCGGAACACAGCTTTGGGGACGGCTTTCACCTTCTCCATTCCGGCGGCTTTGCACTGTCAGACCATCGCCGCTCACTCTCCGCACTCTTTGCGGACCTCGACCCAATCGCGGACGCTCGGGCGGATTTGCGCCTGCACATTACGGGATGGCTCGATGACAGCGAGCTTGACCTTTGCGAGCTACGCCCGTGGACTACGCTCCACGGTCAGGTCGATCTTGCCACATCCCGTGCGATGCAGGCGGGCGCGGATGCCTTGCTTCTCGTGACCCCTCCCGACAGTCATGCCCTTCCCGGAAAATACGCCGAATACAGCCAGACAGGTCGCCCCGTGATCGCAGTCGGAGGCGGTGGCTGGCGCGGGCTCCTGCCATCGGGGGCGGAGGTGCATGATCCCGATGCTCTGCGGAATCTCCCGCCCGGCAGTCGCGCCAGCCCTTTGAAAACCCTCTCCTCCGACGCCGCAGCCGGCCGGCTCGAAAGCTTCCTGTCGCAGATGTGATCGGAACAAACCCTTGAGTCTGCCGTTATTTCGGTAAGCCCCATAGAGGGTTCTGAAATTCAATAAGGAGAGACACATGTCCGACATCCGCGAAGAAACCATCGAAGAACTCAATGACGTCACCAAGCTGATGATCGATAGCTTCAAAGGCTACAAGGAAGCCATTGATCAGTCCGACGACTCGTTCGCCCTCAAGCAGGAATTTGCCGACCGCGCAGAGCGTCGCAGCGTTTATATCGCCGAGATCCAGGATTATGTCCGCTCTATCGGTGGCACTCCCGAAGTCGAAGGCACAGCACGTGGCGCCGTTCACCGCGGTTTCGTGAAATTTTCCAACCTCTTCCGCGACGATGAAGAAGGTGCCGTCAGCTCTGTCGAGAATGGCGAAAACTATCTCGCTGAGTCCATCGAGGACGTACTCGAAGATGACGATATCGACGCCCGTGGCCGTGAACTCTTGGCCAAGGCTCACACCGATGTCGCCCGTGGCCGCAACTTTGCGAGTTTGATGGAAGACTCGCTTAGCCCGCTCCAAGGCTAATCGCGCCAGGATACAGGCTACACACGACAGCAAAGCCCGCGTCCCGTGAAGGGGCGCGGGCTTTTTTCGTAACCGGTAACGTGTCCAGCCAGCATGGGTCTGCACAGTGACGATCTTCGTCAGGCAGGCAAACAGGTTCGGGTGTTCAGCAGATCAAACATAACGGCGATCGCCAATTTGTGCCACGGACTGCGCACGAAGGATTAGCGCAAGGGCTTCATTGGCGCTTGAACCAGTGTATCAATAAATACCTTGTACTTGCTATATGTTGCGACGACGCCCCGGTAAACTGGTACAAGACACGCCCGCAGACACGAACCTAAGCGGGCCTCCCAACTGCGAATGACTTTCGGGCCTATGCCCGCGCTAGGCAGACCCGCAGGACTCGGCTAGACGCACGCCATGAACGATCCCCGCGCTCCCAAACTTGCCGTTGTCTTCGGCGGCTCCGGCTTTATTGGCAAGCATGTCGTCCGCGCCCTTGTCGCGGATGGCTGGCGCGTGCGCGTGCCCATGCGACGACCGCATGTCGGGCTTGACCTGAAAGTCATGGGCAATGTCGGGCAGGTTCAACTCGTTCAGGCCAACCTCCGCTTCCCCCAGTCCGTTGCCCGGGCCGTCCTGGGTGCGGACGCTGTGATCAACCTCGTCGCCGTCTTGTCCGAGTCCGGCAAACAGACCTTTGACGCCCTTCACAGCGATGGCGCGCGCACCGTCGCCGAAGCGTGCGCTGCCCAAAATATTACCAATTTCGCCCATATCAGCGCCATTGGTGCCGATGCTGATGCCGAGTCGGAATACGCACAGTCAAAAGGCGCAGGCGAAGCGCTCATCCGACAAATCCTGCCGAGCGCCGATATCCTGCGCCCCTCCATTGTCTTTGGCCCCGAGGACGAATTCTTCAACCGCTTCGCGTCCATGGCCACACTCGCGCCCGCCCTGCCCCTTATCGGCGGCGAGACGACCTTCCAGCCTGTCTATGCGGGCGATGTCGGCAAAGCTGTCGCCTCTGTCATCAACCGGGGAACGACCGGCGATACCTATGAGCTTGGCGGCCCGCGCACCTATACTTTCCGCGAGCTGATGGACTTCATGCTGCTTATAATCGACCGCAAGCGTTTCCTCGCCCCCTTGCCGTTTCCCATTGCCGCCCTCATGGGCAAGATGCTCGGCGGTCTCGGCAAATTGCCTTTCGTGCCGACACTTCTGACAGAGGATCAGGTTATCAATCTAAAATACGACAATATCGTCACGGGCGATACCAAGACCTTCGCCGATCTCGGCATCACACCCGAAGCGCTGGAAGCGATCGTCCCTGAATACCTCATCCGCTACCGCAAGTTCGGCCAATTTCATCAGCCTGCCGAGGGCGAGTTGGTCTCGGTCGAAGACATCTAAGGACACTCCCATGAAACATCTTCTCGCCGCCATCGCGGTCACGCCCGTTTTTCTTTTCGGGGCCTGCAACGACTCCACGCGCGATGCCCGTGCAGGGACTTCGACCGAGGCAACGCTCCCGATGATAGCCACCGAAAACACCATTAATGACGTCCTCGCGGCACAACCCGCCGAAACGCAAGCGCGTTATGCCGCGCGCAATCCCGGCGAAACGCTTGGCTTTGTCGGGATCAAACCCGGCATGACCGTTGTCGATGTCCTGCCCGGCGCCAAAGGCGAAGGCTGGTACACCCCCATCCTCGCAGGCGTCCTTGGCGCGAACGGTGCGGACGGCAAATTGATCGGCGTCGACTACTCTCTCGACATGTGGCCGGAATTTGGTGGTTTTGCCGATGCAGAGTTCATCGAAGAGAAAAAAACGTGGGGCGAGGACTGGATCGCGGGGGCAAAAACCCGGCAGGCGGCTGGCGATTTCGGTGATGTCGAAGTCGATTTCGCGGCCACCACATTCGGGGCCGATATTGGCGATCTTGCGGGTCAAGCCGATGCTGTGCTTTTCATGCGCGCCATGCACAACGTCTCCCGTTTCGAGGAGGCAGGTGGCTGCATGACCCAAGCCGTGTCCGACGCCTATCAAATGCTCAAACCCGGCGGCGTCGTTGGTGTCGTGCAACACCGCGCACCTGAATCACAACCTGATGATTGGGCTGTTGGCAGCAATGGCTATGTCAAGCAGTCCCGCGTGATCAACGCTTTCGAGGCCGGAGGCTTCGAGCTCCTGAAAAGCTCCGAAATTAATGCCAACCCCAAGGACGTCCCCAGCGCCGAAGCAGGCGATATGGTCTGGCGCCTCCCGCCCACACTCGGCACGTCCCGCGACAATGCCGATCTCAAGGCCGAGATGGAGGCCATTGGCGAATCCGACCGCATGACCCTGGTGTTTCGCAAACCGCTCTAGGGACTAACGAAGCTAACGTCTCCTCCCCATCAAGGGGAGGGAATTATGTATTGCTTTTGAACAGCAATATGTCGCCATCCTTGACCAGGTATTCCTTGCCTTCCTGACGCACTTTTCCGGCATCTTTCGCGCCTGCTTCCCCGCCATTGCCGACATAGTCGTCATAGGCCGTGGTTTCCGCGCGAATAAAGCCGCGTTGAAAATCCGAATGGATGACGCCCGCACAGCGGGGCGCGGCCCACCCATCATGAAATGTCCAAGCCCGCGCTTCCTTCGGCCCCACCGTAAAGTAGGTGCGCAAACCTAAAAGCGCGTAACCCTTGCGAATCAGTCGGTTCAATCCGGGCTCTTCAAGGCCCAATTCTTCCAGATACTCATCCCGCTCTTCCGCATTCAGCAGCGCAAGCTCCGACTCGATCTTGGCCGAAATCACGACCGCTTGCGCGCCTTCGGCCTCCGCATGGGCGACCACGCGCGCGCTATAGGCGTTACCCGTCGCTGCAGACTCCTCGTCCACATTTGCAACATAGAGAACGGGCTTTGATGTCAGCAGCTGCAGCATCTCCCACGCCTTCTCGTCGTCGGCATCCACATCGACCGTTCGCGCAGGCTTGCCATCTTCCAGCACCTCGACCGCACGATCCACCAGCACCAGCGTCTGCTTCGCCTCCTTGTCACCCTGCTTGGCCTTCTTCTCGAGGTTTGCGCGCCGCTTTTGCAGGCTCTCCAGGTCCGCAAGCATCAACTCCGTCTCAACCGTCTCGTAATCCGACAGCGGATCAATCCGTCCCTCCACATGGGTCACGTTTTCGTCGTCGAAGGAGCGCAGCACATAGATAACCGCATCCGTCTCGCGAATATTGCCGAGAAACTGATTGCCCAAACCCTCGCCCTGACTCGCGCCCCTCACCAGTCCGGCTATATCGACAAAATTCATGCGCGCCGGGATGCGGTTGGCCGATCCTCCGATCTCGGCTATCACATCCAGGCGGGGCTCCGGCACGGCAACCTCACCCACATTGGGCTTGATCGTACAGAACGGATAATTCTCCGCCTGCGCACTCGCGGTTTGCGTCAGCGCATTAAACAAGGTCGATTTGCCAACATTGGGCAGACCCACGATACCGCATTTGAAACCCATATCGTCTCCTTGCGGGCTAGCCCGCCATATATTCCGCAACCCGCGTTTGAAACAGATCACGCTTGCCCTCGGCCAGAAGCTCCGCATGGCGCGCGACGGCATTACACATATCGTCGCGCATGGCTTCCTCGGCCTTGGGAAAATCCTTCAGCACGTAACCGCTCACCAGATCTTTGTGACCCGGGTGACCAATGCCCAGCCGCACGCGGTGAAAGTCCGGCCCTCCGCAAAGCTTGTTGATGGAACGCAGCCCATTGTGTCCCGCCAGCCCCCCGCCGGTCTTCACACGCACCTTGCCGGGCGAAATGTCGAGCTCGTCATGGAACACGGTCACGTCAGCGGGGCTCAGCTTATAAAACCTCATCACCTCGCCGACACTCTGACCGGATTCGTTCATGAATGTGCTCGGCTTCAAGGTCAGGATGTCCTGTCCTGCAACCGTGCCGGATCGTATAATGCCTTTATGCTTTGATACAGCTGCACCAAGGCCAAAGTCGTCGGCCACGGCGTCAATTGCCATGAAACCGATATTATGACGGTGCCCGGCATATTTGCCGCCGGGATTGCCGAGACCGACCCAGAGTTGATCGACAGCCATGGGACGGCCCCGTCCGAACAACCAATCGAGGATTATTCGCTGTCCTTGCCGGGCTCGTCGTCGCCTTGGCCGGCATCCTGCTCGGTGGCGGGAACGCCGTCTGCGGCGATGTCGATATCCTCGTCTTCGTCCTCTTCGACAGCAGCACGTGTGGCCACGATGGAGGCGATGGTAAAGTCGCGGTCATCGATGGTGGGCTTGGCGCCTTTGGGAAGGGTGATGTCGGAGATATTGATGGAATCACCGATTTCAAGCTTGGACACATCGACCTCGATGCTGTCGGGAATGTCGCCAGCGGGCACGGACAGCTCGATAGCGTAGCGCACCACGTTGAGTGTGCCGTCTTCCTTGAGGCCGGGCGACTCTTCTTCACCGACAAAGGTGACGGGCACTTCCACGTCGATAATAGTCTTGTTGGTCACGCGGAAGAAATCGACATGTGTCGGCATGTCGGTAACGGGATGAAAATCCACGTCCTTGGTAAACACTTTCTGGGGTTTGCCATCATGGACGAGCTCGACCATGGAGTTCAAAAACGTGCCGGAATTGATGGCCTTGATAACTTCGTTGAAGCGAAGCGCAATCGATACACTTGGCTCGTCACCACCATAGAGCACGCCGGGGACATTGCCCTCACGGCGTGACTGACGCGCTGCACCCGTGCCGGTGGTTTCGCGAACGGTGACGTCAAGCTTCAGGTTCTGGGACATGGTGGAATTCCTCGTGGACGCACTCCGCTACGGCCATCATGGCTTTCGGTGAATGCCGACTCCAAAGTCGCGCGCGGAATAGGCGGCGCGACGCGCTTTGGCAAGCCAAGCGTTCAGTGTCCCGGAAACTCGACCAATGTCGTCACGGGCACGTCAAGTGCGCGCAGCCGGCTCGCGCCCATCAGGTCGGGCAGGTCGATCACAAAGGCCGCCGCCGCAACGGAAAACCTTGCCCGGCGCAGCAAACTCACCGCCGCAATCGCCGTACCGCCCGTCGCAATCAAATCGTCGATCAGCAATACGGATTTACCAGCCTCCACAACACCGTCCGGCATGTGCAAAGCGTCCGATCCATACTCCAGGTCATAATTCTCTGATAGTGTACGACCCGGCAATTTGCCCGGCTTGCGCAGAGGCAGAAACCCCACACCCAATTCCCGCGCGACCGCCGCACCGAAGATGAAACCTCGTGCCTCGATTCCTGCAACGATATCGAACTGGCCCGGAATTTCGGAAAGTCGGGCCACTGCATAGTCGAGCGCTTTCCCGTTTAGGAGCAAGGTCGTGATGTCGCGAAATTCAATACCCGGCTTTGGAAAGTCCGATATCGTGCGAATATGCTCTTTCAAGTTCATGCGTTCACCGCATCCGTCCCGGGCAAGACATGCGTTTCCGCAAATGCGCGTGCTTCCCATTCCTGATAGTCCGGATCACTCATCAGCTCGCTGAAATAGGTGTCGGTCTGCCGTGAACGCGGCAAACCATAACTCTCGAATCGTGTGGCTATGGGCGCATAAAACGCATCCGCAATACACCAGCCATCAAACAGGAACGGCCCGTTATGTGCGCCCAAGAGCTCCTGGAATAGGTCGTCCAATGTCTTGGCTTCCTGCAGCGCCGCCGTGGGGATCGGGCCATTTGTGCGTCGGCGTAAATTCATCGGGCACTCGTCACGAATGGCCTGAAATCCCGCATGCATAAGCCGGGTCACGTCGCGCGCCCGCTCGCGCATGGCCTCGTCTTTCGGCCAGAGATTGGGCACACATTTGGCGGCAAACTCCGCGATGGCGAGGCTGTCGGGAATGACCTCATCATTGACCGCAAGCACCGGAACCGTCGCAGCATCGGATATCGCGGCGAGAACGTCCTTATAGCCAGGCACGTCGAGATCGACCATGCGCTCCTTGAACGGCAGCTCCGACTTGCTCAGGACGAGCCAGGCTCGGAGTGACCACGAGCTGTAATTGTAATTGCCGATATGCAAGATCATCGGGGCTGTCGGTGTTTTCATGTGACAGGCCTAAGACGCGCGCGTCATTCAAACAAGCGGCATCCAGCGCGACACGAGCTAAGCCGCCACCTTCACCCGATCGCGTCCGGCATGTTTGGCCGCATAAAGCGCACCATCGGCGCGTTTGAACACATCGCGCAGCTTTTCCCCCGGTAAGACCTGTGCAACGCCAGCACTTACAGTGACGGAAAATACCTGCCCATCCAGCGCCATTGGCGTTGTGCCGATTGTCGCGCGCAATCTCTCCGCCGCTATGCGCGCATCCTCTTCCAACGCTCCTGGCATGGCGACCATGAACTCCTCGCCACCATAGCGCGCCAAGATGTCCACGGCCCGCAGATTCGACGCCAGCCGCGCCGCTACATCCTTGAGAATACTATCGCCCGTGTCATGTCCAAGGATGTCATTGACCCGCTTGAAATGATCGATGTCCATAATCAGTATCGAGAATGCATCGCCATGCGTATTCAGCGCATCGAACATCGGCTCTATGGCGCGTTCGAAGTGCCTGCGATTGCCCAGCCCTGTCAACGGATCGGTCACGACCATTTCGAGGTTCTGATTGAAGTCTTCGCGCAAGGAGTCGGCGTAGAATTTACGTTTTAACTGCGTCCCCACACGAGCGATCAATTCCTGCGGCTCAATGGGCCTCAACAGCGTATCGTTGATGCCAAGGTCATACGCCCTGACAAGTTTCGACTCATTGGAAGCGTCGCCGATCACCAGGATCGGAATATCCTTGGTCGCAACATCGAAACGCAGACTCGCACACAGTCTAAGCCCGTCAAAGTTCGCAGCCTCCAGGGAAATGATGATGAGATCCACCCCGCCTTTCGCTGATTTAAGTGCGGCTTTCGGATCATCCTCGATCAAGACGTTATGGGCAGGGGTCAGGTGACGCCGAATATTGCTTTGGAAAAACACGTTGTCATCCACCAGCAAGACATTGCCTGAACGGCGGGTGATGCGATCAAAGACTGGCCGTAAGTGTGTTGTCCCGACTCCCGCATGAGACAAAAGCTGATCTGTCGTCATTTTCAAGCGCAGCATGGAACGTACCCGCGCCATCAGGTTGAAGTCCTCGATGGGCTTTGTGATAAAATCATCGGCCCCGGCCTCCAGTCCGCGAATGCGGTCTGCGGTTTCTTCCAACGCCGTCACCATGATGACGGGTATGTGCCAGGTCGATGGGTTTGCCTTTAATCGTTCGCAAGTCTCGAAGCCGTCCATGCCCGGCATCATGGCATCCATGAGGATCAGATCGATACCCCCCTGCAACGCCAGGTCCAGCGCCGTCCGGCCATCGCTTGCCGAGACTGTGTCGTAATATTCGCGCGCCAGCTTTGTCTCGAGCAGCCTGCGGTTTGGCGCCAGATCATCAACGATAAGAATGCGTGCAGACATGGCTCAGCCCCAAGCGTTTCAGGAACGACCCGCAAACTGGCGTACGGTGGCAAGAAAACTCGATACCGTGATCGGCTTGGAAATATAGGCCTCACAGCCCCCGTCGCGAATGCGCTTTTCATCGCCTTTCATGGCGAAGGCGGTCACCGCGACAATAGGAATATCGCGCAGCTTTGCGTCATCCTTCATCCACTTTGTGACTTCCAGACCGGACACTTCCGGCAACTGGATGTCCATCAGGATCAAGTCTGGCTCGAACTCGCGGGCGAGCGCGATGGCCTTCAGACCTTCCCGCGTCTGCGCCGTCTCGTAGCCATGCGCATCCAGAAGGTCGCTGAACAATTTCATGTTCAGCTCGTTGTCTTCGACGATCAGTACGCGCTTTGGCATAATTCTCAGCATCTTCCCGCTTCACCATGTGCCGAACTTCAAATATCCGGTCTGTGTCCCACTCTTGCACCTATATGTTTAAGACTCGGTGGAGTTGGGATTCACTCTGTTGTAAGGAACATAAAGTGAACAGGTGTCCAAATGGTTGACAGATGCGCCCTTACAGGCCGCAGTCTGTGCCGCGATTGTGGGAGTATGGTTGCTGCCTTACCCTGTAAATCTTGCGGAAGTCGACGAATACTGGCCCATCCCGAACTCCACGATCTTGGCATTGCACATATCGATTGCGACGCTTTTTTTGCGAGTGTCGAAAAGCGCGACAATCCCGCTATCGCGAACTCGCCTGTCGTGGTGGGCGGCGGTCGGCGCGGTGTGGTGTCTGCGGCCTGCTATCATGCCCGGATCTTCGGCATACATTCAGCCATGCCGATGTTCAAGGCGCTGCAGCTTTGTCCGGACCTCGTGGTGGTGAGAGGGCGTATGGATGTTTATGCACGGGAAGGACTCCGCATTCGGGAGATGATGCGCGACCTCACTCCCCTCGTGGAGCCGCTTTCAATCGACGAGGCCTTTCTCGACCTTCGCGGCACGACGGCGCTGCACCGTGCCAGCCCAGCCGAGAGCCTCGTTCGCCTGCAGGCCAGGATCAAATCCGAGCTCGACCTTGGCGTCAGCGTCGGCCTATCGTATAATAAATTTCTCGCAAAGACGGCGTCCGATCTCGACAAACCGAACGGATTCGCCGTCATAGGTCAGGCCGAAGCCCTCGACTTCCTCGCGGATAAACCTGTCGATTTCATCTTTGGCATTGGCCCGAAATTTGCCGCAACCCTTCGCAAAGCCGGACTGCACACCATCGCGGATGTGCGGCGTTGGGGGGACAAGAAGCTCGCCCAGCGTTTTGGTGATAACGGTCTGCGCCTTGCCCGCCTCGCCCGCGCCGAAGATACCCGACCCGTCAAACCCAGCCGCGAACGCAAAAGCGTCAGCGCGGAGACGACCTTCAGCGAAGATCTTGCAGACATTGAATCCCTAAAGGACAAACTCTATTATGCCTGCACCCGCGCCTCCCAGCGTGCCAAGGCCAAGGGTGTAGCAGGCCGCGTGGTAACGCTGAAACTCAAGACCGCGGATTTCCGCTCTCTGACCCGCCGCCGAACCCTGACCGAGCCCGTACAGCTTACCGATCAGATCTTTCGCGCCTGCCTGCCTATGCTGGAGCGAGAGGTTGGCGGCACCAAGTACCGTCTCATAGGCGCCGGGATCAGCGACATTGTGCCTTTCACTCATGACGGCGGTTCGGATCTACTGGATCCCTCACGCTTCAAGCGGGCACTTGCCGAACGGGCCTCCGATGCTGCCCGTGCAAGATTCGGCGACACCGCCATCCTCACGGGCCGCGCGCTGCGCATCCACGAAGACCGCGCCCGACGCAAACCCGTCGAAGATCTTCCATCACGCATAGACATGGATGATGATGACTAAAGCGGCTCTCGTTTCCGCTCGGTCAGCCAGATGGCCAGAGCAATCACCCCGAACACCCCAAGAAAACTGACCCCGTTCACGACGGGATGTACCGGTGCGACGTCTGCCAGCACGCCCGCCTGCGCTTCCAAGGTCGGCTTGGTCATGATGAAGAACTGCATCACCGACAGCGCCGCCAAAAGTCCCCATGTCGCTAACGCCGTCCACGCCGGTCCACGCGTCACTTTCAGCCACCACGTCAGCGCCGCACCCAGTAATATCACTTCGAGAATGTAACTTGCCCACGCATAGTCCCAGAGCCCCAGCCCCATCATCGCGGAACTACCCGGATAGGGCGGCAGGTCGGGGCGATGCACAAGAAGGTCGAGCGGCCAATGACTGAACGCCAACGCCGCGATGACGGCCATCGCCTTGGCTGACGCTGCAGGCTTCAGGATCCGGTACACACCCGCCGCACCGACACTGATGACGATGGCACTCAATAGGGAATGCGACCACGGAATATGTAGGATCGGCACGGCATCCGGTCCTTGTGGCACAGCATATTCCACACCGAACATAGTCAATACCGCAAAGACCACATCCATTGCCTGCACGGCCAGAAACCCCTGCCACAGCGAAATCAAAGGCTGCCCCTGCCCACGCTGAGTGTCCCAGACCGCTGGCCCGTAATGTCCTATGAACATATGCTTACCTCTTTATTCGGGGTCGGCCTTACTCCGCGGCTTGTTTGATGTCTTCCTCCGGCGTCCAGCGCAGGACCGGGCTACGCGCAGCACGGGTCTCATCGAGACGGCGCAGCGGCGCATGAAGCGGCGCTTGCGTGAACATCTCGGTGTTCCCGGCCTTGGCCTCTGTCGCGAGATGCTTGAGCGCACCGATGAAGCGATCAAGCTCATATTTCGGTTCGGACTCGGTCGGCTCGATCAGCATGGCCCCGTGTACAACGAGTGGGAAGTACATGGTCATGGGGTGATAGCCCTCATCAATCATGGCTTTTGCGAAATCGAGCGTCTCCACGCCTGTGCCTTTCAGGAAGCGGTCATCGAACAGGGCTTCATGCATGCAAGTGCCACCAAAGGCCGGAGTCATGACATTGGACAACTCGGCCTGCACATAGTTCGCGTTCAGCACGGCGTCTTCGGTAGCCTGACGCAGGCCATCCGCGCCGTGGCTCATCATATAGGCAAGCGAGCGCGTATACATGCCCATCTGCCCGTGAAAGGCGCACATGCGTCCAAAGCTTTTCCCGTCATCGGCGTGCTCGACCAGGTCATAGCCTCCACCATTATTGGAGTCCGTTTTCACGACGTATGGCACGGGTGCGAAATCCATCAGCGCTTCGGACAGCACGGTCGGGCCGGAGCCTGGGCCGCCACCGCCATGCGGGGTGGAGAAGGTCTTGTGCAGGTTGATGTGCATGGCATCGACGCCAAGATCGCCCGGCCGCACACGCCCGACCAGCGCGTTGAAGTTCGCCCCGTCGCAATAGAAATACCCGCCTGCCGAATGGATCAGCTCCGCGATCTCGATGATGTCGTTTTCAAACAGGCCGCACGTATTGGGATTGGTCAGCATGATGCCGGCGATGTCGTCCGGATTGCTTGCGATCTTTTCGCGCAAAGCCTCGATGTTGACCCGCCCATTCCCGGAGGCCGGAATTTGATCGACCGTAAAACCGCATTGCACGGCGGTTGCCGGATTTGTGCCATGCGCGGATTCCGGAACCAGCACGCGCTTTCTATGCGTGTGACCATCGGCAAGCAGGCGCGCACGGATGGCCATCATCCCGCATAATTCACCATGAGCGCCGGCTTTGGGCGTCAGCGCGACCGCGGGCATGTTGCACAGCGTCGTTAGCCAGTGCGCGAGCGTGTCCATGACTTCCAGGCCGCCCTGCACGGTCGAGACCGGCTGGAAAGGATGGCAATCCGCAAAGCCCGGCATGCGCGCAACCGCCTCGTTTAAACGGGGATTGTGCTTCATCGTGCAGGAGCCCAGCGGATAGACACCCACATCGATCGCGTAGTTCTTCTGCGACAGGCGCACGTAATGACGCAGGGTCTCCGGCTCCGACAGGCCCGGCAGCCCGATCGCGCCTTTGCGGGCGTGCCTGCCAAGACGGCTTTCGCCACGCGGCTCTGCCAGATCGACGCCAGTCGTGTCGAGATCGCCGCTTTCGAACAGCAGATAGGTATGTTGATCCAGCGCATAGGAACCCGATGCTGTCGGCTGCGTCACATCATTGTCGGCAGCGACCGGTGTGGTCGGTCGCCCTTGCGCATTCATCGCGGAACGGAGCGGCGTATTGATCGGCTGGGTCATGCTTGAGCTCCGGAAGGGGAGGCGGGAATGTAGGAACCAAGTTCGTTAAGCCAGGCCCATATATCGGTGAGCGTACCCAACCGGTCGCGGCCAAGGGCGGTTTCGGCCTGACGGCGACCATATTCATTGGTCTCGAAGTCATCGACGGTATGAAGGATATACTCCTCGCTTACGGCGGACTTGGCCTTGTGACGCGAGGTATCGCCAAACTTTCGCGCGATGCGAATGCCATCGACAATTGCGACCATGGCATCGGCCAAACCGTCCGTCTCGCCCGCTTCATAGGCGAGCGTTCGACGCACACCAAGGGCCACGGCCGCGCGCAAGTCGTCGAGAAGGACGTTCAGGACATAGGCGGAATGGCTCATGCGATGGCCGCTTTAAGTGCCGCGACCATAGCGTCGCGATCCTCGACGCAACCGGTTTCCGTCGCGCAGACGAGTAGGATGTTCGGATCGGCTGATGGTTCAAGCCGCGATAGCGGAACCCCGCCAAGCACACCATTATCGGCCATATGTTGAACCGCGTCGGCGGCCGAGCCCGGCAGGCGCACGGCGAACTCGTTGAAGAATGTTTCCGTAATTATTTCCACGTCCTCGACCTTCTCCAGCTTGTCCGCGAGGTCGCAGGCCGCTTCGTGGTTCAGTGCGGCGAGGCGGGTGATTCCGGCATCGCCCAAAAGTGTTATGTGGATCGTGAACGCCAGCGCGCAAAGGCCGGAGTTCGTGCAGATATTGGACGTCGCTTTCTCGCGGCGGATATGCTGCTCGCGCGTGGACAGCGTCAGCACGAATCCGCGCTTGCCATTGGCATCCACCGTTTCGCCACACACACGACCTGGCATTTGACGCACCAGCTTCTGACGGCATGCAAACAGACCCACATGCGGGCCACCGAAATTAAGCCCCACACCCAGCGATTGTCCTTCCCCCACCACGATGTCCGCGCCCTGCTCTCCCGGAGGTGTGATGGCAGCAAGCGCCAACGGTTCCGTGAAGACGGCGATCAGCAAGGCACCGGCCTTGTGCGCAGCTTCCGCGATCGGGGCGAGGTCGATGATCTCGCCAAACACATTGGGCGACTGAACGACGACACAGGACGTTGCGTCATCGATATGATCGACCACAAGGTCGTCGCGTCCGGGCCGCGTGTCGCGCTCATCAATCTCGATTCCCAGCGTGGACGCCAGCATCTGCGTCGCGGCTGCATATTGCGGGTGCAAACCTGGCGCGAGCACGGCGCGCGGTTTTTTCCCACGCGCGACCCTGTGCGCCATCACGACGGCTTCGGCACATGCCGTCGAGCCATCATAAAGCGAGGCGTTTGCCACATCCATCCCGGTCAGGAGGGCGACCTGTGTCTGGAACTCGAACAGCGCCTGCAATGTGCCTTGCGTGATTTCCGGCTGATAGGGCGTGTAGGAGGTCAGGAATTCCGAGCGCTGGATCAGGTGATCCACAGTCGCCGGAATGTGATGCTTGTAAGCCCCTGCCCCGCAAAAGAACGGCACGCTGGAGGCGGCGACATTCTTGGCCGAGCGCCGCGCGAACCACTGCGACACAGCCTGCTCGGATTGATGATTAGGCAAATCGATCAGCCCATCGAGGCGAGCGGATTCTGGAACGTCAAGGAACAGCTCGTCAATTGACGCAACGCCGATCGTGGCAAGCATCGCCTCGCGGTCAGCCGGAGTATGGGGAAGATAACGCATGTCGTGCCTCTTTAGGTGACAGTACAGGGTGGCTGAACGCTGAGGCTAGAGCCCCTCGCAATAGGCCTTATATTTGTCTTCATCCATCAGCGCATCCAGTTCGCCTGCGTCAGATAGCTTCAGCTTTAGAAACCAGCCCTCGCCCGCCGGGCTCGCATTGACGGTTTCGGGTGCATCTTCGAGCGTCGCATTGGTCTCTGTCACCTCTCCGGACACGGGCGAATAGACTTCGGACGCGGCCTTGACGCTTTCGACCACGGCAGCTTCGTCGCCTTTGGCGAAACTGGTGCCGACATCGGGAAGCTCGACGAAGACAACGTCTCCGAGCTGTTTCTGCGCGTAGTCGCTAATGCCGACCACACCGGTCTCGCCCTCGACGCGGACCCATTCATGGTCTTCGGTATAATAGGTGCTCATGACTTATCCTCGGTAGTAATTGTGCGGTACGAAAGGGAGTTTGACGACTTTGGCCGGGCGCGGCTTGCCACGCACAAGGAGTGTAAGCTGGGAGCCGGGTTTTGCATAAGCGCGCTCCACCAGACCCAGCGCGATCGGGCCGCCGACGCTGGGGCCGAAGCCGCCGGATGTAATTTCGCCGATCCGCGCGCCTGCACTGTTGACGATTTCCGTGTGCTCGCGGGCGGGCGCACGACCCTCGGGCAGGATTGCCACCAATTTGCGCGAAGGCTTGTCTGCCAGTTCCCGCAAAATGCGCTCTGAGCCCAGAAAACCGCCTGTTTCACGACGGGCTTTCGGAATGCTCCAATTCAGGCTAGCCTCGATGGGTGACACATCTTCTGTCAACTCGTGCCCATACAGGCAAAGCCCGGCCTCCAGGCGCAAGCTGTCGCGCGCACCTAGACCGATCGGCTCTACGTCGTCATGGTCGAGCAAAGCATCGACCAGCGCACCCATATCCTCATGCTTGACGGAAATCTCGTAGCCGTCCTCGCCGGAATAGCCGGAGCGAGAGACATGCGCCCAAATCTTCCGACCCTCGACATCAAGCTCCAGATCTGTGTGCGTCATGAAAACAAGCTCACGCACAGAGGGATTCATTTCCCCCAACACAAAAGCGGCGCGTGGACCCTGCAGCGCGATCAGGGACAGCGTTTCATCCTTTATAAGCAGTTTCACGCCTTCGGGCAGATGCGCCTCGATATGAGCGTAGTCCTTGGCCTTGCAGCCCGCATTGACCACGAGGTAAAGCGCGTGCGTATGACCCTCCATCGCAAGTCGGCTGACCATCAGATCGTCTATCGTGCCGCCATCCGCATTCAAGAGCTGCGTATAGCGCTGTTGTCCGGGCTCCATGCCGGCAATATCGGCGGGCACAAGCGCTTCCAGGGCCTTGGCAGCCGTCGCATAGCTCCCATTATCAGCCATGATGAAGGCTTGTCCCATATGCGAAACATCGAAGAGTCCGGCCTTGGCGCGGGTATGCAAGTGCTCGTTCAGCACGCCCATCGGATATTGCACCGGCATGTCATAGCCCGCAAAATCGACCATCTTGGCACCGAGGGCGACGTGGCGGGAATGTAACGAAGTCTTCTGACTCATGATGGCACCCGGAATCGGCCTGCGGTCACCATGACCTTCGACCTGCGGTGCCCAGCTGTCTTGTGGCCTGAGAGTTTTACTCCGTCGGCGGCAGGGTGTTCGCCTGCACTTTCCAGCTTATCGTCCGTCCCCGGTCCGGTGGCCTGAGCGTTTCCGGGCGGTTGCGCCTTCGGCGGCCAGATTGCCTGTATCCAGACGACCCGACACTCTCCCATGGGACACGGCTGAAATGCGCGAATTCGGGAACGGAGTCAAGATTTCGGCGGAGTCCGGGCCGACAAAGTCGTGGGTCAAATTGCAGAGTTAATGTTGCCGAACATGAACATTGCGAAAGGTTGTCCAAAACGGGGCAAAACCGACGGCAAGTAAGCCATTGAATTGCCGCGACCCTGGCGCGAATGCGTCGGCAATGTGGCCGGATCAGGGTTATCGAAACCTTGCGGTCCGGTAAGTTGGCACTTCGCAAAACCGCGTCATTGTAGGCTCAAGCGCTTGGGGGCGCCCAAACCTTAGGAGGACATCATGTCCGGACTGAAACTTACGATCGCCACTATCGCAACCCTCGGCTTTGCGGCTTCGGCTTGCGCCCAAGATGCGACCTATGAGACCAAGACCGAAACGCTCGACACCACAACCGTGGACGTCTTCACGGCCTCCGATATGAACGCCGATGGCGCGCTTGACCGAGCCGAATACAAGGTGTTTGTCGAGACCAAGGCCCAAGGTGGCGACGATGCTGCTGTCGCGCTCGCCGAGACGGGTGACTACGATCTCGACTTCATGACCAAGGACGTCAATGCCGACGGCCTCGTGGATGCCTCGGAAGCGGCATCTATCGTCACAGATGTCGTCGAAGAGCCCATGACAGTCGAAGACGGCATGCTCATCGATGAGAGCCTGGAGCCTATCCAGGAATAAGCGTATTTTGCTGTACCTTTGCACATGGCAAACCCGGACAGACATGTCCGGGTTTTCACACCCTCTACAGCCAGGTCACTGACGTGTCCTCGCCCGATGGATCGGCACCTGCGAAAGTGGCGTCCGTCACCGCCATGACATCGGCAGCAATCACCCCCGTCTTTCCGGTTGGCACACGTTGGGCAAAACGCTCGCTGACTTCAACCTTGAGCGTAAGACCCAATAGGCGCTCCCACACCAGCTGATCGGCAAAATATCTGAGCGCGACGGTAAGTCTCCCCTCTCTCTGTCCCAGTAGCGTTCGCGCATTGCGTGTAAATTCGGCCTGCAACAGGCCGCCTTCGCGCAGCCGTGCGTCGAAAAGGCGGGCCGGGGTTTTCCGTACGCGTTGATCTGAGAGCCGCGCCCACATGCGGGCGCAATCGCCGCGCAGCTGATCCTTGTCGCGGGGTTGCGAGAGGATAACGGATATGAACGCCTCCGCCTTGGCTCCCAAGGCTGCATCACCACAGATGAAACGCGCGGTTGTCAGCGCCACGTGCTCCCAGTTTTTCGCGCGGGTCTCGTGATGTTCGACAAAACTCGACCATTTTACCGCAGGCGGTCCAGAGCGACCGGACGGGCGCAAACGCATGTCCAGCTCATAAACGATCCCTTCCGACAGGCGCACTGTCAGCACCGTACGGAGCTTGCGCACGATCCTTGCCGACAGCTCTCCATCGACCTCGTCGGGAAACAGGAAGAGAAGATCCATGTCCGAGAGCGGCATCATGGCCCGCGTGCCAAGCTTGCCGAGCCCGATCACAGCTATGGGCAGAGTCTCGAGTCCCAAATCGTCCGCCGTGATCCGGAGTGCCGCCTCGAGCGCGGCTTCGGCGACGGCGGTCAAATGATACTGCAAATCTGCCGCCGTGATCCGCTCGGACATAAGCTGGTAGTAGCCCTGATAGAGATGCTCGTTCACGAATCGGCGCAGGCTTTCAAGCCGTGTCTCGAAGTCATCGGAGGCAAAGATGAACTCCGTGTCGAGCCCGGTTTCCGGCGTGATGAAGACGTCGATGATATGCGGCGACATCTCCAGCAGGCTCGCCATGTGCGGGCTGTGCAGCAGCGGTGTCACGAGCGGGTCGAGTACGGTGGGATGCTCCGCCAGAAGACGGATATACTGCTCGCTGCGGCTAAGCGTGGCGAAGAAACGATCGAGACGTGCAATCGCCTCTGCCGGTTCCAAGCCGCTCGCCGATACCCGCCAAAATAGCTCGGTCGCGAGCATTTCCGTCGGGACGGACTTGCGGATGCCGTAGCGGGTAAATCCCGCTAACCAGTTTTCTGCGATCGCCAAGGTCTCCCCGCGCAAATTTCTCACATAACGCGGGAGCTTTAGCGGCGGCGGAGTGTCCTCGCCAAAAATGGCCTTGAAATGCTCCCGAATGTAGTGGCGGTCGGCATCCAGGCCATCCATATCGTCTCCACTCAGGGTCACAATTTCCTGCAAAGCCTCGCCGTCGGGGATGATGTGAGTGTGCTCGTTACCACGCATCTGCACGGCGTTTTCCAGCCGACGCAGACGCTTGTAGATGCGCGAAAGCTCGCCGATATTGTCATAGTGTCCGAGATCTCCCAGGCGCTTTAGCGCATCGAGCGTGTTCGGCACGCGCAATCCTGGCTGCTTGCCACCCCATATCAGCTGCGCCGCGTTCGCAATGAACTCGATCTCGCGTATACCCCCGGCCCCGAGCTTGACGTTAAAGCCTGAAGGGTCATCCGTAATCGGGGCTTGTTGCGCGCGCTCGGCGCGCAGGCCCGGATGCTCCAGATTTATGCGCGATTTAATTCCCGCGAGTTCGTCGAGAGCGCGGAAGTCCAGATTCCGCCGCCAGAGATAGGGGGCGAGCGTGTCGAGAAAGGCTTCTCCCGCCTTCACGTCGCCTGCCACAGGCCGCGCCTTGATCATGGCCAGCCTATGCCAGGGGAGTGCGCGGAAGAAATAGAAATCGCGCGCGGCAGCCACCTCCATGGCAAGTCCCTGAACGCTCGCCTCGGGCCGAAGCCGCCAATCCAGCCGCCAAATGAAGTCGGGATCGTTGCGCGGCTGCAAAATAGCGCTCATCCCCTTAAGAATGCGTCCGGCTTCATAGGATTGCCCGCGATGTTCCGGCACGGGAAAGGTCGCGGAGTCATAAAAGGCAACCAGATCGACGTCTGAAGAAAAGTTGAGGTCTCCCCCACCGAGTTTACCGAGACCGAGCACGAACAGCCCGGCCAGCGGCGTATCGATGCGCAATCTAGCACTGGCCTCCGCCCAGGCCATACGGAGTGCCGCCGATATGGTGACCTCTGCAAAGCGGGTTTGGAGCGCGGCAAGTCGGTCGAAGGCTGCGCCGCTTATTGCCAGATTCGACCACGACAGGACAAAGCGCGCCTTGAGCGCCTTCAAAGCCTCTGGCGTGTCGCATTCTGCAGCCCCGACAATCAAGTCCTCGGGTTCGGACGCCGTATAGCTATCTGACAGGCGCGAGAGATAAGGACTGCTGTCGAGTATAAGGGTATGAAGCGGCACGCCTTGCCCTAGACGCCTGCACACGTGCTGTCATGCGCGACTGAATTGCGGCTATGCCTGCTGTGCACTGGCATGTCGGCTTGGAGTGTCATCGCAGGTCTGACAAAAGACTGACTAAGTCTGGGAGGACTTCGCATGAACAAGACCACAGCCGTCGATAACAGTGCCGTCGAGGCCGCCATGGCGATGGAGTCGATAAAGATTGCGCGTCCCGAATGGGACTGGGCGGGCGACCCGCACACGGCCTCGCTCAAAGATTTGCACATATGGGACGGTCGTATTTTCCAGCGCGGCACCATGCATGACTGGTTTTCGAGATTACGAGCGGAAGCGCCGATCCACTACTTTGACAATGGCCCGACGGGTGGGTTCTGGTCTATAACGCGCTATGACGACATCATGGCGGTGGACACCTCGCACAAGATATTTTCGAGCCATGAAAACATCACTCTGGGCGATGCCGACCGCAACTTCCTGCCGACGATGTTCATCGCGAAGGATCAGCCCCACCACACCGCGCAGCGCAAGGCCGCCATGCCGACGGTCACCCGCAAGCGCATGCCGGATCTTGAAGTGCTTGTGCGCGAGCGCGTGTCCGAAGTGCTCGACGGACTGCCTGTGGGCGAGACGTTCAACTGGGTTGACCGCGTGTCGCGTGATCTCACAATCAAGATGCTTGCCACGCTGTTCGGGATGCCCTGGGAAGATCGTCACCTTCTCGCGAAATGGTCGGATACATCGACCGCAAGCGAGTTGATGGGCAATTTCGACGTACCTCCTGTCGAAGAGCGCATGCAGATCCTGTTCGAATGCCTGCAATATTTTCAAGGCCTTTGGGCCGAGCGCGCAGGCGGCGATGGCTGGGATTTCATCTCAATGCTCGCCAATAATCCAGACACACAGGACATGATCAACAACCCCTTCGATTTTATGGGCAATCTCATGCTGCTGATCGTTGGTGGCAACGACACGACGCGCAACACCATGACGGCAAGTGTACAGCTTATGGACGCCCACCCGGAGCAGCTCGCCAAGCTCAAGGCGCGACCGGAGTTGATGAAGAACATGGTCGATGAGGTGATCCGCTATCATACGCCCCTGCCCCACATGCGGCGGACGGTGAAGGAAGACACGGTCTTTCACGGCCACACGATGAAAGCCGGCGAGCGGGTCGTGATGTGGTATATCTCGGGCAATCGGGACGCGGATGTGTTTGCGGAGCCGGATGTGTTCGATATCGAACGGGACAACGCCAACCGGCACATGGCCTTTGGCTTTGGCATTCACCGCTGCATGGGCAACCATGTCGCCGATCTGCAGCTCCGTGTGCTGTGGGAAGAGATCCTCAAACGATTCGAGCGGATCGAGGTGGTGGGCGAGGCGAGCGCGCCACCCAGACCCGCACGGGAGGCCGGTAGGTCGCCCTCGAGGGCGG
>ENA-ORXU01000496-ORXU01000496.1-marine-metagenome-genome-assembly--contig:-NODE-496-length-44403-cov-5.502279_pt1 | contig 44403 bp, 44 predicted proteins | sample MGYA00237869_ERZ511484 | MGnify/ENA metagenome assembly ERZ511484 | reverse complement strand
TGCTATGGGTTGGACTAGACACTCAAAGCGTAGTAGTCGAGCCAGCCTTTTTCTCACATAATCAAATGCTTGTACCTAAAGTAAGTGCCATTCGTCTTAAGACGACTACCATTTGCACGGATCTATAACATAGATGGCAAACCTTATCGTAGACAGTTATGGTGCTTCCAATATCACTGTAACGTTTCGCAGCACTCCGTCCCTCCATAAGGTAAGGGTGACCTCATCGCCACCTTCATAATCGTCCAGAGTTGCGGATAGATCAGCTCCAGATTCGACGTTCCGGCCGCCTACTTTCTGTATGACATCACCGGGAACAAGGCCGCCATTTCGTCCGCGTTCTGCAGGGCGTAGCCCCGCACGATCAGCTGGCCCGTCCGGCTCTATCGAAAGTACAACAACGCCGCTAATGCCGTTCTGGCGTGCCAATGCATCAATCCGCGGATCGAATCGAACACCTAACACCGGTGGGCGATAGACACCTGACGCAATCAATTGCGGCACCACACGTTTAACCAAATCGACAGGTACCGCAAAGCCAATCCCCGAGCTTGCACCAGAGGGGCTGAAAATCGCTGTGTTCACCCCGATCAATCTCCCCGAGCTATCCAATAATGGACCGCCAGAGTTACCGGGATTGATGGCCGCATCGGTTTGGATAAGACCTTCAATCACGCCGTTGCCTAGAGGGATTTCCCGATCAAGTGCCGATACAATCCCAGTGGTCAACGTCCAATCAAGCCCAAACGGATTTCCAATGGCCAAGACGCTTTGTCCGACTTTAAGGTCGGCGCTATTACCCATCGCAACAGATTCTGCAGTGCTGCCATCAAGTTCGACCTGAAGTACCGCCAGATCATATTGAGGCGCCGTCCCAACCAGCCTCGCAGGTAGGAAACGACCATCGGCCATCTGGACATCAGCCCGAACCGCACGTTGGATTACATGCGCGTTCGTTACGATGTGGCCCTCATCTCCCCAAAAGAAACCAGAGCCTGAACCGCTCGGTACGACCTCAGCGCGTCTTAGCCAGGGATCAACGCGCCGCTGACCAGTTGTGATGGACACGACGGACGCCCTTGACGTTTCAAACAGAGAAATAAGCCGTTTTTCCGGCGCTGTAAGTTCCTCAGCCTGAGTAGTCGTAACTATCAGAATTAGGAAAAAAGTAAAACGTTGTCCTGGTTTCATCTTTCTAAACTCACTTGCGCTCTCAGATCAAATCTGAACTTTTATATGTCTAGATGTTTCAATCTAGTCGGACCCTGTACGGCTTATCAAATGCCAATTTTTTACACGTAAGGACTGCGATGGGCACCTGTACTGCCGATCATTCGCTCGTTTCGTCATCGTCTGCAACTTCACCACTATCACTGATGACGATATCAGACAAGTACAGGATAAACTCAACAACCGTCCGAGAAAGGTGCTGAATATGAAAACACCGAATGAGCTACTATTCGGTATATCTCCTAACGTTGCACTTGGTTATTGAATCCAAGTACTCTAAAACGACAGTCGGCTATCGTTTACCATGATGTTTGTAGGACACGGATACGTTCGTATTGTGCAAAGTCGAGGTGAACTTCGTGGCAAGATTACTCCTGCTTCTACGTTTCGCAATAACCCTATCCATAGCTACTAAAGGATCCCATCGTGATTGAAAACACAGCCCTCTTTATTCATGGAGCTGGTGACGCCCGTGTCGGTCGACACACGCCCGCAGAACCGCTCGATTCAGAAGTTTTGGTTTCAATTGCTGCGGTAGGTGTGTGCGGCAGCGATCTTCACTATTTCAAAGACGGTGGTATCGGTGGCGCGGTGATTTCAACGCCATTCGTACCAGGTCACGAATTTTCAGCGACGTTGTGCAGTGATGTGCCGCGGCTGAATTTACAACAGGGTGAGCTCGTGGCTGTGGATCCTGCAACACCATGTCACGCGTGTGAATGGTGCATCAAGGGATATCACAATCTCTGTCCTCGAGTGAAGTTTATTGGTGCACCACCGTTTAATGGAGCGATGACACAGTCATTGGCTGTACCCGAATCAGCGCTTATAAAGATGACAACGGGCATGAGCGCAGATCAGGCTGCAATGTTGGAGCCGTTGGGTGTATGTATTCATGCCATTGATTTGGCTAAGCCTCGTTTGATGGAATCAGTTGGCGTGCTCGGCTGTGGTGGCATTGGTCTGGGCATTATTCAACTTCTCAAACTGTGTGGATGTCAACAGATCATAGGCATAGATCCTCAACTACACCGTATTAAGAAAGCGGAGTCTTTGGGCGCTCACAGCGCCGGCCATACTATTGAAGCATTACAGGAATTCACGGGAGGTCGGGGCTGCGATCTGGTTATAGAAGCAACTAATTCACCCGATGGGATGTTGCATGCCATCCAGTCAGCTGCCATCGGTGGCCGCGTCATACTGGTTGGTATCCCCGATGGCGACACTTACACAACTCTATCTGCAGCTGAGGCAAGACGTCGAGGGCTTGATTTACGCTTCTCAAGACGCATGGGAGATGTATACCCGCGCGCCATAACTCTAGTGCACGAGCAACGAATAGATGTGGACACTCTCATAACACATCGTTTCCCGCTGGATAAATCTCCGGAGGCATTCCGTCTTCAAAACGAGGAGACAGACGGTCTGATAAAAAGCATGATTTACCCCTGATAGCCTCTATATTTGTAGGTTACTTGGTCACTTGGCCATAGCCTTTGAATTTTTCTACCACTACAGCCATCCCAGCATCAGGTAATATTTCCATCCCCCCTGCTAACTTGGCGTGATAGAACTGTTTTAACAGTGTTTCAAGTTCAACCGCTGCCCACATCGCATTGTCGAGATCTTTACCACCAGCGATCATGCCGTGATGAGCGAGAAGGCAAGCACTCCAATCAAGCATGGCCTGTGTGATCGCTGCAGAAAGTTCAGGTGTACCAAACGGTTCATAGTGTGCATATCGCACGGAGTTTCCACCAAACGCAGCGATCATATAATGGCAGGCAGGTATATCTTTACGGGCAAGTGAAACCACGGTAGCGAAGGTTGAGTGAGAGTGCACGATAGCGTGGATATCCGGCTTTTCCTTCAATATTGTCTTGTAAAGATGCCATTCAGAGGATGATTTGAATGGACCATCCCTAATTACAACCCGGTTTTGCAATATCTTTATCGGTCATTGGGTCATAGGGAATCCCGCCAGGTGTGATCATCATAAGTAATTCTTGTCGTTCACTGATTTTTCCGGAAGTCCCTTGATTTAAGCCAGAATCGTTCATTCGGAGACACAGTTCTATGATTTTTTTTGTTTTTGATTTTCAGTCATTGCAATTTTCAAAGCTAACCCTAGTGATGCATATCGAGTAGTGCTTTGGCAGTTTGCGCATCGGTAACCAAATCAGATACTAGCCCTTGATTCAGTACTGCCATAAGCGCAGCCACCTTGTTCGGACCACCTGATATCATCATTCGCCGCGGAATTTTTCTGAACTCAATACCTGATACTCCAATAATGCGTCTGTTAATTGGGTGATCAACTATCTCGCCACGGCTATCGATGTAATAACCCAGGAAATTTCCAATCGCACCTGCTTTTTCTACACTATGAAATTCATCGTCGTTGACCATACTGACAACGCGGATAGTGGCACTGTCTAGTCCGCCTATGCTGACAATGGCTAGATCAGATGACAGCGCCATTTTTCGTATTTCTTTGCACATGGGCTGTGCAACCAATAATTCGCGCGTACTTTGCGAATCACAGACGATGGGGGCTGCAAGATAGTGACACTCAGCGTTCAGTTTTTCGGCCAGCGCCGTTGTGGCTTGGTACCGGGCTACCGACGACATACGGGTTAACGCACCGAGTAAGGAAATGACGGATACGTTCTCGGTAGGTCGTGGATCGAGTTGCATGACCATCTCTCTTAACGTCACGCCCCAGCCTACACTTATTGCCATGTTGTTATGGATAGCCCGATGAACGTACTCACCCGCAGCAGCACCGATTTGTCGGGCTAATTCTTGTTTATTCTCAGCCTGTACAAGGCACACATCCGCGCTGTCGAGACTAAAACAATGCACTAATGCTTCTGCCAGATCCAGATTCTCAACCAGTGGTGAATTAATGCTTATTGTGACAACACCTCGCTCACGTGCTTCCGCCAGCAACCGAATGACGCGAGCACGCCCGATACCTAATTCAGCTGAAATTTGCTGTTGTGTAAGGCCCAGCTGATAGTAGTAGCGCGCAATGCGCACGGCTAACTGTTCGGGCCATTCATCGTTGACTGGACCGTGTTCACCGCTCATCTGATCACTATTGAGTCGTGGTATTGATATTCCTGAGGCGTTCTACTCATACTCATGATGCGGGTACCGGTGCCTTGGACGCTGTAAGCCGAAGATCATAAACCTGATGACCAGTTGCCCAATAATCGTGACGCTTTATTCCATATCACTGTACAACGGGAACACCGCCGTTACAAATGACAGCGACTAAAAACATATGTCTTGTAATCGATAACTCTCTGTGGCAGGGTTATGTGGTGCATGGAAACAATTCGATGACAATGGCGTTTTTGTACAAAAGAAGCTTGGACACAGTCAAGCAGGGAGTGCGTCGGTGAGTGCCGAACGCACACTGCTGCCGCGATGGCTTCGATCCGAGCATCCATTTCCCTGGCTGTTCCCGGTCACTTCACTACTGATTGTCTTTGGTCTGTACCCGGTTCTCTACTCGCTTTGGTTATCTTTCTACAAGCGTAACCCCGCCACACGGAAGGAGACTTTCCTGCCCTCTTATAACTGGAGCAAGATGTTCTCTGACGATAGAGTCTGGGATGCGGTGCAGGTAACCTTCAGCTATGCCTGTATTGCACTGGTGCTGCAGTTGACGCTCGGTATGCTGATTGCTTTGCTGCTCGACTCCGACAAAAAAGGATTCGGTGTTCTTCGGGCGCTTATGACATTGCCTTTAGTGGTTCCGCCTGCGGTAACCGGCATGATGTTTTTGTTAATGTACGACAGCTCCTTTGGTGTGATCAGCAATGCGTTGTATTCGCTCAATCTCTTATCGCCCAGCGCTCCTATTCTGGGTACCGGTTCGACAGCGCTGTGGGGCGTGATAATAGCTGACGTGTGGCAATGGACGCCATTTATGGTGTTGATAATGCTGGCAGGACTCAGGGCTTTGCCGAAGGAGCCCTTTGAAGCTGCATCGATTGACGGCGCATCTGCAATTCAGTCATTTTTCCATCTCACACTGCCGATGATGTCGAAGATAATCGCACTGGCAGTATTGATTCGCGGTATCGATTTGTTCCGTGTTTATGACTACGTAAAAGTAATGACCGACAGTGGGCCTGGTACTGCCACCGAAACCATGACTGCCTACGCGGGTACCGTTTATTTCAAGAGTGCCAACTTCCCTTATGCATCAACTGTCGCGTTGGCGACGCTTATCCTGGTGCTGTTGACAGCAACTATTTTCATAAAAATCTTCAAGGTACGATTTTAATGAATGCATCTGCGGCGAAAGGCTTTCTCAGGTACACATTATCCATACTGATCGTCTGTATATTTGTGTTTCCTATCGCATGGTTTGCGTTGACGTCCATCAAGCCCGTCTCGGCGGTTTTCAATAAGGATAAGGTCGTTGTTTTCGACTTTAAGCCAACCTTTGAGAACTATCAGGTAACAGTTTTGGGAGGAAACAAATCAGAAACGGAGTCTGGAAGCAGCATTGGCATGGGAACCAGTGGGTCAGGAGCCTATGATGGCCGTGGCGCTATTGTATCGTCCTTGATAATCGCCATCGCATCTACGTTTCTGGCAACGCTTATTTCACTGCTAGCAGCCTACGCGCTATCGAGGCTCAAGTTTAGAGGTTCGCAAGGCTACATGCAGTGGATACTGTCTCAACGGTTTCTTCCCCCGATAGCGGTCATCATTCCACTTGTTTTCATTTTTCGAGACTTGGGATTAAGAGACACGCATTTTGGAATTATCATTGCGCATACGCTGATCAACATACCTATTGCGCTGCTGATTCTTAAATCATTCTTCGATGATGTTCCGATAGAAATCGATCAAGCCGCAATGATAGATGGCGCTACTAGATTCCAGTGCTTCTACCTGGTGGTGGTACCGATGATCAAAGGTGGTATAGCAGCTACCGCTGTGTTGTGCTTCATATTCTCGTGGACAGAGTTCCTGCTATCTCTGTTCCTCACGACGTCTATTCGGACTATTCCCGTAAAAATCACGACATTTGTAACCTCCACTGGATCTGAGTGGGGATATATATCGGCATTGGGAACAGCCGCCATTGTTCCTGGTTTCATCTTCATTCTTCTAGTTCAAAACCATTTGGTCAGAGGCTTGACAATGGGTGCCGTTAAAGACTGATGCGCTGACTGCATCTAATACATCAGAGGAGAAATTCAATGAGTTTTAAACGATTTCAGAAACAAACTTTCCTAATTGACTCTGCTAGAGCCTTCAGTTCCGGGAAAATGAGTAAGCGGGATTTTTTAAAAAACATGGGCATCGCAGGTGTTGGAATATCGGCATACTCTGCGGGTCTGCTGGGAACGCAAAGACCCTTTTTCGGAAATGTTGCGCATGCCGCTGAAAACAATACGCCCCAGGATGTAGCAGACTTCCTGCGCGAGGCCGGCAAGCCGTTTGCCGGGACGACAATTCGTTATACGTCTGAAGCAACCCCGCCAACCAACATCCTGAATGAACTCAAAAGTGAATTTACAGAGTTGACGGGGATTAATGTAGAAATCGAAATCGTACCGTTAGAGCAGGTGCTTGCAAAAGCAACGCAAGATGTTCAAGGGCAGCTAGGAACTTACGACATCTACTACCTCGACCAAGCCTGGACGTCCACATTCTCACCAGACACCATAGATCCGGTTGAGTACTACGCTGAGAAGCCCGATTTGGCAATGCCGGGGTTTGATTTTGACGATTTCTCGACACCGTTAGTAGAAGGAATTTGTAAATACGATGGTAAGTGGGTCGGTGTTCCTTTTGACATTCCAATCTTTACACTCATGTATCGAAAGGACTTATTGGAAAAGCACGGTATCGCGGTTCCCGAGACGTACGAGCAATTCACGTCAGCTGTTGAACTCATTTCTAAAGAAGAAGCTGAGAACAATATTTACGGTACGGGTCTTCAGGCTAAATCTGGCCATTATTCACTAGAGTGCGACTGGTCACAAGCGGTTTGGGGACACGGTGGATCCATATTTGGTGCTGATAAAAACTTCTCTGGTAACGATGCTCAGGGTGTAGAAGGGCTTGAGTGGTATATGAATCTGCTAAAGAACTCTCCCGCTGCATCGGTGACATCAACTTGGGATGGTCAGTGGCAAATGGGTGCTTCCGGTCAGATAGCTATGGCACAGAGTTGGGCTGAGTTTTTTCCGGGGTGGAATGCAGATGATTCTGAAGTTAAGGGTCTGTGGGAAATGGCCAAGCCTCTACAGGGGCCCGCAACGTTGCGCTCCAGAGATGATGTTGGCTTCGGTGAGATTCCCAACTGGGGTCATCAAGGGGGATCCAGTATTGCGCTGTCACGATACTCGAAGAATGTCGACGCCGCATGGTTGTTCATGCAGTGGGCATGTTCCAAAGACATCATGACTCGCTGCACGCTGGCGGGCGGTTTTGCTCCCATGAGAAATTCGTCATACACCGACCCTCGGATTCTTGAACGAAAGGATCTGGAAGGTAGTGGCACCACGCGCCATCTGGATACGGTCAAATGGACGATAGACAACGTGATGGCCTCTGAACCTGATCTGCCAATTTGGGCAGGTGTGGCGAACAACGAAATCCCGACTGAGCTGGGGAAGTTGCTCACCGGTCAGGATTACGATGGAAGCGCCAAGAAGTGTATGGATAAGATTGCAGAGCTGGTGGACGCCGTTGTCGACGAGGCAGAACTCGGTTAAACGATAAGACAACTTCCCCTTCTCTGCCGGAAAAGAGTGGGGGGAGCCGTTTAATCATCCTGATCCTATAGACGACCCTCAACAAGCTTAAATCACTATGGCCTCGGTAAAAATATCCAATCTAAGAAAGGAGTATGGACCGGTGCAGGTGTTGCATAGTCTTGACCTGGAGGTTGCTGATGGCAAGTTTGTCGTTTTGCTGGGTCCATCTGGATGTGGTAAATCCACACTACTTCGGATGATTGCGGGTCTTGAGCCCATAACAGCTGGAGACGTCTATTTCGACAAGAGACGTGTGAATGACGTGCACTCGAAAGACAGAAATATCGCCATGGTTTTCCAGAACTATGCGTTATATGCACACATGAGTGTGCGTAAGAATATGGCGTTCTCCATGCGGTTGAACAAAGTGGATAAAAAGGTGATTGCCGACAAGGTGGCATGGGCCGCCTCGATACTGGGTCTGGAGCCTCTTCTGGACAGATTGCCCAAAGAGTTGTCGGGTGGTCAGCGGCAGCGCGTAGCGATGGGGCGCGCGATAGTCCGAGATCCTGATGTATTTCTATTTGATGAACCATTGTCTAATCTGGACGCCAAGCTCCGGGTACAGATGAGAACTGAAATCAAGGAGCTTCATCAACGCCTGAAAACAACCACTGTTTACGTCACCCACGATCAAATTGAAGCAATGACTATGGCTGATGACGTTGTTATCATGCGTGATGGCGTCATTGAGCAGGTAGGCTCCCCTATGGATATTTATGACAATCCAAGGAACTTGTTCGTCGCCCAGTTCATAGGATCACCCGGAATGAACATTATTAAATGCCGAGTATCAGAGGTAGGTGGCAAATTATTTGCCAAAAATGAAGAGCTAAGCCTGCCGTTACCCTTGGATGCTAATGTCAAAACCGGGCAGTCTATCTATTATGGAATCAGGCCCGAGCATCTTGTCTCTTTTAAACCAATGTCATTGAATGATGCCTCTGTAGATAAGCACATCGTCGGGGTAGTTAGAGTAGTTGAGCCGACAGGACCTGAAATACACGTTTATTCAAAGCTGGCAGGACAAGACGTTTGCGCGATAACACGCGACCGGATAGTCTGGGAAACTGGCGAGAAAATCCACTTTACACCTAACGTTGAGCACGTACACCTATTCGATGGAGACTCCAGGTTAGCCATTTAGCCGAACAATTAACTACCGCTTTACGTGTTAGATCTCCTGAGATATGGAGCCGTTAAATTGATTTCAACGAGTGTGAGTGCATTGCCATGTCTAAACCACTTGTAGCTATAACAGGAGCAAGCTCCGGCATAGGAGAAGCCACTGCGCGGGCGTTTTCAGCTCAGGGTCATCCATTGCTACTTATGGCAAGAAGATTAGAACGCATGACGGCGTTGGATCTTCCCGATTCGATGTGTCGGTGTGTTGATGTGCGGGATAGAGATGCGATAGCACAGGCTTTAACAGAGGCTGAAGCGCAGTACGGTCCGGTTGACTGCCTGTTTAACAATGCTGGCATTGCTCGACTGGGTGATATCGGGACTCAAGATCCAATGGAATGGGACGAAAGTATAGATATTAATATCAAGGGTGTAATGAACACATTGCATCCGGTCATCAGTAGCATGAAAGAACGAAAGCATGGAACCATCGTCAATATGAGTTCCATTGCTGGCAGAAAAATCTATCCCGATCACACTGTATATTGTGGCAGCAAGTATTTTGTCCATGCTATATCGGAAAGTTTACGCGGTTATCTAGCACCTCACGATGTACGCGTCATTGTCATATCACCCGGGATCATCGACACCGAGGTACTCGATCATGTCACTGACCCGAACACGTTGAAAGCTTATAAGGATAACAAGCATAGAATCGGTGGAGGCATTTCTGCTGATCATGTTGCCAACATGATCCTGTTTGCTTACCAAATGCCGCAGAACGTACTCATCCAGGAAATGGTTGTAACTCCCACACGGCAGGAGTTCTAGGCATTGAGTGAAGTATTGGTCATAGGGCTAGACAGTTCTACGCAAAGCACGAAAGCCATTGCATGGAATATAGCTGGAGATGCAGTGGCGATTGGTCGCGCAGAGATCCCAATGAGTAACCCCAGGCTGGATTGTTTTGAGCAAAACCCGGATGACTGGTGGTCAGCTTGTATTGATTCTCTCAAGGAGTGTGTTGCTCAGCTCAAGTCACAGGGTATCGAGTCATCGGTAATAAAGGGTTTGTCGATATCCAACCAACGTGAAACGCTTGGTTGCTTCGACAAGGACGGGCGTGCTACTTATCCTGCCATGTTGTGGCTCGACGAGAGAAGCCGAAAGCAGGTGGCGGAGTTTCCGGAGCAATTTGGCGCTGACAATATTCACCGCATAACCGGTCGTCCACCGGATATTACGCCTTGTCTATACCGGTTCCTGTGGTTGAAAGAAAATGAACCATCGGTCTGGGCCCGCACCGCTTTTTTCGTGGATGTACAAGCCTACCTTGTGCGGCAGTTGTGCGGAGGACACTTCCGCACGGGTTGGTTCAGCGCTGATCCCATGGGTATTCTCGATTTGACTACCCGCACTTGGTCTGGTCCATTGCTAGAGGCCATAGAGCTGGATGAAGAAAAGTTACCTGAGCTACACGCTCCAGGCTCGCTATTGGGTACTATTACTGCTGAGAATGCTGAGCTAACGGGGCTACCGTCCGAGTTGGCAATCTATGCCGGTGGTGGTGATGGGCAGTGCGCCGGGTTAGGGACTAACTGCACATCATCCGAGCGAGCTTATATTAATCTTGGTACTGCAATCGTCTCTGGAGTGTGGTCTTCTGAGTATCGCTATAGTAGAAGTTGGCGAACTGAGCTTGCGGCGCAAGGCGAGGGGTATATCTATGAAACCTGCCTTCGATCTGGTGCGTTTCTGTTGGATTGGTTTGTGGATCAATTCGTTACGAACGGTAAAGCGGATGCGAGTGTATTCAATAGATTAGAGCAGGCGGCTAATCACCTACCTATCGGTTCTGACGGCTTGCTTGTACAGCCCTATTTCTCCGGCGTTATGGATCCGCACTGGGACACCGCGGCACGGGGAGTTATTCTGGGCTTGAGTGCAAGCCACAACGAGACGCATATCTACCGTGCAATCCTTGAGGCCATAACACTGGATCAGGTGATGAGCACGGAAGATATGGAAGCTGTGTTGACACACAATATCGACCATTATGTCGCCATAGGTGGGGGGGCAAACAGCTCTCTTTGGTGTCAGATGCTCGCAGATGCGTCAGGTAAGACAGTATTAGTGAGTGCCACAGTTGAAGCCTCTGCGTTGGGGGCCGGAATGATTGCCGCTTTCGGTGCAGGCTGTTTCTCGAGTATTGAAGAAGCTGCCGACAGTATGTCTGGTAGCACATCAGCGGTGGAACCCAACCCTGTAGTGTTTGATCGCTACCGCGAATTGTTGAGCATCTATCGAAAGCTGTACCACGCTACTGCACAGATTAACCACGATCTTGTGGCCTTTGCTGAAAATTCATCTGATCGAGTGGATATTGTATAAATCTATGAGCGACTACAGCGGCATACTCAATGAACTTGTAGACGGCAGCTGGGTAGAACCGGGCACAGGCAAGCAGTACGATATTGGTATAAAAGATATCGTCATTCGCGACACCCTCGATGGCGCCGAGGCAGAGTTAATTGCCAACTTACATAAAAATCAGGCAATAACTATCGTTTCAGATCCGTATACCCACGATGCGTTAGGCCATCGGGTGTTCAAAGCGCTCGAGGCAGATGGACAAAATGTTAAAGAATATGTATGGGAGAACCCTGTGTGCTCTGATGAGGGCGTGGATCATATTCGAGATGCCACGCGCAACTGCGATGTGCGCATAGCGGTAGGTTCCGGCACCGTCAACGATACTGTCAAATACGCAAGCTTCCTAGATGAGCGGGATTACTCGGTGTTCGCAACATCGCCAATGAATGCTTTTACAACAGGTACCGCTTCTGTGTCCTTTGGCGGGTTTAAAAGATCGATTACTTGTCGAGGCGCACAGGGGGTATTTTTTGATCTTTCTACGCTGGCTAACTGTCCACCACGACTGATCTCCGCGGCATTTGCTGATGTCATCTGCCGTACAACAGCACAGGTTGACTGGCTGATGTCACACTTACTTTTCGATACCACCTACACTGAAACACCCTACACACTTTTATCTTATGACGAGTCCGGCATGGTTGATGGTGCTGATAAGTTACTCGATGGGAATATAGACTCTTTGGGTATGCTGACTAGGATTTCAGCGATCATGGGGCTGGGTACGCATTTTACCGAAACGACGCACAGCGGCAGTATGGCGGAGCATATGATTTCCCACTACATCGATATGTTTGCTAAAGACAAACATCCACGCTCCTCACACGGTGAACAAGTGGGTATAGCAACCATAACGATGTCCCAGTTACAACATCTGGTTCTCGATGATGAAACCGCCCCGGTCATGCATCCTACCCGAATTGATACTAATGCCCTGCTATCGCGCTTTGGCTCTGCAAGTGTTGACGATCTGATCAAGGAAACTGAAAAAAAGGCAATTGACCAACGCACTGCCGATAGTCTCAATGCACGTTTCGATAAAGATTGGGATGATCTTAGAGGGCAGTTGAAAAAAGTCATGATGCCCTACGACAGGTTGAATGATGCTATGCAAAAAGCAGGATGTCAGAGAACAGCCGGAGATTTGGGCCTGGATGCTGAATTCTATAGAGAGGCTGTGACTGGAGCGCGTTATATCCGAGATCGTTTTAGCATGCTGGATATCGTTGACGACAGCGTAGGGTTACAGAAATTTGCAGAAGCTATGCCGGTTTAATCGATAAATCTATAACATGGGTAGTGTGTAAAAAGGCATGGCAAAGATAGCTATACTTGGAGCAGGGGTCATGGGTGGGGCGCTAAGCGTTCCAGCAACTGTTGACAACGATGTCACTCTGATCGGTAGCCCTCTCGACGACGATATCGTCCAATCTGTACGGCAGACTAGACACCATCCTGGCTTAGATCTTCTCCTACCTGACACACTGGCAGTACGGTGTGCAACGGAATATAACGATAGAATTATAAGCGACGCTGACGTCATTGTTATCGGCGTCAGTAGTCCGGGTGTTGAATGGGCATTGCACGAAATGGCTAGTCGACATGCTAAGCCTGACATTCTTGCTCTAGTCACCAAAGGTTTAGTGGCAAGCCCGGATGCCCAGGCCCCTCCGCAAACCTATGCGCAGTACATAGATCCAGAGCGTACGTATCCAGCTAATCGGGTGGTGGGTATCGGTGGTCCTTGCATAGCACGTGAATTGGCATTGAAATATCCTACCCGTGTCAGTTTCGCATCTAATGACTCAAACGCTGCCAGTAAGCTTCGTACAATAATGCAGACGGATTACTACCGCATTACTACCCACAGCGATATCACCGGGCTGGAAGCCTGTGCTGCGTTGAAAAACTTCATGTGCATTGGCGTAAGTGCCATGTTCAGTGCTCACGAGCTAGATGGTGGTTACGCTAAAAACCCCATGGCTGCTCTGTACAATCAGGCTGTCAGGGAAATCGCGATATTAAGTCATTGGATTACCCAAGCGGCAACTTCAGCAACAAACAAGACCGACAAACAGTCACGGATACTTGGACTTTCCAATGTCGCTTTCGATCTCGCTGGAATGGGGGATTTACACGTGACTGTCGGAGGTGGCAGAAATAGTCGATTAGGACGACTGATGGGGGCCGGAGAAAGGCTACAACACATTATGCAAAACTCAATGAGTGGAGTGACGGTTGAGGGTGTCGATACTGGCCGGCGATTGCTTTCAGGTTTTCGTGCGGCCTGCAACAGCGGTGAATTAGACATTCAGGCGTTGCCGTTAGCAAGTGCTATTCTGGCTGCTATTGCTGATAATGAGCCGTTTAGTTTTGACTTCAAATTGTTACCGGACTAACGGTAAAGCAGGAAAAAATGAAAATAGCGATCGCAGGTGATAGCGCGGGGGCAGTTCTAGCAAAAGAACTGGCACAACATCTTGCAGAACGCTTTGATGTGCATTTGCTGTCAGAGAATCCTGATCAGGACTCATAATCGCTTGGTCGCAAGTTCAAGTCTTGGCGGACCCACCACTTCCTCCAGTCTTTGAAAGATTAACACTTCACGCTGAGTATCGTTGTTAGCTATGCTTTGGACTGCGTATTCAAAGTCTCTCAATTGAAGCAATTTTCCCAAATCTTCGGCTAAGTAGCCTCGCAAGAGGGGATCACTATCGGCAATAAGATATCTTCGATGTCATGACTGCTCAAAGGATTTTCCCTGCCCCCAACTTTATATGCTTCAAGTTTAGTAGCGATGAAATGCGCGGAGTCGACTACTCGAATAGACACTCCAGTTGATAGCTCAACATTACTTGCTGACTCTACTGCGGAACAATACCCACGATTAGTAAACCCCAAAATACTCGCATCATCTGGCATAAAATCTACCTTCAAGCCGCCAAATCGCATTCTGCAAATAACATCGTTGTGCATTTATTCACTGAAACCTCGTTCTCGCAAACTTGATTGAATCTCTCGCCAATGCGATTTACTCAAGATCTGCACAATCAGATCTACGTCATCAGTAAATCTTATGCTTTGCAACGCCAACTCATCAGTTACATGTAGGGCCGTCGTGCTTCCACCGACAAATGCCACCACTGGTAGCCACTCTGATCCCAAGCCCTTCGCTACCAGAGTTAACATTTGCTCTGCTAAATGCTTTGCTAGCATGGCTACTCCTTGAAAGCTTGGTTTAACAGCTTCACAGCTAGATTCGCCTCTCTCGCCCCACCCACTCTGATCGCATCTACCAATGCCAGAAATTCGTACAGCTTTGGATCAATGGCAGCTGCCATAGCAACGCTCTTATACAGAGGTTGAATAGATTGTCCCATCACTGAGACAGTTGCATCTGGCCATACGAATACAGAGTCAGATCCACTGATTAATTGTTTATTCAGAACTGGCGCTGCGTGGGCTGTTGGCGTTCCTTTAACTAGCTCAGCAGTTTTGCCGTAAACACTAACTTGATGCCATAGATAATGAATTCCAATAACGATTTCGTGTTGAGGATAAGTTCTTGACTCTTTCGCGCGCGCTTCGCCAGCCCCACATCCAGACTCCGGTAACTGAAGCGTTCACTTCAGTCTTACCGACACCAGTGAGCTCATCAAGGTGCCGCACACTGACTGAGAAATTGCCCTGCGCGATCTCACTTACCTGGTTAGGCGAAGACTTCTCCATACTGATCAATTTTAGCAAGATAAGGATATCTTGACTCTTCATGTACAGTTCACTTGTCGTCAGCTGTCCGCGGGCAAAGGACACTTTGCAAGAATTCGGCTAATTTTTCTAGGCCCGGATTTTCTCTGAACCCGATAACCTTTTGTCGACAGGGACGTACGCGATGTTGCGCGCATTAATGATGCTGAAGGCGTTGCACGCCTGATAAAACTACTCGCTATACGAACACCCGCAGCCGCTCTCCCTCAGGTTCATGAGTAGTTCGGCGTTACCCTTAGTCGATGCGGAGTCTACACGCTGAATCGAATTACACAATGGTTGCTAGGGCGGGACGCGCAGTGGCAGAATCGAACCGGCAACCCCGTTGGGGGGCGCCTGGCCCGGCAGCCGGCGCTGTGCCAACACGGGTATTTTCAGTCGTGGAAGCCCAGTCTTTGTAACACCTTTCCAGACCCGTAGTTTCAACAACTTAGCGGACTGATGTCCCGACGATTGACTTCTGCGTCCAACCGAGCACCATTGATTCACGCAAATTTCCGCTGGGAGTGTAAGAAGAATAAACTGCCTATTACCTACAAACCACCACACTAAACTACCTACCGTCACGATACTTTAGCAGTCAGACGGCTACCCATTTTCTACCACCTACTGTTTGACACGCTGGCTGCGGACCCATCAGCACACTCCATCCCACATCTGGCACCTGATCGATCTCCACCGCACAGCCATTGCCCTGGCCGGGCGCCCCTAGCCGGGCGCCCACGCTCTTCAGCTACCTAACAAACCGCTGTTGCTTCGGTAAGATACCAAACCAGCCTCGCCTCTTGCAGATCCACTAAGGTGTACAAAATGAAAAGGCTGCGCCATTCCATCTACTGCTGAATACATACAGAGACGGGAAACGACAACGCGATTGGGTATCGTTGCACCGCGAATGCTGGGAGGTGAGAAGAGTGCTGACATAGTCGTCCTTGTTTTTTTCGGTCATTTGCTACGCTAAAAATGCTCGCACAAACAAATTCTACTATTAGCCTAGTAGCCAGCCAGTCACGTTTCCTTGTAGTATTCACTGGCTTGCATGACCGTAAGAATAGCTTAGCGAATAAACTGATCTACATAATCCTCACCAAGTCCCACGGCCCTATAGTGTGCTCGGCATGTGTCGATTTTAGTAAATACATCTTCATAGCCTAGAACTTCACCCCAAGGGTCGACATAACACATCACCCCATTGACTTGAAAATACGTGATCATCTCATCAACACCTTCTGGTACAACTAGCGTATGTGTTTCACCCGGTGGTTCGTACACATAAGAGCCTTCCTCAGCCATCCAATCATGTTCTAAGTAGTGCCAACGACCTTTCAATACCCAACCATGAACGGGCTGCGGGTGCCGATGTCGGGAAAGCACACCAGACTGTGTCACTTTCAACAAGTTCATCCAGTAGCCTTGCGATCGGTTTAAACACAGTGGACGAAACCAGACGTTCTCAGCTTGAGGTACCCATATGCGGTCATCTTCTGGAATCGCATTAGGGACTACGATCTCCGTTTGTGCATCCTTAGGAAAAGGTAGCTGATAAGGGGTACGTTCGTCGTATTGTTTTTCTTCACTCATTTCTTTCCATTCCTATTTAGAGCGCTTTATATCCGCCATCTACTGGGTATATAGAACCGGTGACAAAACTTGCGTCGTCAGACAACAACCATTTTACGACATTTCCAACTTCGGTCGCTTTTCCCCAACGTTTCATAGGAGTACGGCTCAGGATCGCGTCATTGCGTTCGGGTGCATCTCTCAAACCTTGCGTCATTTCGGTTTCTATCCAACCTGGAGCAACCGCATTTACACGTATGTGATTCTCTGCCCACTTTCCAGCGAGTGATTTAGTGAGCTGCGCAACCCCTCCTTTGGAGGCGGAATAGGCTGGCACTACTGGTCCACCGAATGTACTGAGCATGGAAGCGGTATTTACAATTGCACCCCTGCTTTGAGCTAACAAGGGCTGTGCAGCAACACAACAGCGCATAGTACCAATGAGATTCACTTCAATAACTTTCTGGAATACTGCTAAGTCATATTCAGCGTCTCGCTGAAGGATACCCGCACAATTTACGAGTGCATGAAGAGAGTCCAACTTAGAAAAAAGTTTATTTACAGAAGCATCGTCTGTCACGTCAAGCAGGCAAACTTCAATGCCTGTTGACCGGTCAAACGCGTCTACTTCGTCTTGTGAATTACTGGCCGCGATGACATGCCAACCAGCGGTGCTCATTACTTGAGCCACAGCAGCACCAATTCCACGAGTGCCACCGGTTACAACGACATTATTTTTCATTATTTTTTATACCAGCTATATGCACTTACAAAGGCAACTGAACGTTTATGTAATGCATCCATGTCGTAATTGGGTTTGAACAACGCAGACCCTTAACCAAAACTGTTTGCACCAACGCTCAAAAATTCTGCCGTTTTTTCGGGAGTAACTCCTCCAACGACAGCGACTTGTGCGCTAGTAGGAAGAACAGCTCTCATTGCGCAGAAGGCATTAGGCGATATTAGTTCAGCTAAAAAATATATTAACATGTCTGCACCTAAATCTAATGCAACAAAAGCCTCGCTGGGTGTTGCTCACCTGGGCACCATTTAACACTAAGCGCCAATGCTCTAACCCCCACTGCTGAATTCACATTTGGAGACACGATATTGTTGCCACCGGCCTGCACAACGTCACTCACATCATGACTCGTTCAAACAGTTCCCGCCGCGATGATAACCTCGTCTGATGACCTGCCTGCTATTCGTTCGATAGACACTAGAGGGTCGGGTGAATTCATCGGCACTTCCAAGAATTCGAAATGTAGAGTCGATTAATGTCTCTGCAAACTCAATAGCTCTTTCCGGATCCAACCCTCTCAAAATAGGTATCAAAGGATTGTCTGTTAGTGCTTTATCCCATTGCATCAAGTTAAAAGTCCAGCAGCATTTGCAATGGCAAAATGTCCTCGGGCCACAATATGGTCCGTAGCGCGCTGACACTTAATATCAAGGATTTCAAGGGCAATTCGATAGCGTTCAGAAAGATCATCACTACCGACAATGATTATCGGATCTTCGTTCACCCTGCCGTTTGTTGCTCCTTTTATTTCTGCACCAATTAGCATCCCTGATAAGTAATCTGCAACCTCCCCTTCACCGATCAATCCAAAAAGAGGTAATGTGCGAGCACTAAATAGTCGTTGTAGCAATTGAGTTCCAGAATCATATCCCACTCTCACTCCCATCAAAAAACCTTGCTCACTAAATTCAGATTCTTTTACCAAGGCACCAAGAATCGTATGCTTGAGCAAGGTCGCATATATTTCACCGCTCATGTAGGTTTCGAAATTATCAATACAACTGTCGCGTACTCTTACCCATTTGCTGTGGGTACCGGGCATAACGAAAATACCGTCTGTCTGACCTTGATCAACGGCGCCTACTAGTTGCGTTTCTTCTCCTCGAATCACATCCGGAGCGCCATTGATGATGGTCTTTACACCCGTTACAAAATACATCTGTAAACCAGACTCTGTACTAAATGGGAGCAACCCTCCCGCCATTTGATCAACACCCGTAGGCAGCGGTAAATAGTGTGTTTCCAACCAACCGTTGCGACTGGTAATCATTCCTGAAACTATGACAGGCGTTGTTTTGGCCCAATGACTCAGTAGGCGATCAAGTACCGCTTCGAAATTCTTATCGGGCACCTGCATGATACCGTCCGGTGAATAGAGTTGATCTAGAATTTCTCCGCGCGCGCCTAATAAGTAGGCACGCAGTGAAGAAGTTCCCCAATCAATTCCAATTAGAACTGGATTAGATTCGACCGAATTCATTTAACAGATCTTCAACCGTTTTTCCTTGAAGAACCCACTTGCGAGTCTCTTCCTCTCTGTCAGCTTGTTCTTGCGCCAATCTAACAACCTCTTCCGCACGTTCTAGCGGTACGACAGTGACGCCCATCAAATCAGCAACAATAAAATCACCTGGATTAACTATCACTCCACCACATTGGATCGGTACGTTGATAGAGAGCTCTTCTTTTCGTTGTGAAAACATTGTGTGAGTACCACGAGGTGTTATAGCTCGCGTCCAGATCGGCCAATTAATATCCTCAAGCTCATCCGTATCACGGCCCGCTCCATCAACGACCATCGCTCGTATTCCGCGGTTTAGTGCTAGGCCTCCCATCAAACCACCTACGACTGACGTGTTCAAATCACCACCAGCATCAACCACAATTACATCACCTTCCTGTCCCATCTCCAATGCTTTTAGTGGATCAACAAGATCACCTTGCGACAGCTGAACAGTTATCGCCTGCCCAGTAACTTTTGCGCGAAAAGCAGGTTTGATACCGCTATCCATGACACCCTGCCGATACTGAACATCGGCAAATATAGCAGTGGCAGAAAAGCTCTCTATTACCTTTTCAAACTTAACCCTTAATTCGGCGTTCCTTTCAAATTCGTTATAGACTTTTAGCATTATTTTTTCCATGTAGAGAGTTTGCAGTGCCCAGCGTAAGGTAGTTAACTGGGAATCTAGGTTCCTGACCCGTCAGTACCCTAGCAACCTCATTCGCAGCTGTTTCTCTTGCGGTAAGAATGGATTCTTCAGAGTAATAAGCCACATGTGGCGTCACTAGAACATTGGGTAAAGAAAAAAGCGGATTATCATTCGGCGACCATTCAGCTCGTTTCGCGGGCTCTTCCTCCGGATCATCCAATCCGACCGCACTGATGTGACCGTCAGTAAGCGCGCGATACAAGGCTTGGTTATCAATTGTCGGTCCTCTACCTGTGTTGATAACTATTGCGCCTGGCCTCATCGCTTTAAATTCCGCATCGGATAAGAAGTGATGCGTATCAGTTGTCATCGGAGCCTGCATTAAAAGATAATCGGAACGAGCCAGTAGCTCCTCCTTCGATACGAGTTCTACATTTTTTGCAGCCGCCACCTCAGGGGGTAAAAATGGATCATAGGCAATGAGTTTTACACCAAATGCCTTCGCTCTTTCGGAAATGGCTTGGCCAATTTTTCCAAGCGAGACAATACCCATCGTACGTCCACGAATACGATGAAGCGGTCTGCCGCTTTGCCACTGCCAAATACCCTTGTGTGTAGCGCGATCGTATTCAGGTAGTTTTCGTACGAGCGTCAACCACATAGCCATTGCATGATCAGCGACTTCTTCCACACAGTAGTCGAGAACATTGGTAACCTGTATACCTTTAACCGTCGCTGCATCTACATCAACAATATCTACGCCGATACCATATCGAGCAATTACTTCACATTGCTGCATTCTCTCAATGGTCTCGGAACCTACTCGAGCATATTGGTTGATCATGGCCGCACAATCTGGAGCTACTGCAAACAAATCACTTTCGCTTTTGCTTTGCAAGCCTATGACTTCAGCGCCAGCGGATTCTAATATTTTCCGCTCGACATCAATATCTCCAAAGTCGAAATCGGTAATCACAACCTTGGGCTTGTCTCTGCGCTTTAGTAATTCCGTTGAGTTAGACATAGGCTCCCGCCGAATACGTAAGCTCATAAGAGTGGCTATACAATTCAAAGATATTGCCAAACGGGTCTTCGCAGTAAACCATGCGGTATGGTTTTTCATCAGGAAAGTATTTACGAACCTGCTGCATTCGTTGCTTTCCACCTAGTGACTCTATTAGCTTTACACGCCCTTCAATATCTGCATCTTGTAAGCAAAAGTGAAATAGACCTCGTCGCCAATACTCAAACGGTCGTTCCTCATCTACTGTATTTGGAAATTCGAAAAGCTCCAACCCTATGCCATCAGCAGTAGAAAGATGGGCTATACGAAAAGAGCCCCAGCCTTCACCAAAAACATCGTCACACATCTGGCCTATTGCGCTTTCATCGTGCTGAATCTCTGTCGAGCCCATAATGACGTACAGATCAAAAGCTTTCGAATAAAATTCGACAGCTTTATCAAGATCGGGAACTGTGATCCCGATGTGGGAAAAGGATAATGCGGGCATGGTTATCTCCTGGAATAAATATTTATGAAATGCTGCAGATATTTCCACCTTCCACTCGGAAGGCTGCGTCATTGGCGGCTTTGTTTGAGGCAACGGATAAGATTGTTCGTGCCACCTCATCGGCTTGGGCAAATCGTTGGATGAATGTCGTTGGTTCGTCAATATTAAAATAATTATATATAGTCTCCTCTAATAACGGCTCGCCTTTTTGTTGAGCGACTCCGTCGAAGTAGGCTTTTACTCCTTCGGTCCATGTAGCTCCGGGGAGTGCAGAATTCACAAGAACCTCCGTACCTTTAGTGAGTTCCACCATACCTCTGCTTAAGCCGAGCATTGCAGTGTTAGTGACTGAATGATGAACCATCTGAGGACACGGTTTCACTCCAGCTTCACCAGCTGGATTGACGATTGAACCAGTGCCATGATCCAGCGTAGTGGGCAATAAAACTCGGCTCATTCGAACCGCACTAAGAATATTGACGTTAAAAAAGTGCAGCCTATCTTCGTCGGTTAGATTCGCGAATTCCTTGACTGGAGCTATGCCGACGTTGTTAACCAGAACATCAATTCCACCTTCTTTAAGCGCAAACTCGCAAAGCGATGTTGCATCGGATATATTTGCTGGATCCGCAGCCATACCCACGACTTCACCCAACGGAGAAAGGTCGGCGACGTATGCATCCACTTCAACTTGTGTCATCCCATGACCAATGACTTTTGCACCTTCATCCAAAAGGGCGTTAGCCGTAGCCTTACCGATATCTGAGCCTGATCCGTTAACGAGAACACGCTTGTCATCCCATTGCAGATCCATGTCAACTTTCCTTTTTTGTCGGTGTCTTATTGAATAACCGAGAGAGTAATTCCGAAAGTTCTGCACGCCACATATCAATGCCTACTGCTAGAAGTATGATCAAGCCAAGTACAATATTTTGTACCGAAGAAGGTGCTGCATTTAGATTAAGTCCGTTTTGAACAATGACGATTGTCATTGCCCCCATTAATGTTGCGAGAATATTTCCGCGCCCACCCGCCAAACTTGCACCTCCGACAACCGCTGCAGCAATTGCTTGGAGCTCTAGCGTTTGACCATAGTTAGGAGAACCCGAATTAAGTCGCGCGGACATCAATACCGCACCTACCGCTGTCATAAGCCCAGCGATTACAAATGTTTTTGTCTGAACTTTACGAACGTTGATGCCCGTTAAAGTAGCCGCTGATGGATTTCCCCCGACTGCGTAAATTTCACGCCCCAGCCGAGTGAAATTCATCATAATCGCTGCGCAGGTATAGAAACCAATCAGATAGAAAAATGGTAGTGGTATGCCCACTATTTTCCCGTAGAAAACAGGCTCCAACATAGGATCCAATGAAAATATTGGAGACCCATTATTGAATGTCAGCGCGAGCCCTCTAAAAGCTATCAGAGCGGCCAAGGTTGTTATGAAGGACGGAATTCTCCCGTACGCTGTGATAAGGCCTAGCAGTAAACCCAACAGGCCACCCACTATCAGTATAAGCGGCAACGCTAGAGCCAGAGGTATACCGATGAACTTCAGCATCTGCGCCAAGATCATTGTTAGCAGAGCCACCATTGATCCAGAACTTAAATCAATACCAGCGGCGAAAATAACGATGGTTGATCCGATAGCGATGAGCGCCACGATACTAACCTGCAAAGAAAGGTTAGAAAGATTCCCGGGGTTGAGGAAGCGATCGGTGGTTAGTGCCACGATTAACGCAACTAATACCATGGCAGCAAATGGACCAATCAACTGAGCATCAAAAATACGTCTCATCAACGCACCTCGGCGTCTAAGGATTTACTTTTCACAGCAGATGCACGAACCAAATCGTCATGAGTTAATTCCGCTGAACTTTCTATACGTACAATAATTCCGTGCTGGACGATTGCGATTCGATCACTCATCGCTAACAGCTCTTCGTGGTCCGAGCTAATTAAAATGATTGATTTTCCAGCCTTAGTCAGCGTATTAATCAACTGGTAAACAGCGAGTTTTGCGCCGATATCAATTCCCTGAGTTGGCTCATCCAGTATCAGAACTTTAGCATCAGAGAATAACCATCGAGCGATAACTATTTTTTGCTGATTGCCTCCCGATAGGAAATCGACAGTTTTAGTTTCTGCGAGCGCAGATATTTCAAGTTCTTTTATTAATCGATCAGTACCTTCTTTTTCAGCAGTTAAATACAACCATCCCATTCGCGAAATAGAATTCAACGATGCCGCTGTGATGTTTCCACTAGCTCGGAAATTGAAGAACAAACCGTCGAATTTCCTGTTTTCTGGCACCAGAGCCAAGCCATGTTCAATTGCATCTATCTCGTTTCTAAATCGAACTCTCTTTCCATTGAGAAAGAGTTCACCGTTAATTAAAGGGTCAATGCCAAACAGTGCACGCGCTATTTCCGTTCGACCGCTACCCAACACACCGCCAAACCCTAAAACCTCTCCTTGGTATAGGGTAAAACTTGCATTACTAACACCTTGCTTCGTCTTTAAATTGTTGGCCTTGAGAACAACCCTAGAAACTGAATTGTCTGCCTTTGGATAGTGTTCTACGATATCTCCACCCACCATAGCGCTAACAATTTGGCCAACGTTTATTTCTGTTTCACCGCTAGCGCGAACCACCTTTCCACCACGCAGTATGGTGACTTCATCAACGATGCGTTCCACTTCATCGAGACGATGGGACACATAGAGGATGGCGGTGCCTTGATCGCGCATAACCCGTAATAGTCGATGCAGGGTTTCTATTTCACCTTCGCCTAGCGCAGCTGTGGGTTCATCTAGAATTATCATTTGCGCATCAATAGCAATGGCCTTGGCAATTTCAATCAGCTGCTGTTCACCCACGGAGAGACGACCAGTAATTGCCGCTGTCGGAATGTCCACATCCATTTGACTCAAAACAGTAGCCGAATCTGAGTGGACTTTCTTCCAGTCGATTATGCCCATTCGAGTTGTAGGCATGTTCCCAAGGTACATATTTTCCCCGACAGATAATGTCGGTACGATAGAGAATTCCTGAAATACCGTTGCTATTCCTTTGTTTCGAGCATCTTGAGGGTCAGCTAGTTGGGTCGGCTTGCCTTTGTTCAATATAGTTCCACTGTCGGGTTGCTGAACACCTGACAGGGTTTTAATCATTGTGGATTTACCACATCCGTTTTCTCCCAAGAGACCGTGAATAGACCCACTGAACATTTTAATGGAAATTTTATCGTTGGCCAATACACCTGGGTAGGCCTTGCTGATATCGACAAATTCCCAAATTGGGACGGGGGTACGCACGGTTTAGTCGTCCTTTAGTAGATAAATGGAGTTGAGGATGTAGCCGGCAGGAACAATAGGCACTGCCGGCCTGGGGCTTTAGACTGGACTTAGTATTTCTTGGAAGGCTGTGGGAAAAGCTTTTCAGGTTCCTGTAATACAGCTACTGCACCGTCTTTGTCCTCGATGGATGTTGGTGTTTCAATCCAACCACCAGCGTACGTACCGTTCAAGGTGTCCAAGGTCGCACTCATCGCAGCTCGCCCCATCAGGAAAGGCGAAGTATTTACAGTAGCTGTCATATTGCCAGCAGCAATTTCTTCTAGACCGGATGTATCACCATCATTACCCAATAACACCAAATCCGATCGACCAAGAGCCTTTGCAGCCAGTGCAGCTCCAATGAGCATGTAATCGTTAGCCGCAAAGATCATGTCTAAATCTGGATGCGACTGCAAAATATCCATGCCGGCAACGTTACCGCCTTCAACATTCCATTTGCCGTCTATGGATGCAACAACTTCAAAATTCTCGTTCCCTTCAATGCCATCCATAAATCCGCCAACTCGCTCCGTGGAGTGATAGCCAGGCTGACCTTCAATAATGCCTACCCGAACGGGATCGTTTCCATACTTTTCGATCGCCCAATCTGCCATGGCATGAGTTCCCTTACGCTGGGAATATCCGACAATGCCGTGGATAGGAGTTGGAAAGTTGGGGATATCAGAATTAATCATTAGTACTGCAATACCAGCGTCGACGGCCTTTTGTAGTAACGGTGCCGCCGCGAATTCATCGTGTGTACCAAAAATAATGGCGTCCACCTCTTGAGTGAGTACGTCCTGAATCATTCCCATTTGTCCATTGATGTCAGCACCACTTTGCGGAGCCAGCATGAACACCTCTGCTCCTGACTCTGCAGCAACGGATTTAATTCCTTCGCCAATAGCAATATAATAATTAAACTCTGTAGCTGGAGGCATATAAGCGATTCTGAAAGTATCGTTTTTGGGTTTAATCGCATCTATCGGGGCTTGCGCACCTTCCTGCAATGGCACCGGCGCGGGATAGTCACCCGCATATCCAACTCCAGCTAGAATGGAAATTCCAGTGGCTAACGCAATTTTTTTAATCTGTCCAATCATGTTTTTCTCACTCTTAGGTTTACGTAAAAATCATCCGCAAAATGGTATATCCAGAACACCTTTCACACCCGGTTTGACAGCAAACAAACCCCCAGATGTCGGCTCGTTCACAAGGGTTTTTTCATCGCTCATAAGACGCGATGTAGAAATAAATAGAGTGTCTAAATCGGGGCCGCCAAAGGCACAGCAAGTTGGCTTCCATACCGGAACATCAATTATTTGATCTATCACGCCGCTTGGATTTACCCTCACTACTCGGCGCCCTTCCCACTCCGCATTCCAAACGCCTCCTCGCGCATCAACACACGAGCCATCAGGTAATCCCGGCTCATCGACGAATGAACAGTGCAGTCGCCTGTTCGAAACCGTACCTGTATCAACATCGTAGTCAAAAGCGACGATCTCTTGATCTGGAGTGTCGGCGAAAAACATAGTCTTGCCATCCGCGGAGAAGCATGTAGAGTTTGCGCAAGAAACGCCATTTAAAATTTCAGTAATGCTTAGGTCTTTATCAATGCGCACTACTGAAGAATTGGTGGCGCCATTAACTTCATTCATCCCACCGACAACTAACCGCCCTTGTCGATCTGTGCAACCATCATTTAGCCGCGTCTGTGGATTCTCTGGCTCAAAGTATTCAATCAATTCTTCTCGATCGTTCTCGAGATCTAGAATTGCAATACGATCAGCGAACGCAACGATCAGCCCACCAAATTGACGCGGCGCAAAACAGCACACCCGATCCTTCATTGGATATAGCCTGCTGTGTCCAGTAATTGGGTTGAACGACCAAATGCATCGCCCTTCAATGTCAGTCCACCAAACGCAACCATCCTCTGAGTTCCAGAAAATTCCTTCACCGTGCTGGTTTTGGCAATCAAGGACTAATTCGGCGTTCATAAATTCGGGCTCTCTTCCCTATATAGCCTATACAACCTATATAGAAATCTGCTATCTGATATCTGATATGTTAGATTGCGTTTGAGTCTATATCAGATATCATGTGCCTTGCAATAACAAAATTTAAAGAACTCGTCTGATGGCACTGAAAAGACCCCAATCGTTACGCGAACTCGCTCTCGAGCATTTGCGTACGAGCATTGTTAACGGCACACTAAAAATGGGACAAGTATTGTCTGAGCGCATTATTTCCGATGAGCTGGGAGTGTCAAAATCACCTGTACGCGAAGCGCTAGCTCAGTTGCGTGATGAGGGATTGGTGACTATCGAACCGCAGAAAGGCGCCAAGGTCTTTACCCTAAGCAACGAAGAGGTTGCACAGATTTGCGATTTTCGGCAAGCCATTGAAACAGCCGCATGCGAGCTTGCACTGACGCGGAATCCAGAGGGGCTGGCTGATGACTTGGAACAAGTTGTTGCCAAGATGGAGGATGCACGTAAGAAGGGCCGTATTGCGACGTACCTAGCACTAGACACGACCTTCCATGAGTTGATCTTTAAACACTGCCAGAATGATTATCTTTCCGCAAGCTACTCCAGATACGGAGGTAAAATTGCAGCGCTTCGAACGCATCTCTCCGATTTGCCGCAGCATACAAAATTATCTTTCGACGAACATAAGTTGCTAGCAAAAGCGGTGCGTAAGCGCGATGAGAAAAAAATCCGACGCCTTTTGGCCGAGCATATTGATCGTACAAGACATGTGTATAGCAATTCAAACAAAGATGCAGAAGCTTCGTAGCCTTTAAGTTAACGGCGTTGCAGTCCTTGAATAGCAATACTGCCCGACCTACCCTATCTTTTTATGCAAGCCCCTCCGACACTAAATATTGAGGGCATTTTTGTTCTCCAGTTACTGGGAGAGCTTTATTACCTATAGCCTCCCTTAGCAGGCTGACCGCGTCGGGCTGAAACAACCCAATTGCGATGCATCTCCAACCTATTGGCGATGGGGACAATGCGCCCAGTTTGGGGAGCGTTCGGCTACCTGCTTTTAGCGCGACCGCTATAGCTTCTTTGTCCGTACTGGCAAACAGCATCATGATGTATGTGCACTCTGCCCCCTATCGTCAAACCATAAAATGATCACCATTGTTTGAATTTATATTGACATCTGATATGTTAGATATCAAATTGTAATCTCAGTTACGCTAAGAACCAGGCAGCGGGCAAGGAAACCGAGCGAATGAATCAACCAGCAAGCCTTATATCTCTTTGCGCTGTGCAAAAGCGCTTTGGGCTGAATACGGTACTTGAGGATATCGAATTTCACCTAATGCCGGGTGAAATTCAGGCTCTAGTCGGTGAGAATGGTGCGGGAAAATCCACATGTATGGGCCTGCTCTATGGCCTTCATCAGCCCACTGCAGGTCAAATAAAACTAAATGATCAGCCTGTACAAATAGAAAGCACAGCACATGCACAATCACTGGGTATCGGATGTGTATTTCAGGAACTTAGTCTTGCGGGCTCCCTTTCAGTTGCTGAAAACATTTTTGCCGGCCGGGCACCCACCCGATTGGGTATTGTGAATTGGCCAGAACTACGATGCCAAGCTGAAGCATTATTGGCTGAGTTTGATTTATCGATTGACGTATCGCGATCGGTAGAATCTCTGCCAGTCAGTACTCAACAGATCGTGGAAATTGCAAAAGCCTTGTCCTTGAACTCGCGCATCCTACTACTTGACGAGCCCACATCAGCACTGACTCCCGACGAGGTAGAAACACTGTTCGTTGTGCTGAGAAAGTTAGCGCGAAAAGGTATAGGCATCGTCTATATAAGCCATCACCTATCAGAGGTTTTCGCCATTTCGGACCGAGTAACCGTACTACGAGACGGTCATTGCATTGGTACTACAAACACTAGCGAGACAACACAGGCACAGGTTGTCAATCAGATGCTGGGCGGGGCACCACCTGCTCCCATTGACAAATCGGTCCGAAATACTGCTTCTGAAATATTAAACGTACGCAGCTTAAGCAAGAGTGACGTTTTCAAAGATGTATCTTTTTCGCTTAATCGTGGTGAGATACTTGGTCTTGCAGGCCTCCTAGGCTCTAGACGCAACGAGATTGTCCGAGCTCTTGTTGGACTGGATAAATCAATAACAGGGACTATTGAATTCGACGGCTCACCAATCAATTTCCGATCGATCCGAGATGCGATACAAGCAGGTGTCGGATACATACCAGAGGATCGAAAAACTGAAGGTCTGTTTCTAAGCTACCCGCTTAGTGCCAATTTGGTTTCGTGCAGTTTAGAAAATCACGTCACCGCAGGGATTATCAATTCAAGCTCCATTCGTGTTTCAAGCCAGCGTGCTATCGACTCGTTACGGGTTAAGTCACAGAGTACAGATGACATTGTTGGCTCACTATCAGGCGGCAACCAACAAAAAGTACTGTTAGGTAAGTGGCTAGAGCGCAATCCCGACTTACTCATCATTGAAGAACCCACTAAAGGCGTCGATGTAGGCGCTAAATTTCAAATACACCAAGAGTTACAACGCAGAGTAGCTGAAGGCATGGCAATCATTATTGTTTCTTCAGATTTCCCGGAACTTGTCTCACTGTCTGATCGCATTCTTATCATCCACGAAGGAAAGTTGATCGATGAAGTCGACTCCAATGACGCAACTGAAGACAAACTTTTATTGTTGGCCGCAGGTTTACCGGCTAAAAGATTCGATGCACAACATGAAGTTAGCCAGATTTGAGTTTTGCAATGAACATTGAAATAAAAAGCGATACGAGTTCTTCCGAAACTCTACGGCAGAGATTATTACGAAAATTTATTGATACTAGAGAGTTAACACTCCTAGCACTAATTCTTCTTATCATTGCTGTGATGTCGTATCTATCTCCATACTTTTTTTCCATCGCAAATTTTCGAGCTGTGTCTGTTGGCATGACCCCTATTGCCATCATTGTTATTGGAATGTCGATATTGTTAGCGTCCGGCGGTTTTGATTTGTCGGTTGGATCGGTGATGGCCTTATCGTCAACTGTAGTGGCAATGCTACTTTTAGATGGACTGTCAATTCCAGCAGCTGTTGCAGTTGGCCTATTTGTCGGTGGAGTAGCTGGGCTTGTTAACGGACTGCTAGTCACTGCTCTAGGTATTAATCCCCTCGTTGCCACACTAGGCACAATGTCCATTGCTCGTGGAATTGCATTAGTGCTTACTGAAGGCTTTTCTGTATCGAGTTTGCCCGGAGACTTTGCCTGGATAGGTAAAGCTAGTTTCATGGGAATTCCGGCTTTGGTTGTATTTACAGTAACGTTAATAATCATCTTCGATCTTGCTGTGCGGCACACTCGGTTCTTCCGGCAAATCTACTTCATTGGTGCGAATGAAAAAGCCGCGATGCTATCAGGCATCAATGTGAATCGTGTACGAATTGTCGCCTATGTTCTTACCGGTATGCTCGCGGCATTGGCGGGCGTGCTACTAGCATCTCGTTTAATGAGCGGTACTCCTACAGCCGGCAATGGATTAGAACTTCAAGTGCTGGCAGCTGCAGTCATTGGCGGAGCATCTTTGCGAGGTGGCGAGGGAACGATTCTCGGAGCATTTCTGGGCGTTGTTTTCGTTGCATTGATCAATAACTCCATGACCATGCTAGCCGTATCCATTTATTGGCAAATGATTGTTATCGGTACCGTGCTGGTGTGTGCAGTTGCACTGGATATGCTCATCCGTCGCGAGAAAAATTAAAGTAAACCCCCAACCATCAAAGGATAATTTTAGATGAACCCACTAAACACTTCTCGTCGAAAACTGCTCGGAGCATCTGCTGGCTTAGCCGCCGGATTTGGTTTCCCGACACTCACACCTCAAGCACTAGCCGCAGGCGCGGGTAAGGAATACGTATTCCTTTCCATTGTTACTCAAGTTCCCTTCTGGATTGACTATCGTAATGCGATGAAAGATCTCGAAGAGATTCTAGATATTAAAACTACCTTCATGGGTCCACTGGATTGGGACACCGCAGGTCAGGCTCGACAACTAGACGAACTTATCGCTCGGCGACCAGCAGGAATAATGATTTTCCCAGGCGATCCTGCAACGCTCGCACCCGGTGTAGAGCGTGCAGTGGCTTCGGGCATCCCAGTCACAACATGTATAGGGGATATTCCAGATAGCCCACGATCAACATTCCTTGGAATAAACGGTTTTGAAGCTGGAAAAATCGGCGGCGAAATGCTAGCTGAGGCTATTGGGGGCAAAGGCAAAGTTCTATTGGGCACCTTCCCTGCTCCGTCGACACTTGAGCGAGTAGAAGGCTACAAAGAAACCTTTAAAACTAAGTACCCAGACATAGAAGTGGTTGATGTAGTCAATGATCGCGCAGACCCGTCATATGCACCCACTGCCTATTCGCAAGGCATTCAAGCAAACCCAGATATCGTCGGAATTGGTGGCACTAATGGCGATAGCGGCAAAGGTGCAGCCATTGCTGTTCACGAAGCCGGGCGCACTAAAGACATAAAAATTGTCGCAATGGATCGCAACGATGACATGTTGTCGTACATAGAGGACGGTACTATTTTCGGAGCGGTTGCACAGAAATCTTACTTAGAAACCTTCCTGGCCTTCCACATGATGCATTGGCAAAACACCGATGGATTGAAGGTTGTTCCAGATTGGAAATCTGCCGATATAAATCCACTTCCAAACAGAGTAGAAACCGGCGTAATGAAAATCACAAAAGAAAACGTCACTCAGTTCAAGCATTAGAACCAATAGCGCCACAGTCTGACTGTGGCGCTACTATCAAATCTTATGAATAGGTAAAAAAGTGGGCTTGGGTTGAAGAGATTCTAACGCTCGATGAACTTGAACTCGTTTTAGTGTCTCTGTCGGGGATGGTTGAAACCCCTCGCCTTCAGGCGAAGAGAAGTTTTAAACTGTCGCTATGCGACGTTATCGGCTAGGTGCTCATACAAAGACAGACCCTAAGGTTCATTTGGTCTGGATTCCTAAGTACAGGAAGCATGTTCTGCGTGGGGAGGTAGCGGTGCGCACGCGAGATTTGCTGCGACAGATAGCAGCGGAGCATAAGATAGAGATCATAACGGGCAAGGTATCAGCGGATCACGTACACATGTTGATGTCGTACAGGCCGACTCAGAGTATCAGCAAAATAGTTCAATGGCTCAAGGGCATCAGCTCCCAGATGTTGTTGGCAGAGTTTGCGCATTTGAGGCGGCAGTTCTGGGGTAAGCATTCCTGGGCACGTGGATATCTTGCAGTGAGTTCAGGCAATGTAACCGACGAAATGATCCAGGCGTACATAGATGAGCAGGAAGGCGAACCGATGCATGACGATCGTCGATTTCCTATCGACGAATCACGAACCCCTCGTCTTATAGACGCGGGTCGTTCAGTTCATAACTCGGGTAGAGTTGCATTGTAAATCCTGCACCCGAGCGTTTCGCGTTCCTCGTCGCTGATAGCGTGTAACTGAAGCTTAAAGTGGTGAGGACAGACGATGGTGAGACAAGGATTTTCACGACGGCGCATTCTGCAAATGGCAGTTGCCACCTCGTTGATGACATCAACCCCGATCCGCCACGCTTTCGCTCAGTTAGACGATCAACCTTTCTTTTTTCTAACGAACGGGGAAGCGGACTTCCTTGCTCGATTGTGCGATGTACTTATTCCCGAAGACGATTTCCCGAGTGCCAGTCAGGCTGGGGTTATAGACTTCATTGATATCCAGATGAACGGTGGCTACGGGCAAGGCGAAGGGCTTTTTCTCGAAGGCCCCTTTGCGCAAGGTACCCCAGAGCAAGGGTTTCAACTGCCCATGACTCCCGCAGAATTTCTGCGTGCTGGAATAGCTGAAGCGATGAAGTCACTGCCAGATGATCCGGAGCAGATAGTTGGGTATGTAACCGCACTTTCAAAAGATGAAATCGCTTTGGGCGACTTGTCCTCGAAATTGTTTTTTGATGAGGTCTGGAAGCTGACCAATCAGGGCTATTTTGCCGATCCAATCTATGGCGGTAATGCTGATTATGCAGGCTGGAAAATGGTCGGTTTCCCCGGTGCGCACGCCTATTATCTGAGTTTCATCGATAAGCACAATCGCCCCTACAACCAGCCACCCATGGGAGTTAACCACATACCTGGTGGCGATGGCGCAATGCCTCTCATACGCCATCAAACAGGAGGCAAAGACAATGGCTGATAAGACGCTTCCCAAGACTGATGTGGTAATTGTCGGAGGCGGCTGGACTGGCCTCACCGCCGCCTACGAACTCGCTAAAGCCGGACAACGCTGCGTAATAGTGGAACGTGGCAAACACCGACATGACGCTACCAGTTTCGCAGGGCCCGAAGAGCATGATGAACTGAAATACGCACTGCAGTACAAACACATGATGGATGTTAAGCAGAACACGCTGACCTTCCGCAACAATCGCAGGCAACGTGCTCTGCCAATGCGGCGTTTGGGATCTTTTCTGCCCGGTGAAGGGTTAGGTGGCGCAGGTATCCATTGGAATGGGCAGATCTGGCGTCCACTGGAATCCGACCTGTCGATGCGCTCTCATTATGAGGCGAGGTACGGCGCCGATTTTATTCCCGATAAATTGACCATTCAAGATTGGGGCGTCACCTATGACGAGTTAGAACCGCACTTCGACTTTTTCGAAAAAGTTTGTGGCGCAGCAGGCTTTGCCGGAAATTTAAACGGCGAAACTCGCAAGGGTGGCAATCCGTTTGAGGGCCCACGATCTTCGGAATACCCAACACCTGCTATGAAACAGCCTATTTCCGCAACGCTCTTTAAAGAGGCGGCGGAACGCGCAGGGCTCAACCCTTTTCCAATGCCGTCCGCCAATGTCACTGAAAAATACGAAAACCCCTATGGCGCTGTGCTGCATGCCTGTCCCTATTGCGGATTTTGCGAACGTTTTGGCTGCGGTTATTTCGCTAAAGCCGATCCGATCATCTGTGTCTACGACCGCATCAAAGATCATGAGAATTTCGAGATACGCTTCGACAGTACTGTCTTAGTTGTTAATAAATCCGAAGACGGAAAAACCGCCACTGGGGTTACGTATGTCGACGCTGATGGCGTTGAGGTGTTTCAGCCCGCGGACATTGTCTGCATGGGGGCCTACTCACTCTGGAACGTCCATTTGATGTTGGTTTCAGGGCTGGGAAAACCCTACGATCCGCAATCGCGCACCGGCACGGTTGGGCGCAATTACGCCTACCAGACGATTGCTGCCGTTGACGCGTTTTTCGATGAGACCATCACGACAAACCCTTTCATGGGCGCAGGCGCTTTGGGCACGATTGTCGATGACTACAACGGTGACAACTTTGATCACTCTGGTTTGGATTTTGTGGGGGGCGGGTACATCGCGTGTAAGCAGTACAACGGTCGCCCGATCAGCTATCAACCAACACCGGAAGGCACACCACCTTGGGGTGCCGAATGGAAACAAGCGGTACGCGACAACTACCTGCACCATGCTGATTTTGTAATCCACGGCTCATCTGCATCCACCCATGAGAACTATCTAGATCTCGATCCTACTTGGACTGATAAATTTGGGCGACCGCTACTGCGGATGACCTTCGATTTCCCAGACAACGATCGGCGCATGATCAAACACGTTCTTGACCGGACAATTGAAATTGCTGAAAGCATGGATAACGTGGTGTCAGTGTCTTCAGCAAACCTTGCCGCTGAGGGCAGTAACTATTCCATCGTGCCCTATCAAACAACACACAATGTGGGTGGCGCCGTCATGGGTACCGACCCAAGCACCAGTGCTGTCAATCGCTACGGGCAAATGTGGGATCATCACAACGTCTTTGTTTTTGGTGCTTGCCTGTTTCCACAGAACCTTGGTTACAACCCCACCGGACCGTTGATGGGTCTAGCCTATTGGACGTTAGAGCACATGAAAAACGATTACTTAGACAACCCGCGCCCGTTGATGGATGCGTAAAGGGAGCCAAGCATGACACGCACTCGTACTTTTGTTCTTGGTCTCATGACAGCGGTATCATCTTTTCCGCTGATAATACTGGCACAAGCCACTTCGAACGTTGGCGACAACAGCCTTGCCGATCTGGAGGCACGATTATCGGACGAACGCACGCTGTTCAATGTCACTGTAAACGAAGCGCCAGACGATGATTTGCTTGAGCTTGGTCGCCTCGTGGCGATGGGTGGGGCGGAAAATGGCGGATCAGGCATGGCCTGTATTACATGCCACGGCGGTGCCGGTGCAGGCGACGGATCAGGTGCCTTTCCGCGTCTGACTGGTTTGCCCGGATGGTACAGCTATAAACAATTGAACGACTACGCCTCGGGCACAAGGCCGAATCAGATCATGAGTGGCGTAGCCCAACGCCTGACTGAGCGGGAGCGTGAGGCTGTGTCTGCCTACTACGGTGCTATGCGCGCTGATCACGTGCCAACGCTGGGTGTAATTGATCAGGGTCTTTTGCAATGGGGTGGACAACTAGCCGCTGTGGGTTCAGCGGAGAAAGGCATTCCGGCTTGCGTCAACTGTCACGGCCCTCAGGGCACGGGCAACCCACCCTCGGTGCCGTACCTGGCTGGTCAGTACGCCGATTACATGGCTTATCAGTTAGAGCTTTGGAAGGACGGCATGCGCGACAACGACGCGATGAACGTTATGTCCGCGATTGCACAGAAGATGAGTACTGAAGATATGCGTGCGGTCAGTGAATATTACGCCCGCGTCGCTAACCCTCTGACTGTGCCGGAGTAAGTTATGCCCGGTACGTCGCCCAGACAGTATGTCCGTTACGGTAGTGCATCGCTGCTTGTGTTGATAACTTGCGTCACCGTTACAGCTTGGGCGCTCGCTCCGCCCGGCCGGGATCCTATAGGCTCCGCCGCGGATTGGGTGGATGCTAAGGTGGATCGCTTGTATGACTGGTACCGCACGCAGCCGGTTGACGGCGCGCCGGAATGGAATGCAGCCGGGTTGCAAGTGCTCAACGGCGACGCAGCGCTGGGGCCCACCCGCATGGTCTATTACGGCTGCGGGTCGTGTCATGTCATTCCAGGTGTGGCCAACGCACAAGGAACGGTTGGCCCATCGCTAGCACGATTTGCAGACCGCGCTTACATTGCGGGGGCCCTCCCCAACACGCCCGCCAATCTGACTAATTGGTTGATCAACCCGCCGCTCTATGCGTCTCAGACCGCCATGCCCAATGTAGGCGTATCAGAAGCTGATGCGAAAAACATAGCGGCCTATCTTTTACAACTCGGGCACAACCGATGAGCGACGGAGCCTCCACGCTCGGACAGTTCGCAAGCCAGTCGGCCCTGAATGCAACCGGGCTTGGCGCAGAGCTAACTTTGACTCTAACGATTGCACTGCATGTTGCAGCAGCGGTCATATTTGTCACGCTGATGTGTTTCATCACCTGGGCGTGGTTCCGAGGTTCTGGAGCGCGCGAATGGTGGATTTGGACAGGGGGCATTTTTTTTCCAGCCGTGTCACTAATCGCGCTGGTTGTCGGCTCGACTATAACGCTTGCGGCTATTCGCGCTGGCGCTGACGATGCGACCATTATTTCAGTACGCGGATATCAATTCTGGTGGGACGTCACCTACAACGTTGATGAAAACCCGGTGCGCGACGCGAACGAAATCTACCTGCCTTTAGGCGAACCCGTGACTTTTCGACTGACGTCCGATGATGTGATTCACTCGTTCTGGGTCCCGTCAATCAGCGGCAAGATGGACATGATTCCCGGGCGGGTGAATGAACTGACAGTGACAGCCAACGAACTGGGTCGATTCCGCGGTCAATGTGCAGAGTTTTGCGGGTTGTCTCACCCGCTTATGGCGTTCGAAGTCGTCGTGGTAACACCCGCGCAATTCGAAGCCTTCGTGGAGGATTTGCGACAAGAAGCACGCGACCCAGACACACCACTTCTCACGGCGGGGCGAAACGTTTTTGTTAATGCGGGGTGTGCCGCTTGTCACGCCATCCGTGGCGAGGCCGAAGGCGGGGTTTTAGGTCCCGACCTGACTCGTGTGGGGGCACGTGCAGCGCTTGGTGCGGGCATGTGGCCGATGAACGTTGGCAATCTGGCGGGCTGGATCGCCGATGTACAGGATATGAAACCTGGCGCAAATATGCCTTCCTACAATCATTTATCGGGGCCAGATCTGCGGGCTGTAGCGCACTACTTGGACAGCTTGAAATGACCGATACCGCCAACCCGCTGAACGAAAGCAGCCAAGCTTCCGAAGCAGAACTTAAATCTTATGAAGCGGTGTGGGCGACGCCCAAAGGCTGGCGCAAACTTACTTCGGTTTCGCACCGCGTGGTGGGGCAACGCTTTATCGTTACTGGCTTGATCTTTTTTCTAATTGCCGGATTTTTAGCGCTTTTGGTGCGCACACAACTGATCGTGCCGAACAACACCTTCATGGATGCCGAGACCTATAACCAGGTCTTCACCATGCACGGCACGTTGATGATGTTCCTGTTCGCGATTCCAATACTTGAAGGCTTCGCGATCTACTTGCTGCCGTTGATGCTCGGTGCACGGGACATGGTGTTTCCCCGTCTCGGAGCGTTCGGCTACTGGTGTTACTTGTTTGGTGGTGTGATCGTTCTGTCGTCTTTTGTGTTCAACGCTGCGCCCGACGGCGGTTGGTTCATGTACACACCGCTATCAACACGCGAATACACCGAAGGACTGTCTGCAGATTTCTGGCTGATCGGCGTGACCTTTGCCGAGATAGCCAGTGTTACGGCCGCGGTCGAAATCTTCGCGACGATCCTGTGCACGCGCGCACCAGGCATGTCACTAACCAAAATGCCGATCTTTGGGTGGTACATGCTCGTCACCGCTTTCATGATCGCCATCGGGTTCCCCCCTCTTATCATCGGTTCGCTGTTGTTGGAGGTGGAAAGAGCACTCGGACTGCCCTTCTTCGATCCAGCGATGGGAGGCGATCCGCTGTTGTGGCAGCACCTGTTCTGGCTCTTTGGTCACCCAGAGGTCTACATCATCTTTTTGCCCGCCGCCGGCATGGTGGCCACGATGCTGCCAACCTTTGTACGCAAACCGCTATTTGCCTACGGATTTGTTGTGGCCGCCGTCGTAACGATGGGCTTTATCAGCTTTGGCCTCTGGGCTCACCACATGTTTACCACTGGGCTACCAACAATCTCTCTGTCGCTTTTTTCCGCCGCGTCTACGGTGGTTACGATCCCCACTGGTATCCAAATCTTTGCACTGATTGGCACCCTGGCGCTGGCGCGCCCGCAACTAAAAGCGCCGATGCTCTTCATCCTTGGTTTTCTGGCCGTTTTCGTGATGGGCGGACTGACCGGTGTGATGTTGGCTGCGGTTCCGTTCAACTGGCAAGCGCATGACAGCTACTTTGTAGTCGCCCATCTGCACTACGTTTTGATCGGCGGCATGGTGTTTCCGCTAATTGGTGCGTTCTACTACTGGACTCCACATTTCACTGGTCGGATGATGTCGGAACGGCTCGGGCGGTGGGTGTTCTGGCTGATGTTTTCCGGCTTTCACATTACATTTTTCCTGATGCATATCACCGGACTCCGGGGCATGCCTCGCCGCATTGCCACATACCCAGAAGGCCTTGGTTGGGATCGACTGAACCTGCTGTCGACCATCGGGTCGTACATTTTTGCGGTGGGTGTTCTGATCTTCGTGATCGATTTCGTTCGCCATCGCTGGTATGGCCCGCCGGCCGGGCGCAATCCATGGGGGGCTGGCACACTGGAGTGGCTCTATCCAGCGGTCGCGCCCGGCCATAACTTCCATGCCATACCGCGTGTCAATTCGCGCGAGCCGCTTTGGGACGACCCGGATCTGATGGCGACGGATGCCCATCTAATTGACGGAGACCTACGCGGCGCTCCACATGGGCGACGTGAGACCTTGGGGTGTCACCCGATCACCGGTGAGCCGTTGCAGATCGTTCGGCTGCCACATCCAACCTGGATACCACTGGTTGCGGGAATTGCTGTTGCTGTAGCGGCCATAGCCCTTTTGGCTAGCGCATATTCAGTGGCAGCGGCTGCCACCATTGCAACGCTGATTACCTTCTGCCTATGGGCTTGGGAGCCCTCCTTCACTGGTGAAACTCACCAAAGTGGCCCCAGTGGAACTTTGCCAGTTAACGCGGTTTCTCGATTGAGTCATACACACGTGGCCATTGTAGCAACACTGCTGATTATCGGTTCCCTGTTTGCCTCGCTCTGCTTTGCGGTGCTCTACTTGTGGAACGTATATCCCACCTTCACCAATACAGCTGGCGACGCCATTCCGTTGTTCGCCGCTTTTGCAGCGGTTGCGGGCGTCGCCATCGCGTTTTTGGCCGAATTAACCAGGCACCGAACCAGATTGGGTGTAGATCTAAGTTGCCTAGTTTTGTCGCTCAGTGCAGCGGCGGCTGCGATTCTAGCCATCTTACCCATTGATCCGCTTGCTTCAGCTCTTGGGGCTACGCTAACGGTGATGACCAGTTTCGTGGCCATACAATGTGGCGTAATAGCGCTGTGGAGTGCAGTCATGGCTGCACGGAAATTTGCAGGCTTAGTGGGTGCGAATCAAACACTGCCAGAGCTCAATCGCGCTACCTACGCTAAGGTCACCGGAGCGATGCTCGTCATTACCGCGCTCATCCTTTGCGCACCTCAGATTCAGGCGTTCTCATGAGCGAACAGGAAAGATCTCAGGACATCGCCGTATTGCTATGGGCAATTGCTCGGCCCGCGCTGATTTGGACAGGGCATTTCATCTTTGTTTATGCAGCGTTGTCAGCTGCCTGCACGTCACGCGAGATCACGCCCTATGGTTTGGCCGACACCGCAATTATTATCATCAGCATTCCTGCCATCGTCGCGGCAGGATGGAGTGTCTTTAAATCCGGTGATAGCCAACTCGCCATCGCTGCGCGCTGGACCGGAATCATTTCAGTCGTTGCCATCCTGTTTACCGCTGCACCAGTGATTTTAATGGACAGTTGCGGGTAAAGAAAAAAGAAAAATCATGGACTCTTATACACCTTTTTGCGGCACGCCACCCTCACCGGACGAGCTTATGACACGCTGGTTATTCGATCCAGCACTCCTGACAGGGCTTACTATGCTCGGGTTTATCTTGCTATGGCGCGCCCCCAATAGCAGATCTGCTCTGGGGTTTTCGCTTGTCGCGCTGTTGTTTATCTCGCCCATATGCGCGCTGTCCATGTCACTGTTTTCAGCGCGCGTTGCGCAACATATTCTTCTAACTTTAGTAGCGGCACCGATCCTGGCGTTGGCATTGCCCATCACGCTGCGCCAAATACCTGCGCAAACGTGGGTCGCGACCATCGTTTTTGGTGCCTTGTTTTGGCTATGGCACAGCCCCTCACCTTATTGGGCAACCCTACATTCCGATGTCATGTACTGGACGATGCACTTGTCCCTTGTTGGTGCGGCATGGTGGTTAGCATCTTCGGTTTTAGGTGCGTACCAGACGCGCCCCGCTGAAGCGATTTTGGCACTTGCGATAACAGCCGGGCAAATGACCCTGCTTTCAGCGGTGCTGTTGTTTTCAAGCACGGCTTGGCACAGCTGGCATGAATTAACAACGGTATCTTATGGGTTGACGGCACTTGCCGATCAACAGTTGGCAGCCACCTTTATGTGGACTAGCGGCGGAATGCTGATGTTTTTGGCGGTTGGTCTACTTACCTATCGGTTTGTTGCAAGTAAGCCACTACCCGATCTCAAACGCCACGCATAACGACCGCAAGGGGAAGGCATCGCGCACACAAAGCAGATGAAACCGCTTTGATGCGCGCTCGCTGACAGGTTTAAAGCTCGGTAAATTTTTACGCTAGATAAACCGCTTTAACGTTGACAAATTCTTTCATGCCGAACCCGCCGTGCTCTCGGCCGAAGCCAGAATCCTTAACGCCGCCAAAGGGCATATTGGGGTCTGCTGCCCCGAACGAGTTGATACGAACCATGCCAGTATCGAAGTGCTCCAATGCGAGCTTGGCAGCCTTTTTTTCGTCTCTACAGAAAATACCGCCGCCTAACCCGTAGCGGCTATCGTTAGCGATTCGCATAGCATCGTTGTCGTCTTTCGCCTTGATAACCGCTGCGACCGGTCCAAAAATCTCATCGTCATAAGCGGGAGACCCAGGCTTACAGTTCCCCAGAACAGTCGCTGGATAATATTGACCTGTGCGATCGTTTGGGTTACCGCCGCATAGCAGCTCTGCGCCGGCATCTGTGCTCTCTTGAACTTGCTGCTTGACGGTATCAAACTGTTCGGAGCTAGAGAGGGGGCCAAGTTGGGTATCTGAATGAGTTGGGTCACCCATCTGAATTGCCTTCATCTGTTCGACAAAAGCACTCACGAAGGTATCGTAGACTGCCTCTGTGACAACAAAGCGTTTGGCCGACACGCAGGTCTGCCCATTGTTGTACAGACGTCCCTGCACAGAGGTTTTCACAGCCAGATCGATATCAGCGTCTTCCAGTACAAGGTAGGCATCATTAGATCCCAGCTCGAGAACGGACTTCTTCAGGTGCTTGGCCGCTTCCTGGCCTATGTTACGCCCAGCCCCATCACTTCCTGTCATAGTGACTCCCCGCACTAGCTCGTGCGCAATCACCTCATTCGACAAGTCATGGTCGATGATGAGAACGTCAAACAAACCTTTCGGTAATCTGGCGTTCGTGCAGATGTCTTTCAGCATCAACGCGCTTCCAGTACAAATGGCGGCGTGTTTCAAGATGACCGAATTACCCGCCATCAAGTTTGCCGCAAGCACTCGCACGGGTTGGTACACCGGAAAATTCCAAGGCTGAATGCTGTAGATAACGCCTATGGGGCAATAGGCTACGTATCCGTCTTTCTCGCCACCGCTGTGCTTCCGATCTTCTTGAGCCAGCACATTTGGGCCTTGTTCTGCGGTGTATTCAAATATTTGCGCGCAAAGCTCTACTTCAGTTTTCCCATCGCGCAAGAGTTTCCCGGTTTCTTTTGTCATCAGATCGGCCAATTCGTCAGCATGATCGCGAAGGGCCTTTGCGAGATCGAGCAGAAACGGCACACGCTCCTCGTGAGATTTCTTCTTCCAGTTTAGAAATGCCGTGTGCGCTGCTCGGATTTTTGAAAACGCCGCCTGTTGATCTATCTCGTCATACTCAGAGATCGTTTCATCAGTCGCCGGATTGACGGTGCGGATCTGGACCATAGTTGCTTTCTCTGTTATTCGACTAAGACTGTGTAATCTTCGCGTTTTTCCCCGGCGAGTGACAGAGCTAGTAATTTTTACGCGTGATCAATGGCGGTGATCATTCTGGTTAAACTTAATCGGGCTTTACCAATACGAAGCACCCTAAATGGATCAAGGATGTCAGAAAAACTCAGTAACTCAACCGAACTGATTGGTCAAATCGTCACCCTCAACGGAAATTATCAGGTCAGCTTAGTTAGCCTGATCGATGCTGTGGGTCATGCCAGCTTCACTCCATTACTGCTACTGCCAGCGATTGCCATTGCGACAGCGGCGATGAGTGTCGTCGTACTTTGCGATGATCTGGTGCATGTATTCTCAGCCACTCACTCAAGCACTGGAATCCGAAAGCTACTACGCTTCATCTCGCCTCTGAGTTGCTGCCATAGTACGGAGTCGGACGCACAAAAATTGAAGGTACTGACTTTCCCGCAGAGTATGTCCGGTCGAAATACAACTCACTGAAATCCTGCTTAAAATCAGGCACGGGACAGAACAACGCCATCAACTAGCGACTATGAAGCGTGAGATAGATTTGCGAAAAAAATTAAATTCAACAAACGAAACTCGCATAGCTGCGTGAAAACCCATCAATTATTGTGATCGGAAAAGCGTCAAATATCGTGATCACTCATCCTGCCTCTTCACACTCAAATCGGTCATGCTCAGAGACTGCATGATCACCTTCGATCATGCAGAAATCATGAGTACTCTGCTAGTTGGTGTCAACTCGGGAACAAGCTTCGAGCAACGAAGGTTCTTTGTCGGTACAGATGACCAGGGCTACTATGTCCACCTCGGCAACAATTGATTTTCCTTAACTCGGGAAGAGCTGCTTGAGCTGTGTCGTGTCGTAGACCGACTCGCCCCAGTCTACTTGGATGCGTTGGAGAAGATGGAACACAAGCGGCAAATTAAGCGTTTCGACAAGTCCAACACAGTGAAGGACTCCTTTCGTGTACTACGAATCACACGACACGTTTGGAATTTACTGCTCGACTTTGCCGGCCAGTTTGATATGGATTCCGGGACGAGCGAGTGGCATCTCTTCGACAGCCACCCTTCCATTTTGAAAGTATGGCGTCGAGATGTTGCGGATAGCCGACGTAGGCCACTCGCTATCTTTTGGCCCGAGCAGGTAGAACCCAGCAGTTTCATTTCTTACCGATCAGCTGATCAGGAAATGTGGCTCGTGTGGCAATCTCTTGAAGATGAACCTTCGAAACTAGCGAACGAAGAGACTCAGAACTTTGATCGGCTTTGGAACCCTGAAGCTGCCTATCGATGGCTTGTGGAGGATCTGATTCCCTACGCGTTCTACCTGCATTCTCGCTCAACACGAACGTTCGGGTTCCTATCTACACGTTCGTTCAAGAGTTTCTGCCGGACCTTCGATGTAAGCCAACACGTCTGTTTGCGACAGGTAGAAAGCGAAACGGTGCTCGAAGACACAAGTTCGATAGCCGAAGCCACACGCATCGCGGACAATCTTCAGACTTTTTTTCATACAAGAAGACAGATATATTTGGAAGCGGACGCTCTAAGACCAATCTACGCCTTGATGATCGCCTACATCGACAGATGTCCTGAATGTGCGACCTCTTATGTGGCGGGCAACCTAGGGCACATGAGAGCACGCGAGGACGAAAGCCTAACCGACACCTTATCTCTAACTCGCCAGAAGCTAGCGAACGGCGATCACAATGCATTCCAGACAGATCTGATTTTTCGTGCGCTTGGAGAGATGCTGGACGTTCTTATTCGAAGACGAGAGTCGAATCCAGACGCATTCGTCGCGAGGGAGTTCATCGACTCCATTAGAGAGATCTGGAAATACCGCGAGAGTCAAATAAGGCTCGCGCGACTAACCAAGTATTGAATCAGATAGGTTCAGATCAGCAGCATTGAGATTTTGAGCCTGAAGAAATGAATCTATTGAATTACAGAAATCTGCGACAACCTGCATCGGGTTCCTTCAATAGTGTGAGCATGGGTTCTACAGATAGCGTGAGTGCACCCACAAAGCTTCAAATCCGGCTCATGTGGAGGCCCAGAATCATTCTGTCCGTTGATGTGCTCGCTTACTCACAATGCTTTTAACAGACTTGCAATTGGAACGTATTGCCAGCTATCCGGAAGTTCCACAAGACTTACCTCTGAAAGATACCGGCACAACATGGGTATTCCTATTTCATTCAGTTTTCCTTATTAATCTTATATATCATTTAGTTACACAGTTAATTAAATTAGGGTCTACGCGGATTCGTGTGGGTTGATTTGAGAGTTTTTGGGTAGTGGTGGCAGGAATGAAGCGATGATCTTGAGC
>ENA-ORXU01000494-ORXU01000494.1-marine-metagenome-genome-assembly--contig:-NODE-494-length-44701-cov-4.355369_pt1 | contig 44701 bp, 24 predicted proteins | sample MGYA00237869_ERZ511484 | MGnify/ENA metagenome assembly ERZ511484 | reverse complement strand
CCTACTCCCGTTGATATGCCGGTTACAAAAATTTGCTTCATTTCATTTCTTTTAAAAATCAGACCAATGGACAGGTTCACATCATTTTTTACCTATTCATAGCCCTAAAAATAGACGTGGTTCTTTCCGTTCTATTCTTGACTCGTAATCATGCCACAATTTAGGCATTTGTATTTTCTTTTCTCAAAAAACGGGAAAAGTTTATTGAAAATCCCCTTACGCTCGTAATAAACCTCAGATTTTTGTGCTTTGCAGTTCGGGCACGCAATAGGCTTTTCATCATCGTCTACTGCGTAGGCCCTGATCTCATTATAGATGGCCAAAGCTTTTTCGCTATCATCGGCGTACACTTCCAATTTTACACCTCCAATAGCACCACTGATCAAAGGGTCTGAATTGATGGTATTCTCATCACGGAGAAAAACGGGAATGCCTTCGGATTCCAATTTGCCCTTTAGTATTTGAACATCGGCAGGGTATTCAAAAACTGCGATGGTATAAAACTTTTTATTCATTTCTATATCAAGCTCACTAATAGTTCGAGCGCGGTCTGTATTTCTTTTTTCGAATTAAAACTATGCAAACATATACGCAATCGTTCTTCCCCTTCGGAAACTGTCGGCGAAAGAATCGGTCGTATGTCAAAACCTTTTTCCTGTATTTTTTGGGCGATGGATTTTACTTGTTCATTTCCGGAAACCACACAACAATGAATTGCCGACTTACTTCGGATGAAAAAAGGTTTGAGGTTTAACCCTTCGGCTTCGCTCAGGGCAAGGGTTTCAAGTTTCTGGTTAAAGAAAAGAATGTTTTCATTTAATTTTTTTTGCTCCCCTTTACTGGACTCAAGATAGGAATATGCTGACGAAATGGTCGCCACAGCATGTGGCGGAAGCCCTGTAGTATAAATCAAACTTCGGGCAAAGTTGACCAAATACGCTTTTAAATCTCGACTACCCAAGATAGAGGCACCATGGCATCCGATGGCCTTTCCGAAAGTGATAATCCGGGCGAAAACATCGTTCTGTAATTCTAATTGCTGCACTAAACCTTCTCCCTTTTTACCAAAAACACCAACGGCATGGGCTTCGTCTACTACTAAACGGCAACCGTTCTCTTTGCAGAGTTTGACAAAAGCTTTTAGGTCGGGCGAATCACCATCCATTGAAAAAACCGATTCCGTTACGATATAGATTTCGCCATTTTGAACCATTTCATTTCGGCTTCGCTCAATGCCCGAACTTAAATCTTCTACATCATTATGTTTGAACTTGTAACTTTTGGCATTCCCCAATTTGATACCGTCACGAATACTGGCGTGTATATATTCATCATAAAAAACGATATCCCCCCTTTGTGGTACCGCACTAAAAAAACCGATATTGGCATCATAACCGGAATTGAAGACCAAAGCCGATTCGGTCTGATGGAATGTGGCTAACATTGTTTCCAACTCACCATAAAGTCGATGATTACCAGATAGCAAACGTGAGCCTGTTGCCCCATTTTTGATTATGCCAGATTCATAAAGTATCTTGGTAGCGTTCTCGGTAATTTCTGAATTTTTTGAAAAACCTAAATAATCGTTGGACGAGAAATCGATCGACCCTTGTTCTCTTGGTAACCTCCTTAATGCATTTTGGACCTCTCGCCGAGCGAGTTTTTGCTGTAGTTTTTTCGGAAATTGGGTCATGCCCCAAAAATAACCTCTTTATTAGAAAGTGGATAGCAATCCTCCAGAGAAAAAATCAGTTTTCTGTTACTGTAAATTCAGCTTCCATTTCGTTTTCGGGTGTTTGATTATGCTCGATCTCTACATCAACTTGTCGGTTTTCGAAGTCGTAACCGTTACCGGAGTGCAACGTAAAAAAGTCCATATCGATCTTAAACCGGCCGGCCTCGACCAAAACAATACCTACTTTAGAGGTGTAGCCTTGCTTATCGGCATCAATAAGAGCGGCCATACTACCCCCGTAATAACTGGAGTAGCCCTCATCGGTTCTCGCACCCAAAATAAACTGTTGGTCAATATTGATGCGTTCGAACGTATTGGAGAAGCCAGAGAATTTAGAGACCCCAAAATTATAGCCGAACTGTTCGGATTCGGTAGTTTCGAAAATATCTAAAAGCGTTGTAAAACCCTCTTCTTTCAAATACCTGCTGAATTTGAGTTCAAAGACCAAAGTATCTCCGATTAGATACTCTTTTTTGGTATTGAACAGCACGGCATCGGTAATCGATAAACGCACGTTTCGGTTATAATAATCGTCATCTCTTGAAAAACATCCTGAGAGTATTAGACCTAAGGCAAAAACTATAATTATGTATGATTTTTTCATGTCATCCTTTTTAAAATCGATACCCTATTTTAATTCCCGTGCGTACCAAGGCCGCGTTCAGAACGAGAAAATTGATATCGAAATTGGTGCGAAGTCCGAATTGCGCCTCGACCGCCAATTTATTTTCAAGAAAGAGAAATCGGTACCCGTAACCGACGCCTAACCCACCTCGAACATAGCTTTCGGTACCAAAATCGTAAACTCCAAAACCTTGATCATTGTCCGAGCGCACCAATCTGCCTGTTTCATCGACACCGCTAAGAGACCCGAAAACCTCTAAAAAATGGCTTCTGTTTTGGTTTCCTCCAAAATATATCCTGCCAAAGGGCATAATCTCGTATCGCGTTCTCAGATCAAGTTCGTTATATTCATCGTCAACGGAAATCTCTTCGATACGTTCACCGTAGATCGCGCCTGCGATACCGAATGCAAATTTTTTGCCCAAGGTGCGTTCGTAGCTTAAATCGACACTTTCGAAAATTGGCAGTAAAATATTAGTGGAAACTTGATTTCTAAATATCTTGGCTTCACTCTCTTCTTGCCCCATTGCTGCGTAAATCGCAATGAGAAAGCATAAAAAGTAAATTACAGATTTTCGCATGGGTTCGTTTCTAGATTTGGTCGTCTTGAACGTTCTTAGAACAATTTAAAAGACGTTCACCCTACCCTAAAACATATATTATCACCAAAATTAAAAATGATCGCGTTTTTTATTGCCCAGAGACAGTCTTGAAGTGTATATTAGATTTTCAAAAAAAATCTGCTCATATGCCATACCGAATACCATTTTTTTTCTTGCTTTTTGTATATGTACACCTGCTTGCACAGACCAACTCTTATGAAATCTCTTTCGAAAATGCGGTACACCACGAAGCGGTTATTAAAGGCGTTTTTCCCGATGTAAAAACCGAAACGATTTCTTTTCGGATGAGCCGAACCTCGCCAGGGCGGTATGCCCTTCACGAGTTCGCAAAAAACGTCTACGGTTTCAAAACAACCGATAGCAAAGGAAAATTTTTAGAAGTCTTTCGACCCAATCCCTACCAATGGGATGTCGTTGGCCATGACGGAACGGTAAACATCAGTTACACGCTGTTCGCCAACCGTGGGGGCGGCACATACGCACAAATTGACGAGACCCATGGCCACCTTAATATTCCGGCAACGTTTATGTACGCGCCTGCCCTGAGCGAGCGTAAAATAGAGGTCGATTTTAAAGTAAGGAAAGATCTGAACTGGAAGGTCGCCACCCAATTACCTTTGGTTTCCGGCACCACCTATTCAGCACCCGACTTACAGTATTTTATGGATAGCCCTACAGAAATCAGTAACCATGCCGTTCGAGAATTCGAAGTTGATTCCAACGGAAAAAATCAAAATATACGTTTCGTACTTCACCACAACGGAACAGATGAAGAACTGGACACCTATTTTGAAAAGGTCAGAAAAACGGTTTTGGCTGAAAAGGATGTCTTTGGTGAACTGCCCCATTTCGACTACGGCACCTATACTTTCTTGGCCTGCTATATTCCCAATGCTTCTGGCGATGGTATGGAGCACCGAAATTCTACTATTCTGACCAGCACAAAAAGTTTGGCCGATGGAGGAGGTATGGAGGATAATATCGGAACGGTTTCCCATGAATTTTTTCATGCGTGGAACGTAGAGCGCATCCGCCCAAAATCTTTGGAGCCTTTCAATTTTGAGGAAGTCAATATGAGCGGGGAACTCTGGTTTGCGGAAGGTTTTACCAGTTACTATACGGATTTAATACTGTGCAGGGCTGAAATTATAACTCCCCAAGAATATGTCGAGGGATTGGCTGGAACGTTCAATTATGTTTGGAATTCACCTGCGCGGCAGTTCTTCAACCCCATTGAAATGAGCTATCAGGCACCGTTTGTCGATGCCGCTACTTCGGTCGACCCCGTAAACCGTGAAAATACCTTTATTTCCTATTATTCCTATGGTAGTGTACTCGGTCTGGCCTTGGATCTATCCCTTCGCCAAAACAACCTCAATCTTGACGATTTCTTGAAATTGGTCTGGAAAAATTATGGAGAACAGGAAACTCCTTGTACCATACAAGACCTAAACAAAAGCCTTGACCAATATGCGGGCAAAGCTTTCGGTGATGAGTTCTTCAACAACTATATTTATAAAAGTGGAATGCCGGACTACGAAGCGCTTTTAGAATTGGTGGGGGTTGTTTTAAAGCAAAACCTGGAAAAAGCCTATTTCGGAGTTACGGCTTCTCTCGATGGCGATGGTAACGGGAAGATTACATCGAATCCGAAAATCGGTAGTCCGGCATACAAAGCGGGGCTTGATAAGGGGGATACCATCACTTCAATTAACGGCTCAAATTTTCCCGATGGGAAGCAATTCAATGCTTTTATCGAAACATTCAAAGTTGGCGATACCCTGCAAATCGATTTTGAAAGGTTCGGGATGCAAAAAAAGACCTCCGTAGTGCTGGAAGCCGACCCCGAATATACAATCCATCTTATGGAAAAAGAAGGTGGGAAGCCTTCAAAAAAGCAGTTACAACAGCGGAAGGATTGGCTTAAGAGCAAAGGCCTTACCCGGAACTGATAAAAAAGTCAGTTCCGACCTTGTGCATTTCTCTCCCTGCGGTCGTCGGATGCAAGAGGAGAAGTGAAATCCAATCCCAATATAAAATCGTAAAATCTTTAGAGGGCAATGATAACATACCAAAGGGCCACATCTGACAAAGAATTGGAGCAAATCTTAGAACTTCAACAAAAGAATCTGCCATCTGCCGTTTCATTGGAAGAAAAGATCAAAGAAGGTTTTGTAACGGTCACGCACAGCTTTGAAGTACTGAAGAAGATGAACGATGTCTGCGCACATATTATCGCCAAATCAAACAATAGTGTGGTGGGTTATGCCTTGTGTATGCACCCCGAATTCGCCAACGAAATCGAAGTGCTTAGACCCATGTTCAATGAAATCGAAACCATCGTCCCAAAAATCGAAAACTATATTACAATGGGGCAAATATGTATCGATAAAGCGTTTCGCAAAAAGGGTATCTTCAGAAAACTTTACGAACACATGCAATTAGCGTTAAAACCTGAATTTGAAACAATCATTACCGAGGTCGACGCCAAAAACACACGTTCGCTTCAAGCACACTACGCCGTTGGGTTCACGGACTTAAAAGTTTATACCTCAGGAGGTCAAGATTGGAAATTAATTTCTTTAAGCTAACGCAATAACCTAAGAACATTTTTATTTGAAAATCAACATGTTAGAACATGCCTGTTTCGATCTAAAAAATGAGCACTTCATCGAAAATAGTGTAGTGTTTTTCTTGTTTTAACTTATATTTAACGGTCATAACAACCCATCTTTTGAGCCGGTTATTAGTTCCCTTTTTTATGTTCTGCACGTTTGGCTTTTCCCAGAGTATCAATTTTGACCAATTGGGCAAGGAAAAATGGCTGCGCTATAATGGTGGAATAGCTGCCAACGCGGTCTATTACGACGGCACGGCCAATAGGCAAGACCTCACCTATTTCTTGACGGGAAGCTTGAATTTCAATATCGCCGGGGTATACAATATTCCGCTTTCGTTTACCTATTCGAACCAACAGTTCAATTTTCCGAATCCGTTTCAATTTAATCGGCTGAGCTTGCACCCCTCCTATAAATGGGCGACGGCGCATATCGGCGATGTGAATATGACGTTCTCGCCCTATACCCTAGCCGGGCATCAATTTTCAGGAGGTGGTTTCGATCTCAATCCTGAAGGAAAGTTTCAGGTTAGCGGAATGTACGGGCGTTTTTTAAAGGCAACGGAATACAATGAAGAAGTACCTGAAGCCATCACCGCATATAAACGTATGGGCTATGGTATGAAAGCTGCCTATGACTTCGATTTTATGAAGCTGGGCGTTATTTTATTTAAGGCCAATGACGAAGAGAATTCATTAGCAGAACCATTCCCGATAGAATTGGGCCTTGCTCCAAAAGACAACGCCGTACTCTCTTTCGAATCGGAATTCAGGCTCTTCGAAAAGGCCCAAATACGTATTGAATATGCTATTTCAGGAGTTACCGAAGATACACGATTGACCGATCCCCCAGCATCAACAGGACTTTTATCCTTCCTCCTAAAAGAGAATATCACCACCCAATATTATAATGCCTTGAACGCCTCTTTTGATTATCCCGCAGGTAATGGTACCCTAGGTGTGGGCTATGAGCGTATCGACCCCGATTATAAGACATTAGGCGCATACTATTTCAATAACGACCTTGAAAACATTACGGTCAACGCCAACCAGAACTTGTTCGAAAACAAATTGAACCTGAGCGTCAATGCCGGGCTGCAACGCGATAACCTAGATAATGCCAAATCGTCAAATCAACAGCGTATCGTAAGTGCTATCACCGCCAATTATACGGCATCGGAACGATTGGGCATCAACGCATCATACTCCAATTTTCAGTCGTACACCAATATTCGCGACCAATTCGATTATATTAACCAAGTCGGTGCACTTGATAATGTCGATACCTTGAACTATCGCCAGATATCACAAAATGCTAATTTGGGTATGAATTACATCCTCAAAAAAACGGAGACCAAACAGCATAGTACCAATCTTAATCTCGTATATCAGAACAGTACGAACCAGCAAGAAGGCGAAACCATCGAAGGCGGTGAAAATAGCTTTTATAACGGTGTGGCCGCCTATACCTTGGGCTACCCCGAACAGGCATTGAATATTTCTTTTGCAGGTAATGTTTCGTACAATACCGTGGCCGAAGCCGATAACCTGACCCTTGGGCCAACGCTTGCCATCGGAAAACAATTTTTTGATAAAAAGTTACGCACTAATTTTTCTAGTTCGTATAATACAGCCTTTACCAATGGTGAACGGCAAAACAATGTGTACAACTTTCGGTTGGGCAGCAATTACGCCCTGTTGAAAAAACATAATCTTAGTCTGAATTTCTTGATGCTCTTTCGAAACTCCGTTTTGAACACCGGCCGCGACCTTACCATAACTTTCGGCTACAGTTATACCTTCGATAATTTTAAGTTGGATATCGATAGGGACAATCGCAATCTTTCGGATCGCGAACCTCGAAATCGTGAAAATACCTTGAGCTTCCGATATCGTGATGTTTCGTATAGCGGTACTACTTCCGAGTTGAACGAGCAGCTCACCAATGTATCCGAAAGCTCGCAATTCGCCGATATTCCCCAATTCAAAAAAGATGACCTTAAAATACTTTTGGCAACGGTCAAAGAGCAGAAAAAAGAAGAAAAGTATAAAGAAAGTGCACTGATTTTTTTAAGGGAACTTTATGCCTTTGGAGATTTCAAGGGAATTTACGACGACGCTCTTTACAGTGTAATCACCCAAATTCAAGACGATATGCGTAAAATTGATATCGCGTTGGAACGGCTTTTCGTGGTCAAAAAATTGGAAGCCGATAAACACGCCTTAACCGGAAAGGCCAAGTCGGAATACACCACTAAAGACCAAGCAATGTCGGCAGCATACAAAGACCTTTTGGTCGAACGACAGACTCGATTGGAAAAACTGGTCGGCCACCGATGGATGGAAACCCAATTTGCCGAATTCACATCAAAAGCGGTTATTGAAAATCCTGTTGGCTTTTTAAAGGAATTTAAAGATACAATGGCAACAAAAGCCTATCAGATTTATGATAAATCGAAGGATATCAATGCCTTGGAAACATTTTTAGAAAACGGAATCATCGATTTCTATTATAAAAAATCGTTGGGTGTCGTGAACCCCGAATTATTCGAACTGAAATATATTAATAAGAACTAAAAGGAAGTACGAAGCTAGAGGCACGAAGTACAAAAGAATAGATGAATAGAACTTTGGATATATTGAGGACTTTAATTTCCTTTTTGGGGATGGTTTTTGGGTGGAGTCTCTTTAAAAAGTCCTCCCCTAACCCCTCCAGAGGAAGGGGATTTCCCTTTTGCCGAGTTTTGAATTTTATCGGATACTTGAGAAAAACTAAAAATATGGTCCCTCCCCTCCTTGTCTCCGACGAGCGAAGCCTGAGTGAGAGGAAGATATGGCTACGGTGGGGACTCTGCCTACTGCTCATTGCCAACTGTTTGCTGGCAACGGCCCAATCCTTTCCCGTACAGGTCATTCCGCAGGTGACGCCGCCCCCACCGATTTATTTTGCCGATTATGCCGATGCGAGTACGGTCAGCAGTCCGCTTCGGGTGCAAATCATACTCAACGATTTTGAGATTGCCAATCGCGAGATCCGCTTGCGTACCTTTTTTGAGGGCGGCGGTATTGCTTTTCAGAGCAATGATGTCGTAGTTGGAGCTAGTCAGTTATTTTTAGAAGGTGGGGTTCCTTTGGTTCTGACCAATGTTGAACTCGCCCCATACTTCAGGTTTGAAAATATTAATGGTATATCGCCCAATGTATATGGGCAGGCCATTCCCGAAGGTGCCTATACTTTTTGTTTTGAAGTGTACGACGTTCTGACCGGTAATCGCATTTCGCAAAGAAGCTGTGCGACGAGCGTAGTTTTTCAGAACGAACCGCCCTTCTTGATTTCCCCAAGGGATAAAACCAATGTGGAAGAAACCAATCCGCAGAACATCGTTTTTCAGTGGACTCCACGGCATATCAACGTCACGAATGTTGAATACGAACTCAGTATCGTAGAAATCTGGGATACGCAGGTAGACCCGCAACAGGCATTTTTAAGTTCGCCTCCCGTATTTCAAGCGACCACTACGGCCACGACTTATGTATATGGGCCTGCAGACCCCTTATTCTTATCCGGAAAAAACTATGCTTGGCGGGTTCAGGCCAAAGCAAAACAAGGAATAGAAGAAATCGGACTTTTCAAGAACCAGGGTAATAGTGAGATATTCTCTTTTAGCTATTCCGGTAACTGCGATTTGCCCATCGGTATCAACCACGAAGTAAAAGGGAGTACCAATGCCAATATTTTTTGGGAGGATTTCTCAACGGATGTGCCTGAATACTCAATTCGATATAGGCAAAAAAATGTTCAGGATGCCGAATGGTTTCCTGCAAAAACGACGACTAACGAATTGACCCTTTGGGATCTTAAAGCGGGTACTACCTATGAATACCAGCTTAGTAAAAAATGTAACATCACCCAAAGCGATTGGAGCTTTACCAAAGAATTTACCACTGCTTTGGAGTTCGAAGAAGAAAGTGTACTCGACTGTGGGGTTTCACCTGATATCAATTTGACCAATATGCAGCCGCTTGCTAGTATTGGTTCTGGAGCAACATTCAAAGCCGGTGATTTTCCTGTAAAAATTTTGGAAGTAAGTGGTGCAAACGGAAGATTTACAGGTAAAGGTTATGTAACACTCCCCTATTTAAAGAATATCAAAGTTGCCGTTGAGTTCACCAATATCTTAATTAATACGGATTCTGAAATGGCTGAAGGTTCCGTACGTACCGCCTATGATGCCGATTGGGGTAATATTTTGGATACTGGGGATGTGGTGGATGTACTGGACGACATGGGAGATATATTTACTGGTGGAGATAATATCGACTATGATGTGGATTTCGAAATCAACGCTGTTAATGATATTAAAGTCGAAGATGGTGAGATTACTATAACAGGACCAAACGGGGAAACCAAAACCCTAGACCACGACGACGGCGATACCTATCAAATCAAAGATGCGAACGGCAACACCTATAATATTGATGAAGATGGAAACATTACGAAAGGAGCCGAAGCTGCTGAAGGTGGCGAAGTGACAGCGCAAAATACAGATGGAGTTTCAGGAGGCAGCGGAACTGCAGATGCCCCTTCAGTAAATGAAATAACGGCCAACGGCGTTACGGTTACATTCAAAAAATCTTCCAATACCAAATATGATCTCGATATCGCAGATAGTGATTTTGAGCGTACTAAATATCCAAAAGCGCAATCATCAGATGGCACGGACTATTACCCGATTCACAAAGCAGTTGTTGATGGACAAACAGAGGAATTTCTTGCCGAAATTTCCATTTCAAATGCGAACATCAGTATTAATGACCTAATTTTTAAAACGGTTTCTGGCAATGAAATAGAAACTCGTACGGAAGGTAATTCTAATGTAATTATAACACTAAAAGGAGTTAATAGCTACCGTAGCGAAGAAGCCATAGTTACTTATAAGGATGAAGGCGGTAAATTCAAAATAGCAGCAAGTTTCTTTATTCACCATATCAAACAACAAGAGCTGGTGAATGTGGTTGTGGTTTCAGTGAATGGTACGAATCAACTAGCAAACATAGAACAAGAACTGAATAGTATTTTCGGAAAAGCAGGTGCTCAATTTAAAGTTTCAACGGAGACATTCAGCCTCCAAGCCTCCGATTGGGATGATAATACCAATGGCAAATTAGATTATGATGGCACTGGCCTTTTATCTGATTATCCACAAGAATTAAAGAACATACAGCAAAAATATAAACAAGATAATCCTAGCTGGGACGCTACGGCCTACCATCTATTTTTGTTGCCCAATACTATTTCTCTAACAAAGCCTCTAAGTGGCTTTATGCCCAAAACACGACAATGGGGCTATATTTTCAATGCACATACTGACGACGCTCTAGAGAACAAATCTTCACAAAACCTTGTTGCGGCACATGAATTGGGTCATGGCGTATTCAAGTTGCCCCACCCGTTTCAGAACGACGAAAACAAGAGTGGTAGCGGTAGCAATTGGCTAATGGACTATAATAATGGCGACCAATTACCTTATGCGCATTGGGCCGCTATGAGTGATGAAAGTTTGCAACTGTTTTTGTTTCAGGATGAGGAGGATAGTGAGATTGCAGGAAAGATTTGGTTTACCCCGGAATGGGACCCTTTTAGTTTTACAGCACAAGAAACCAAAACAATTTATATCGGAAATGTACATTCCAGACATGTAAATGGTACTGTACCAGGCTTTAATTTAAATGGTAATACATATTATGCAGAATACGACGATTCAGGGAAATTTTCGGGGTATAAATCAAATGCCGCCGGATATGCTAACGTTGAGAAACTTGAAGGGTTAAAAGATAAAGACGAAGTATACTTATTCAAAAATAATGGTGGATGCAACAAGGATACTTATCATATTATTGATTATCAGACCTACAAGCAACAAAGCGATAAACAGAGCTTTATTAACTCATTGGCTGATGGAACTGTAATTAACTGCTCTAAAGACTGTGAAGAAGGTGAAAAGTTCATTGAAAAATACAAGGACATTTCAAATCCACAAACTCAAGACATTATTCAAGAAATAGCAAATCTTATTTGTGATTCGCCAAGTGATACACTGTTTTTAAAGGAAGTTACCGAAAAAGGAATCGCTAATCTTTATAATTGGCAGCAATCTGAATACTTCGAAGGTAACTGGGACAGAAGTACTGAGGCTTTTGAAAAGTTCCGAGACTCCTACAAGGCCTACGTGGACTATTTCTTTGCCGCTAAGGCATACATAAATACGGCGACAGATAGAAAGGCAATAATACAGATTGCTTATAATCTGTCAGAAGCGCAACTTGGCCTTTTAACAGTCCCAGAAAGGTTGCATATGCTCAGACTAATTGCAACAGGGCCTATGTTAGGATATTGGACTAGTTCGAATTACAATATAGAGACATTGGCCATTAAGATAATTCGATCTATTTCCTACGGAGAAAGCCAAGAATTTATAGGTGGATTAACTAATGAAGTATATTCAATTGATAATGAGCCCTTATATCTTTTGCTATTCAAGAGAATAGATGATTTTTTTGGAGCGAGCAATTTCACACAGCTTATTCTTCATTTAACGGATCTTGCCTTGAATAAAAATAATATCGATAAACAAGCTGCTTCTGATGCATTGATAATCGAGAATAACGCCCAAGAACGTTTCGTTTGGGACGTTCAAAATGAAAGTTTTCTTTGGATATTCAATAAAGTTCAGGACAATAGCAAGATTCTAGTAAGCAAAGCCGCAAATGGTCAAATAGGTCTAAAACAAGGATGTATTGATGAGAAAATCTATACAACTGGATACTATGGCAATACAACAAATACGATTTGTGCAAAATATGCAATTGAAACCCAGTTGGAACCTTTTGATTTGGTATCGCTTCAAATCATAAAAGACATCACATTTGTTGGGTCACAAGGTGCATGTAATTCTGAAGAAGCAGTGATTTGCGGTCAAGAGTCCTTGGTCCCTGCAATTTTCATGTTGTTTTTGGATAAGAAAAAGAAAAATGCCATAACCCAGAACATTATTACCAATACTTTAACCGCTGCCTCAATCTATTTTTCAGGAGCAGAAATTATGGTTGCAAGAGGAGCGTTGACCTGGGCCACCTTGCCGGCGTATGCTGACATCTTCGTTACTTTTACAGATCCTTATTTCTCAGGTGCAAATTTTAAGAATCATACCTCAAGTTTTATACAACGTAAATTTTATTTAGATAAAGCAGAAGCTGATGAGATTTCAGATTGGTTACAAGTAAGCTGGACGATTGGCTCAACCGTAATGACGATTGATACTGCTCGAAAATTACCGGACCCTGAAGAACATATAAAAGCTCTAGCGACCTATAAGGCCTTGGTAAAAAGTTTGGGGGAAGCCGAAGCGAGAAAATTACTCTCAGCCGATCCAAAATTAGCCGAAAAGACAGCTAATGGTTTTAAAAATGTTGAAGACGACCTTATAAAGCAAGGCAGAAGTGATGAATTGGCAGAAAGCACAAAAAAGGCAGAAGATGAATTGGATGCCCTCCTTTTAAAAAACAACAACTACGAATTAGGTAAAGTAATTAAAGGAAAACAAAACATTCTAAATGATGCTGAAGTTTCAGGTAAATTTCGCCAGTTTACAATTAATTTGGAAGGTCAGAAAGAAAAATTCCAAAGAGCAGGAACCTTTTGGAATACCAAGGGGGAACTGAACCCCGACTTAGTACAATACTTTAGCAATGATGGAAAATATTATTTGAAACATGACCCAAGGGATGGTCGAGTATTATTCTTTGAAGTAGCAACAAAAAAATGCCTCGGCTTCACCAAGGATCAAGATAAGCTTTTCGAAAAAGTACTGAATAACGATTACGATAGATTAATAGAAAATCTAAAACAGATTCACGGGTATAAAGAAAATTATATTCTGAATTTATTGAAAGGCGATTTACAGTTGTCAGATACCAAGGCTAACATAGTTTTAGGGAAATGGAACCCAAATGCTATTGAAGGCATCTCCAATCAACTGGGTACCGATGATGTCATAGAGGGATTGACCATTTTTAAAAATTATGCATTTGCCGATGATGTGCTTGAATTGCGGCCAGGAAGCGTTCATTTGCTAAATATTCCAGAAGGCATGTACGTCCCAGAGGCATTCTTTCATGAATTCAATATTGACTTTTTAGATATGGCCATTACGAATAAAAATAAAATAGAAGTCATTTTAGTAACAAATCCCAATCAAGGAGACCTTCTGAAGATATGGAACAAAGAAACCAATAAGTTTATAGTAAATCCAGAAACTGGATTATACGAACCAAGTTCGTTTGCGAAAGAAATAAAATATCTGCGAGACAGAAATATAAAAGTAGTTAAGTTAAGGGACGGGAGTAACTTGAACCTTGATAACATAGATTTAGATGAACTTGACTGGAGTGCATTCTGAAAAACGAAAAATCATGGAGATAATTGGAAAAGAATTTAGATGTAAAAATAGTTTAACACTTAGCACTGAGGTAGGCTACCAAGATAAATATTACGATTATTTAGGCTATATATATATTCACATTTATAACGCAGAATTAGTTTTCATAATGCAAGGGAAAAAGGATAGAGCCCACATTATCGGCGATTATGGAAAAATCAACCCTGACGTAAGAAAAACCAAAATTGAGAATATAAAAAAACTATTTAAAAATGGCATTCATCCAGCAGCCTCATATTATGTAAGAGAGGGGATGAACATATTGATAACTGAAAAAAATAATTTTGAAAACGAAACTGAAATAAACTTTAAAGGAGAAATCATGTTAGAGGGCGATGCTATAAAAGGCGCTTTTTTTGTTAAGGGTGAACAAACAATTCCATCAAGGGTCTATTACAATTTAGATAAACCTTTACCCAATCCTTTGCTCGAAGAGGAACAAGATGATGATGAAATAGTTTAAAAGTATGCCTTCCAAAAAAGAAAAAAATAATGTGCTGTTCCCCAAGTATTGGGCTACTCGTACTATAATATTTTCAATTATTGGATTGGTTCCATTACTATCTGGGATAATGTTTTTGATGATGGGTTTTGAACTAAATGAAAAGGTATATAAAAGTGATGATTATGACATCAATGCCTTTGAACTTTCCAAAAACCTTGTGCAGAATGATTTTGAAATGGTTATAAAAATAGAGGGGCAAACTATAAGAGATACTTTGGAATACCATGACGACTGGTACAATCTATTGGATGCTTATGGTAAACCTGGTATAAGACAAAGGGTCTTAAATAACGAAAACATAGAATATGCTATCAATAAAATTAGAATAGAAAAACCCCTAATTAAGATTCACCAAAATGAGCAAAACAAGACGTTCACTGGTTTAAAAATAGATAGAAACACGATTATTCCACGCTATAATTTCTTATTGATGGGAGCTCTTTTTACTGCGTTCGGAATCTTTCTGGTTGGTGGGTCTTTATATATAATTATTAAAGACCCTAATAATTGGTACGGGAATAACAAACTTCCTCGTTTTAAGAAATAATATAAGAATAATGAGAATACAAGCCTCACATATAATCCTCTCTCTTTGGGCCGCCTTACTCTTCTTAAGTTCGGCAATGGCCTCTTCTGAAAATAGCCTAGATTTAAACATCGAAGTATTTACAACCGTTAAAGACTCCCAAAAAACCAAAAAATCAGACACAACCAAAACCCTCGAAGTAGCCGTCGAAAACCCTTTAATGGCCCGCTGGCAAAAAGAAAAAACAGTCAAAACAGAACTGCCTGTAGCCTTAACAGAAAAAAAATTCAAAAACTTCCCAGAACTAGATAGCTACACCAAAAACCTATACCTGCCCCCAAGCGACGGCAAAGCAGAATTTACCCCTGAATATGTAAAAAGCCTTTTTAAAGTAGATAATAAAACCCAAGAAGTTTTAGATGCGGGCGAAGAGGTAATGGCCATCATTGAGCAAAACCAGCGCTTTATTGATATTATTACGGGCCAGGAAGTAATTGACCTACCGGTTGGTATCAAACAAGATATTTCAGACAACTCCTATATCACTTTGGGCATTATCAGTATGGAGTACCACCCCAACTATACGGTGGTCGACATATTCGCCAAAGTAAAATTAGGTGAACTAAATGCTGAACTTTTCTTCGGTGCCAATGATGTGAAGATTTCAAGAGAAGGGGGTATTTACGATGAGGCCAGATTGAATTTGTTGGCTGATTTTCCTGTGGGTCAAAACGGTGGGCAATGGCTACTCACCTTCAAAGGGGGTTTGAATTCACAAGGTGGCGGCAATAATCAAACATATATCACCATCAACTGCGAGGGCAAAATCAAAGAAATGGCTTTTAATGCCGATGTGCGCATTGCAAAAACTGTTGCCGTACCACTAAATGAAGATGGCAGTCTGAAATATCCTGCAAAAATAGAACCGGGCACAGGTGAAAACCCTTCCGGTAATGACAGTTATGTTGGCGCCAATTTTAGTGTAAAAGCAGCGGGTTTAGAAGATTTGTTGATTGAGTTAGATCTTCCTCATTTCGAATTGAAAGCCTTACCAAAATGGGGCTTTAAAATGGAGAACGTTGTTTTTGATCTTAGCGACACTAAAAATGCCGAGGGTATTATATTCCCAGATATTTACCGCAATCAAGGGCTGCTGCAGGGCAATGATAATCTTTGGCGTGGTTTTCATGCAAAAGAGGTGAAGGTTACGTTGCCCCCGGAGTTTAAAAAGAAAGGCTCTGAAGAGCGAATATCCATTGGGGCCAAAGATCTATTCATAGATAATTTTGGTGTTTCCGGTGATTTCTATGCGACCAATGTGCTCGATATCAATGAAGGCGATGCTAGCAAGTGGCAGTTTTCCGTTGATGAAATCAATGTAGACCTTAAGGTCAATCGTTTTATCAGAGCTGGTTTCAAAGGGGAAATTGTTCTTCCCATAAGCGAAAACGATGATTCGGGCAAAGGGCAATTGGGTTATACGGGTATTATTTCTGCCGACCAGCTATATACAGTCGAAGTTAGTATTAACGATGATGTCGATTTCAGTATTTTCAAAGCAAAAGGGAAGCTACAAACGGGTTCTTATATTAAACTAGAGGTAGAAAACAATCGTTTCTATCCAGAGGCGAACCTTACAGGTCAAATGGCTTTCAATGCCAAGCAAGAGGGGCAATTAAATGGTACCGATGATGATGGTGTAGCACTTGAATTTGAGGGGCTATCTTTTGAGAATTTCAGAATACAGACCAAACAAAGACCTTATCTTTCGATCGGTCGTGCCGGCTTTAAAGATGATATAAAACTCCCAAAACTAGCAGGGTTTGAATTGGGTTTCTATGACGTAGAAATTACATCGGATCAAAATGATAACGCCACCCTAGCTTTGAATTGTTTTGTAAACCTAGATGATTCAGGTATTCATGGCGACGTAGGTTTGAACATAACTGGTGAACTCCGAGAAGGTGATCTACTGAAATGGCAGTATAAGGGCATCGAGGTTACCGATATAGAAGTCGATGTTAAACGAAAGTCGTTCGAGTTTTATGGGCGTGTTGAATTTTTCAAAAATAACCCTGTGTACGGGAAAGGATTTGCAGGCGAATTACAACTATACGCTGAAGATTTAGGCATAGAAGTCGGCGCGAGGGGGCTTTTTGGTTCTGTTGATGGCTACCGCTATTGGTTTGTAGATGGTCATGGTCGACCAACTAAATCGAACAATGATAATTTTACAATTTTCGATATCGGTGGCGGGGTTTATCACCATATGCGTAAAGCAGGTATGGATGAAACCGCTACTTCATTATCGGGTATTAAGTATCAACCCGATATAAACACCTCATTGGGTTTCAAGGCCTTGGCCGCTTTTGAAATTAAAGGGGGTGCTTCCTTTACGGCTTTGGCAGGCATTGAAATCGCATTTAACAGCAAAGCTGCTGGTGGCGGTGTCAGCCGACTTGGTTTTTATGGTGCAGCCATGCTGATACAAGGGGAAAGTTCTGGCGGCGATCAAAAAACTCCTTTTGGTTCGGTCGATGATATGCAACAAACGGTCTCGGCCAAAGAACAAGCTTTGGGTAATTTTCATGAGTTATCTATAGACAAAGAAGGACTCAAATATTTCGCTGATGAAGTGTTCCCCGAATTGCTGACAGGAGAAGAATTATTTGCCGCACAAGTTGCTATAGATCTCGATTTTCGAAATAAATCGTATTGGGGTCTACTTGACGTTTTCCTTAATGCGGGATCTATTCGAGGGGAAGGTGAAAAGAATTTATTGGGTCGTTTGGAATATTACAATTCGCCCGATGATTGGTACATCTATGTAGGTACACCAACACATCGTTTTGGTCTGGCTGATATACCCATAGGGCCTTATTTGGCGAGTATCAACCTATATTTCATGACAGGTACCATTCTGCCGGCACCGGCGCAACCGCCTCAAAATGTAATTGACATACTACACCTAACGGAAGAAGAACTTCTATTTGGTAGAAATTTTGAGTCTGAATTGGCACAAGGTGTTGGGTATGCTTTCGGTGCTAAATTCCAATTAGGCATGGGCTTCGACTGGGGCATCGTATATGCTAACGTCAGTGCAGGTGCTGGTTTTGACCTGATGATGCGTGATTTTGGAGATGCCCATTGCAAAGGAAAAGCTGGACCTATTGGGATGGATGGCTGGTATTCTACTGGCCAAATGTATGCATATATACAAGGCGAAATAGGAGCTCAAGTAAAGCTTTTCGGTATTGAAAAAAAGATACCGATACTGAGCGCAGGCATTGCTATTTTGGCTCAGGCGCAGTTACCAAATCCCTGGTTCATAAAAGGTTATGCCGGTGTAGATATTAAAGTATTAGGTGTTGTAAATATTCATGCCCGTTTAAAAGTTATTATCGGTGAAGAATGTGAAATCATAGGTAAATCTGGCTTGCAAGATGTGGTTATGATTTCTGATATTACTCCGAGAGATGCAATGACCGACGTTGATGTATTCGATGCTATACAAGTAGCTTTTAATGCGCCTGTTGAAAGTGAAATTCCGTTCACAGATGATTTAGGCACAAGAATGTATCGCATAGGAGTGCAGGAGATATCAGTAAAGACAGGTGGTACTGATATTCTAGGATCCTACGAATACAACAATGAGAAGGATGTCTTAATCTACAACTCTGATGAAATACTTCCACCTGAAACCGAAATTTCGGTTTTAGTTCGAGTTTCTTTTGATGAGAAAGTGGGGAGTAATTGGGTAGCCGTAAGTAAAGATGGGGTTCCAGTAATAGAAGAAAAAGAGGTCAAGTTCACTACTGGTGATGCGCCTCGTAAAATTCCTCTTAAGAATATAGAATATATGTATCCCGTAGTGAACCAGCAATATATGCTCCCTAAAGAATCGAATGTTGGCTTTGTGCAATTAGATAAAGGCCAGCAATACTTGTTTGGCAATGGTTTTAGTGACGAATTATATTTCATCGATGAAAGTGGAAGTAAAACAAAAGCGAATTTCACATATAATACTTCAGAAAAACGTCTCAATTTCAGTATACCAGATTTAATAAATGAAAAAAGCTACACCTATGCTCTGATTACTTTGAATCCCGGAGATATTGAAGAAGACCAAGTACGTACAGCAGTTGAGTTTACAAAGATTTCTGAGGACTTGGAAATTTCTAACAATACCCTAGTAGGTAGTGCCTCGAACGGAGCATTTATTAGTCGATTGAATTTCGATTTTAAAACGAGTAGACATAGTACTTTTCAGGATAAAATGAGAACCCTCCGTGTAAAGCAATCTATTACCAACATTGATAAATATAGAAACACAGGTGAAGGCGTAGCTAATGTTGCCTATATCTCCTTAACAATGCAGGACTACGAGCCCTTCGGAATCAATGATGTTCAGGGCACAAGTTTTACAGGAAATACGGCGTTGGTCCAATATGAAGCCATAATGGACGATGCATATTATAAACAAGATATCTACCCATTATTATATAAGGAATATCCTCTCGACAATGATATTTATGTGAATAGAGATACAGATATTTTGGGAATTCCTCCAACTAGGTCTATTCGAAAAAGTTCGACGTATATCAACTATAGTGAATCTAACCCTGATAGCCCAATGCTTAGATCCGTATTTCCATTTAGGTGGCACCTTCCTATTACCTATTATTATGATTATCAAGATTTACAACATAAAGTAACGAATAGATATTTGCGTTATGGAGTAGTAGAACCTGGATATACCAACTATAGTTATCTAATTAATGGTGGTTTTCCTTTTGTCAAAAGAGAAGATTATAAGGTGAGATTCAGCTATATTCTACCATCCAAAAGTTCGGGTAACTCCTCCATTATTAATTACACAAATACCTTTTAAATGTTGAAGTTTTTTAACATATCTGTTTTTTTGGTTTTGACCTTACTATCATTTTTCGTTTCAGGGCAAGATTCATTGGTAGTTGAGCAGGGTCCAAATGATGTTCAACTAGTGCTAAAAGCCAGAGTAAAGGAGAATTCAGTTTTTCTGCGCTGGGGAGTTAATGAAAGAGAGGCCTGGAAATATGGAAATGAATATGGATATAGTATTGAAAGAGCTACTGTTTTTCGTGATGGTGTACCCTTAAAAGAATCGGAACGAATTATATTAATGGGTAATCCTATAAAACCGAGACCCCTCGCTGAATGGGAATCTAAGGTCAACGAAAATGACATGGCCGCTGTGGCAGCACAGGCCATTTACGGAGAAGATTTTATTACTACTGATAATAATGAAAGCCCTGTAATAAAAGTTATCAATCAGAGCTCAGAACTACAACAGCGTTTTGCATTTTCAATGTTTGCTGTAGACCAAGACTTTGAAGTTGCTCAATTAGCAGGACTTGGTTATATAGATAGAAATGTGAAATTAAATGAACGGTATTTATACAATATCAAATTAGCTGCGCCAGTAGAGCTCATTGAAATAAAAGAAACTGGCCTCTCCATCACTCCAAACAAGTCAATACAATTACCAGTTCCTTTTGACTTTGCAGGGTATTACTACAATGATGCCTTTGTTTTAATTTGGGAATATGATGCTCTTCGTGATTTTTACAATTCTTATGACCTTGAAAAATCAGATGACGGAATCAATTTTATCAAAGTCAATAAAGCACCCATCACTAAATTGGCCGAAACCGAAGTATCCGGAATATCTTACACAGACAGTATTCCTACTTACGAAAAAAAATATTGGTATCGAATAAAGGGTAAAACCATATTTGATGAGGAAAGCATCCCTTCGGATACCATATCAGTGATTGCCTATAAAAAGCTACTGGTAGCTCCAGAATTTAAAGACAACGAAATTATTTCAGATAAAGAAGTTGTGCTAAAATGGGGTTTTGCCGCTGATGAGGCTTGGAAGGTCACCAAATTCGATATTCTCAGGGCGGAAAGTGCACCTGGTCCTTACTTAGAGGTTGAGAAGGACTTAGATGCTGAGCAACGATCTTATCGATTCACAGAACTTAGTGATATTAATTATTTCAGGGTTCGTGCGAAGGGTATTGCGGGCGACTATCAATACTCATCACCCAACATGATACAGCCCATTGATTCTATTCCTCCTGCTATGCCGATGGAGCTTGCTGGCACAATAGATACTTTAGGTATCGTTCGAATGTCATGGAAACAAAATATTGAACTCGATTTAAGAGGATATTCCATTTTAAAGGCAAATCGACCAAGTCAAGAATTTACCAGAATGAACAAACAAGAGTTTATGGAGTCAAATTATGTAGATACCGTAAATCTAAAATCATTTAATGAAAAAGTGTATTACAAAATTGTAGCGCTGGATAACCGTTATAATGAATCAGTACCCTCGGAAGTTTTGGAATTGGAGCGGCCTGATAGGGTCCCACCCACCAATGCCATTTTTACCAACTATGAAATTAAGGAAGAAGGTATTTTACTTTCATGGCAAAATAGTGGTTCTGAAGATGTATCCAAACACATCATTTATAGAAAGCAGATTGTAGAATCTGAACAAAATAACTGGGAAAATATTTACGAAATAGATGATTTAACTATAAGCGAATTTATTGATAAGAATACAAGCCCAGAAAATAAGTATTTATATACAATAATAGCCGTAGATGCATCCGGTTTAGAGAGTGAACCATCACCCCCCATTTCGGCCAATACTTTACCTGTACTTATAAAACCTGAAATAAAGGGTTTGTATGCCAATGTAAATCGTGAGTTAGGTGAAATACGATTAAGTTGGCGCTATAAAGAACCAAACGTTCAAGAGATTCAAATCTTTAAAAAGGAAATTGGAAAAGAATTCGGTCTATTGAAAACCTTGCTCCCTAATAGAAAACAATTTTTGGATAAACAATTATCACCGAACACAAATTATAGTTACGGGGTTAAGGCCGTTTTTATAGATGGTACTGTAAGTAAATGGAATGAAATCAAAGTGACGTATTAAAGAAAATGGTTATGAGAAAAATTCTTATTTTATTGGTTTTAGTCATAATGCCTTTCGCTTATATGGTTGCGCAACAAACTACCTATAAAATCGAATTGTCTTACGCGATTACCAATACCAGTAATACAGGTTCTAGGTTTTTTACTTCAAGACCCTATAATGCCACAAATAGTCCATTAGGCTCTCCACTAATCGAAGTAGATTTTTTCGGCCCAGGTACCAAAACAAGAACAGTAGATGATGTATTCACTTATAGCCAACCCATTACAAATTTTCAATATTTCTCCTCTGGAGACCCTAGTTGCGAACCATTTGGTGGTGGTCCTCAATTTGCCTCATTTTCCGGGTCTCAATGTACTTTTGTTAACATTGGTTTTTCCTCCTGCCTTAATGTCCAACCAACAGCTTTTCCAAACCTTAATAAAATTTTCCCAATTGAAAATTTTTCTGAGTTAAATACCGGGTCAGGAAATATAGATGATTGTAATGGCAAGGACATTACTCTTGGTACCTTCTGTAGGTTTAGGTACCGGCTATATGCTGTTTATCAGGGATCCGAAATAGATATTTTACCATATGATGAACATGATAGAATAATCAACATTACAAGGACGGGTAGTCTTGTTCAAATTCCATACGGCCAACCATTTTCACTTCAGGTGGAATATGTCAATAATCCAACTAAGCCATCTGATACTTCATCATTGCTAACAGGTCAAACATTTGTTCCATGCCCTCCTAGGTTGGACGGTACCGTTAATCCAAATCCAGCACCCATTGCACCCACTTGCGTTGGTGACAGTGATGGTGGTTTTGATGTAACTTTTGATCGCGTTCTTAGAGCTGATGAGAAAATGACTATCTCTGTTCATCCTGGAACGACAGATCCGAGTGTTATAGAAGCAAGACAAAACCTGGTGGCTTCAAACTTTACAGGACGCACCTATAAGTTTTTAGGAACCCTTCTCCCTGCAGGGAGTTATAGAATGAGTTATGTTGTTGGCCCTATTATATCGAACGCTTTTCCAAGCGTTGACGGAACTGATGGCTTTTTTACAATTACGAATCCACCAGCCCTAAACTATTTAACTGATTCTGTTATAGATGCCACATGCTCAGAAAACGGCGAAATCAATATTACCCCCTCAGGCGGTAGTGGCAATTTTAAATATCAATGGACAGGCCCTGACGGATCGGCAACAATAGTTTCTACTAGCCAAAACTTAAACACTTCCGTACCCGGGGACTACATTTTAAAGCTTTTTGATGCTAATGTAACGGATGACAGTTGTTTTATTGATTCACCTTCAATCAATATAGGTGCACCACCCGCCAAGCCAGAAATCACATTAATAAATCTTATACAACCCTCATCAGCAAATGGTGGAAGAGGTGCTATAGAAATATCGGTCAATAGAACCGAACCTGTGACCTACGAATGGAAAAAAGACGATGCAATTTTCACACCAGCAGATAATGAGAATCTTGTCAATTTAGATTCTGGCACATATACGTTGCAAGTCACCGACGAAGACGGGTGTATCTCAGACATTGAAACAATTATTATCGACCCTTTGCCCGCATTATCGGTTGCTATAAGTCAAAATGACTTTATTTATTGCGACGGGGAAACCACTACTTTGACTGCAAACGGCGCAGGTGGGGCGGGTAGTTACACATACGCTTGGTCTACAGGAGAAATCGGAGAATTCATAACTGCAGGGCCAGGAATGTATTCAGTAACCATCACTGACGCAGATACTAGTAGCGCTACCAGCGACTCTTTTACCGTAAACTATGTGAATCGGAACAATACCTCGACAATTATCACAAATATTCTTTCCGTTGCTGTAACCAACACAACTGATGTTTTATGTAGAGGAGAAAATACAGGACGAATCACCTTGGATATTACTGGTGGATTAGCCCCATATGAAGTTTTTTGGGATGGATCTTTTACACCGGGCCTGGCAGATAACACAACACTTTCTACTGGAAATCATAGCTATGAAGTATTTGATAGCAACGACTGTAGTGTTTTGGGCGGTCCAATTTTTATAGGAGAACCGATTGATAACCCTGAAATAACCGTTGATCTTCAATCAGACGTAACAACGAACGGCGGTAGCGATGGGAGAATAACTGTATCGATACAAGGCGGTACTCCGCCGTATACTTATGCATGGAAAAAAGATGATATTGATTTCACTACTGCATCTGACACTGATTTGACGAACTTAACGGTTGGTATCTATGAACTTACTGTAAAAGACAATAACGGCGTTACAAATAGTTGTGAAATAATAGAAACAATAATTATCGATCAACCCGGTCCATTACAAATCAATAATCCAGCGGCTACGGTTACCGATGTTTTATGTTTTGGCGAATCAACAGGTCGAATTGACGCAAGTTATGAAGGCAACCCACCTTTTGAGTTTGTTTGGTTCGACGAAGCAGACATTGAACTGAAAAGAAGTCCAGAAGATTTTATTGAAAATCTATCAACAGGAATTTATAGTTATACCATTAACGATGCTTCAAATGCTGGTCCAATACCCAGTGGTGATATTGAAATAACACAACCTACGGCTGCCCTAGAAGCCACTTTTGACCAAACAGAAATCACCTGTTTTGGAGGTAATGATGGTACTATTACCGTAAACGCAACTGGAGGCACGGCACCACTACAATACCAAATTAGTGGTGGGGCTGCACTACAAATCACGCTTGGGTCGTTTACAAATCTAGAAGCAGGTACCTATACGATAGATATTATAGATGCTAATGGTTGTTCTATAAACACACCTTTGACAGCAATTTTAGATCCAGCTCCACAGATTACGTTCGAAGACAACAATGCGGTAATACCAGTATCGACACCAGGTGGTTCAGACGGCAGTGTTTCGGTAACCGTTCAAGGCGGGGCACAACCTTATTTTTATCGATGGTCAGGCCCTGTTGCCCTAACACCAATAAACACAGCAAATACATCTACAATTGAGAATTTACCTGAAGGTGTTTATACTTTAGAAGTGAGTAATAAAGCGACATTCGATATTGATGGTTGTTATTTTACAAGGTCATATACGGTAACGGAAGAACAAGCATTTTCCATACAGCCCCTAACCGGTGCCGACACCTGCAACAACCAAGATTCAGGAACCATAACGGCAACGGTCGAGGGCACCGGAAATATAATCTTTGAGTTTCTACGCAACCCGGGACCAACGGAAACCATTGAATTTACTACGACCACTGCAATTAGAAGCGTAACAGCAACAGATTTACAAACGGGCACCTACGGGCTTCGTATCACAGAAGAAACTAGTACGAATACAATAACCACAGAAGCAGCGAATTATTTTACAATACAAGAGCTCGAGCCAATTACGGCAACGGTAGCCCCAACAGATTTAAACTGTAACGAAACCAACACAGGTATCATCACGATAACCGATGCTACAGGCGGTTCAAATACCGATTTCGAATATGCCATAGATAATGGTCTTTTTCAAACAAATAATATATTCAACAATCTAGCTCCTAAAACCTATGCGGTAACAGTGAGAGACGACTTAGGTTGCGAATTCAACACAACCGTTGACGTAGTACAAACTGGAGCTCCTATTGTTGATCAACCAGCAACAGTAGTAAACAACGCAAGCTCGACAACAAGCTTAGATGGTGCTATCATTCTAGAGTTTGAAAATACTGATATTACCAGCTACACCTATGAGTGGAGTGGTCCGGGAGTGACAGGGCGTGTCACAAAAGACTTGGATGACATTGGGGCTGGCAATTACCAAGTTATAGTCACGGCCCCTGGCAACTGTACGTTGACAGTACCGTTTACAGTTGGTGTTACAGACACCTTCGCCATCGAATCCTTTACCGGAACAGATAGCTGCTTTAACCAATCTACCGGTAGTCTTACAGCAACCATTCAGGCTACAGGCTCCGTCACCTTCAACTGGTTCGAAATTGGTGATCCCGTCACCCCGTTTGCCACAGAAACAACTAACTTGAGAACGCTAAGCACGCAAGGCCTGGGTGTAGGAACCTATTATCTAGAAATTGTTAATTCCGACAACGTAACGCTTCGAAGCGACATTAATGTTGAGATTGTACAATTAGCTGAGGTTTCGGCAACAGTAGTCCCAGTTGCTACTTGCCCTGGTCAGGACTCAGGTTCTATACTATTTTCGGCACCACAAGGTAGTGCCTCCAGTTCGTATTCCTACAGTATTGATGGCGGGGTCACATTTGTTCCAAATCCACTCTTTGAAGATTTAGAAGCTGACACCTACACCGTGCATATGCGAGCTGCGGAGAACCCCAATTGCGATTTTATTTTGCCCGGAGTAACAGTTACCACTTCCCCACAACTTTTTTGGGATGAACCGAATACTACAATTACAAGAGCAAGTGGCCCTGAGGCTAATGATGGTACGATAGCCCCTGTTTTCACTGGAGGAACCGCACCATTTACTTACCTCTGGAGTACAAATGCCAATAGTGCAACTACCCAAAATATAACGGCATTAGTTGCTGGCAACTATACCGTAATCGTAACCGACGCCGCAGAATGCTCAATTACACAAAATTTTGAGGTAACCGAGGTCGGACCTTTGACAATATCAAATATTGTACCCACCGATGCTTCATGTAGAGGTGAGGCAAACGGGAGCATTACAACAACCGTTACCGGAGAAGGTACCATTATATTTTTATGGACACTAGAAAATGGAGACGCTGTTCCAGTTTCCAACGGTGTCACCGGTCAGAATATAACCGGTATTTCAGCAGGCAGCTATATCCTAACTGCTACAGATAACAACACAACAGTATCAACAGCAGTTATAGCTATAGGAGAACCCATAACTACGCTTACCATCACAAATATTACCCCAACGGATGTTTCTTGTTTCGGAAGTAATGACGGTACATTAGAAATTCAAGCGGCTGGCGGGTCAGGCCCATATACCTATTCATTGAACGGCGGAGCTTTTCAAACATCACCTATCTTTAAGGGCCTTTTGGCTACAAGTTATACGGTACGAGTTCAAGATGCCAATTCCTGCGAGTTTTTAGAACCTACTCCAATATTGGTTTTAGAGCCGCAAGAGTTGAATCTTATTATCAATGAACAAAGACCCGTCACCGCGGCCAATAAAATTAATGGTGCTATTTTTATTACCGTTGAAGGTGGCTCTGACACCTATAGTTATGAATGGTCAGGACCTAACGGCTTCACCTCGACCGATGAAGATATTTCAAACCTTGCAGCTGGTAATTATAGCGTAACAATTACAGATCCCAACTTTGCGATTAGTAATGGTGCTGGTTGCAGACTTATCTCTGCACCGATCGCGATAACCGAACCGGGGCAATTGATTGCGGATCTTACCCAAACTGTTCCTTTAGAATGTTCAGGCGATGATTTTGCCGAGATAACTGCGAACGTTCAAGGTGGGGTCTTACCCTATGCATATCAATGGTTTCAGATTAGCAATGGAAACAATACCTTACTCGATGAAGACACGGACATTATTGGTAACCTCTCCACCGGAAATTATTTTGTTAGGGCAACCGACTCAAATTCAATAACCATTGAATCAAATCCTATCAACATAACGGAGCCGACCCAACTTGAAATAATTGTTGATAATACTACAAACGTAATTTGTGCTAGCCAACCAACTGGCTCTATAAACATTACCGTATCAGGTGGAACACCCCCATACCAATATTTTTGGAGCAATTCTGCAACTGTAGCCGATATTAGTGGATTGGATGCGGGAGACTACACTATTGATGTCGAGGACGCGGCCGGTTGCATCAGCCAGAACACAATAACAATAACCGCACCGGATGATACTATTCAAATAGCAGATGCTACAAAAGATAACGTTTCGGCCTATCAGGCGTTGGACGGTAGTATTTCTTTGGATATTTCGGGAGGGTTAACGCCGTACACCTATGTATGGACAAGACTTTCCGACAATTCAAATGCGGGTGACCAAGCGACAATTTTGAATTTATCCGCTGATTCCTACACTGTTTTCATTTCAGATGCGAGCGGATGTACAGTTACTGAAACCTACGAAATCACGCAACCCGATATTGTTGAAGACACAATCGTACAACCATCTTGTTCGGGCGAGGCCGATGGACGTATTACGGTTTCAGTAAACCAAGGCAACGGTTCATTCACCTACCTCTGGAATACAGGGACTACGGAAAACAATATCGACAATCTTGCCGCCGGTACATATACTGTTACCGTTACAGGCTTTGAAAACGGTCCGCTAACGAGAAGTTATATTCTGGAAAACCCAGTTCCATTGGAGGTGAATTTAGGGGCGGACAGGGTACTTTGCGCTGACCAAATTTTGGAGTTAGATGCTACCGTTGACGATGAAACCGCCAATTACTCTTGGATTTCTGATACTGGTTTCACAAGTTCAGCACCTAATATAGTAATTACACAAACCGGAAACTATACGGTGAGTGTACAATCTCAGACAGGTTGTACGGCTCAAGGTACAATTTTCGTTGACATCAGCACAGACGAAATTAACGCCGAGTTCGCAATGTCAAGTCAAGTTTTTGCAGGTGAAACTGCAGTCGCTGTCGATATTAGTTATCCACTTCCCGAGGGCGTCGAATGGGTAGTTCCTATTGGTGCCGAAGTGGTAACCCAAAATAGCGATGAAGCCCAGTTTTCGTTTGCTGAGGCCGGTGAATATGAAATTGGGATCATTACCACCCGAGGTGATTGTATCGCCCAAAAGACAAAAAAAATTATTGTAGTAGCTCCCGATGGGGCTATTGCAGAAGAGGACACCCAAAGTGGTAAAAAACTCATATCCGATTTTATGGTCTATCCCAATCCAAGTAGCGGAAAGTTTACGGCTGATGTAAATTTGACCGAAAAAGGAAGTATCAGTATCAAAGTTTTCAGTTTTGCCAATAACGCTATGATGGCCTCCAAAAAAGATAGAGGTGAACTTTCCTATAGTATTCCTTTTGACCTTACAGGCCTACCGGTGGGCGTATATGCCGTTTTACTGGAAACACCATACGGTAATACACTTCGAAAGGTAATTTTGAAATAGGAAACCTGGTTAATACAAATTCTAATTACGAAAATCAAAAAATCCCAAGGGCTAAAGCCTTTGGGGCTTTTTGTGTTATATTTCGAAATATGATTGTTCTTTTGTTGTTACGAAAATTTTAATCCGCCAGAACAATTACTTTATTACCCTTCATTTCGACGGTACCGCTAGTTATGGGAAGAACCATCTTTCCATTGTCATCCTTTGAAAATTCAGATGCATGGTCCTCATCAATGACAACGTTACCATCAAACTTTACCTTACCTTCCTGAAGCAAAGAAACTATTGGTGCGTGGTTGTTCAACATCTGAAATTCCCCTTCTACTCCAGGTACGGTGACAGAGGTAACATCTCCTGCGAATAGGGTGGCTTCTGGCGATACGATTTCTAGGTGCATACTTTCTAATTGTCATTCCCGCGAAGGCGGGAATCTGTTGATTTATATCTTTGCTTATTGGATTCCCGTCTCCATGGGAATGACAAAACCTAATGAACTACGCTTCCGCCAACATTTTCTCTCCAGCTTCCATTGCTTCTTCAATGGTACCTTTCAAGTTAAAAGCGGATTCTGGAAGGTGATCCAACTCACCGTCCATAATCATATTGAAACCTTTGATGGTTTCTTTAATATCTACCAATACCCCTGGAATACCTGTAAACTGTTCCGCCACATGGAAAGGCTGTGAAAGAAAACGTTGTACACGTCTTGCACGACCTACTGCCATTTTATCTTCTTCCGAGAGTTCTTCCATACCGAGAATGGCAATAATATCCTGTAACTCCTTATAGCGTTGCAACAACTCTTTTACACGTTGCGCACAGTTGTAATGATCTTTTCCTAAAATATCGGCACTTAAGATTCTTGAGGTAGAATCTAAGGGATCCACTGCAGGATAAATACCTAGCTCAGCAATCTTTCGCGACAATACCGTAGTTGCGTCCAAGTGAGCAAATGTTGTTGCCGGTGCCGGATCCGTAAGGTCATCCGCCGGTACATATACCGCTTGTACCGAAGTAATAGACCCTCTCTTTGTCGAAGTAATACGTTCTTGCATGGCACCCATTTCTGTTGCCAGTGTAGGCTGATACCCTACCGCTGAGGGCATACGACCTAATAATGCCGATACCTCAGAACCAGCCTGTGTAAATCGGAATATATTATCTACGAAGAAAAGTACATCTTTACCTTGCCCCTCGCCCGCTCCGTCACGGAAATACTCAGCTATTGTCAATCCGGATAAGGCAACTCGGGCACGTGCTCCGGGAGGTTCGTTCATCTGTCCGAAAACGAAGGTCGCTTTCGATTCTTTCATCGCTTTTTTGTCAACTTTGGTAAGATCCCATCCGCCTTCTTCCATCGAGTGCTTAAAATCTTCTCCATATTTAATGATGCCAGATTCCAACATCTCACGCAGCAAATCGTTTCCTTCGCGGGTACGTTCGCCCACTCCGGCAAAAACGGAAAGTCCACCATGGCCTTTCGCAATGTTGTTGATCAACTCTTGAATCAATACGGTTTTTCCAACACCTGCTCCTCCGAAAAGACCAATTTTACCGCCCTTTGCGTAAGGTTCGATCAAATCGATCACTTTTATACCGGTGAAAAGCACTTCGGTAGAAGTGGTCAGGTCTTCGAATTTTGGTGCTTCTCGGTGAATTGGCAGCCCATTTTTTCCTGCTTTTGGTAAATCTCCCAATCCATCGATAGCATCCCCGATTACATTGAACAAGCGACCATAAACATCATCGCCAATTGGCATTTGAATTGCGTTACCTGTCGAAAGTGCATCGGTTCCTCTACTTAAACCATCCGTAGAATCCATTGAAATCGTTCTTACCGTATTTTCACCGACGTGCGATTGTACCTCTAAAACCAGTATAGAGCCGTCTTTGCTAGTGATTTCTAATGAATCATAGATTTTTGGTAGTTCATCTCCCGATTGAAATTCAACATCGACTACTGGCCCAATAATCTGTGAAACCTTACCTGTAACTTTTGACATTACGCTATTTGTTTAAAAATTCAATTATTTAAATGTAGAAAAACAATACTAATTACCTATGTTTTTCAGGCTGCAAAGATATGCCTTTCGGCTTTAATTGAAAACTACTTTTTGTTCTTTTTTCGACATTAAAAAAGGTACCCGTTTAGAGTACCTTTTTTAATTGAAAATATGTATCGAAACTACTGTAAGGCAGGCGAGTAGTTGGTCGGATAATTACCAATATCGTATAAAGAACCCGATGCTTCAAAATTTGACCCGTAGGTCGCATCGATGGCTTTCATAAATTCATTGGCGGCAAGCGCATAGCCCCTAGCCGTTAAATGTACACCATCCAACGAAAATGCGCCACCCGTCACCAAATTAGAGGTTAGCGTATAATCACCATCGGTCACACCGCCATCGGCCAATTGAACCAAAAGCGTATTTGCGTCTACGAAAGCTAGACCCGCACCCGAAGCCGCAGAAGAAATAGTGCTATTAAAACCGTCAATAGCCGTTTGGATCGAATCTTTCTCTTGCGGGACCAAAACCCATTTATCGGCCAAGGGCAAACTTACTCCTTCTACCGAAAATTGACCTGCAACTGCCTGCGGTAATCCTTGAGCTATAAGGGCACCGACAGCATCTACATTCACCGTACCGATAACCGAACTGCTTTTCAGAACAAAAAGATCGTTTTCAGTGGCCTGTCTTGTCTGACCATAGGTAACACCCAACAAATTGGCAACAATTGGAGCCGCCTCAGCCGGGAGGCCAAATTGTTGTACGAAAACAGGAAAACCAGGGTTTGCATTTAGAGCCCCCGAAATTTGGGCGGACAAATCTGTTAAATTTTCATCCTTAATAACAACGGCACTGGCCTCTGTGTCTGAGAATACTACAATGCGTTCCGTAGCTCCAACAGCCGTATAAATTTGGTTCAGTGCACCAAAAATAGTATTAAGCGTCGGGATTTGTGGCCCAAAATCAGGATTAGAAGGGTCTAAGGGGTTATAAGGTACCGTTGTAAAATGTGGAATCGTGGTTACGTTTGGAATATTGGCCATTACTCCCTTTGCACCTCCCGCAGTCAGCGTACCGACTAAGGTATTTATAGCTAAATCGAAAGTGGGCTTATCGGATATTGGGTTGGTACCATCTCCACCGGATAAGGCATACCCCAATACGTCGTTATTACCTATCCAAAGGGAAAAGAAAGATGGCGATTGCGCCATGGCCAACTCCAGCACCCTAGCGTCTGGTGTAGCACCGGTCATTCTAATAAAATACGGATTAGCCAATTGTGCTTGAAGATTAGCAAGATTTCCGTAACCCGGAGCCAACAAATGAAAACTCTTTGCGCCTGGTACCCCCATGTTATTGAAAGGCCCTGTGGGATTATTCAAAACAATATCGGTAGTTGGAGCTACCGGACCTACAACCGCCGATAATTCTGCGGGGCCAGCACCATCGAACACCAATCTTGGGTTAAAACCCGGTATTTGATTTCCACCGGCCAACAAACCGCCAAGATTGTCGTTCATTAACGGTTGTGTAAATGCGCCGCCACCTATTAAAGCGAATTTAGCGGACAATAGATTCGGAAATGAATTCTCTTGACCGGCCTGAAACAAAGCGTTATCGGTAAAGCCTGCTGTTAGCGAATTTCCTAAAGAAACATAGGTAGAAAAGTCTGCAGAGCCCGAAGTAAGCTCAGGTGACTCCGCAACTATGACCTCAGGGGCCAAGTCAACATCTTCAGGCTCATTACAGGCCATAAAGACAAACACTAACGATGTGAGAAATATATATTTTAAATTTTTCATCTTAAAAGTTGATTTAATTTTCGCTTAGTTGTTGATCGTCCAAGAGAGGTAGTACATGGATCCGATAAATCCGGTACCGAAAGCTGTGAAATACTCATCTCCCAAAAGATTGGTTCCCCCTAACTTAAAGTTAGATTTAATACTGGGAACGCTGTAATTGATTTGCGCATCGAGCACATGAAATTCTGGCACTACCCCCTGACCAAAGGTGGCCTCCCAAAAGTAATCATCACTAAAGCGGTAGTTCACGTTAAACCCGAAGTTTTTAAACAGCTCCGCATTACCAAAGGAAGCTTTAAATTTATGCTCCGGTGTGTTGAAATTCAACATTAAATCCGGGTCTGTCGACCTATCAAAGTCTAATTTCGTATACGTATAGCTTCCTTCTAAATCAAAATCACCAAGCACCTTCATCGTAAGACTTAAAGATGCTCCATATGAGTTAACATCGGCTGAGGAATTTGTATACGTCCCATATCGCTGGGAATCACCATTAGCTACTGCGCTAGCTGATAATGAGTTATCGCCTACTTCACCATAATAAGGCGCTACTACTACCCTTTGAGAAATAAAATCTTTATAGCTATTATAATAGGTGCTAAAATCAATTACTAACTTATTGATTTTTCCCCTATAACCTATTTCAGCTGAGGTTACCTGTTCCGGTTTTACAATATCAGGATTTGCAATTTCAAGATCTGCTGTATTACCAGAATCTCTAAAGTCATTGAAAGAACTTAAAGAATACGAGTTTTCGTAAGCCGCTCTTCCCGATTGTTCTATAGTCTCTGGTTGGCCCAATAATTGGCCTCGCGCGCTCACAGTATAAGGCCTAGAATATCTATCTAGATTATCGGGAGCCGATCCAACCAAATTATCCCGTCCTGTAAATAGTCCAATAAAAAGATCTTGTGTGGTCGGATTTCTAAAACCAGTTTGTACTGAAGCTCTAATATTATGATTCCGATTAATGGTAAACCCAGCAGAAATTCTGGGAGAAAAGAAACCGTCAAAAAATTCTGATTTATCATATCGCACCGAGCCTGTTAATTTCAAACTTTTTTCTCCGGCCAAAGCGATTGCTTTTTGAACTTGGGTGTAAATACCAAATTCTGAATAGTTTATTGGTCCGTCAAAATCAGTATAAATAGTTCCCGAAGAATTTAAACTATACTCTCTGAACGAACCCCCTACTTGGATATCTGCAAAGTCAATTAAGTGACTAAAATTATAATTAGCATCGGCATGATAATATTTTGAAGCGTCTACAAATTGTGATCCCGAAAGAAGGTTCGGATCTTTGATTACTTTGTCAAAAGCAGCTTGAAATTCTTGTGATCCCGGCAAAAAGCGACCCGACTCAGCCTGAGCCCTTGCCGCTGCATGTGCCTGTTCATTTGTTGCACCTCCTAAAGTTGCTTGAGCATACGTACCTGTATATTCCCCAAACCATGTACGATCGTCTTTCCACACCCTATTAATATTGATGCCAGTTGCGACCATATCATAAGAATCCCCTGCCTTATCAGCTACCAAATAGCCCCTAACAAAGAAGTTGTCATTTCTAATTTCCAATTTATGTTGCTCCTGAAAAAACCCGTTGATGTTATAACGATTGGTTCCCTGATAGATAGTTGAACCTGTACCGACTTTTCCTACGTAGGAAAGCTCTAAACTATTGTCTTCGATAGGTCTATAGTATAGTCCCCAATCTGCTTTTATACTTTCTGCATTGTAGTTGGTGAGGTCACTTTCGTTATATCCCGTTCTACTCACCACCTCAGATGGAATCAATGCATTGGCACCCGCTGGCAATATTCCAGCCCCTTCCAATAGGATAGCCACATCCTTAATGTTATTAGACACTTCATCACCATATACGTTAATACCATTATAGTCTAAATCGTTCGCCCTAGTGCTACCGAGTATCCCGAAATTATTTTCATCTAACCCTTCTATATTGTTTGCGGCCCAATCTGTGCCCTTGAGGTATCCAAAGTTTACCTTACCGGCGAATTTATCACTGAATTTATAGGCAGCTCTAACACCAATATCAGTATATGCATTATCTCCGGCAGCTTCTTGCGAAGTAATACCTCTTTTCACGGATGCACTTATACCTTGATAATCAAAGGGGCTTTTACTGCGCATAAATAAAATTCCATTAAAGGCATTTGCCCCATAAAGGGCCGAGGAAGCCCCTGGAAGCAATTCAACACTTTGTACATCGGTCTCTACCATACCTACCAAGTTTCCTATTGGGAAGTTTAGTGCGGGTGTGGAGTTGTCCATTCCATCGACCAATTGCATAAAACGCGTATTGGCAAAAGATGCGAACCCTCTTGTGTTTACCGATTTGAACGTTAAACTGTTGGTATTTACATCTACCCCTTTTAAATTTTCCAAACCACTGTAAAAATCGGAAGATGCCGTATTTTTAATGGTCTCGGTACCCATTCGTTCAACGGTAACGGGCGATTCGAAGATACGCTCAGGGGTTCTTGAAGCCGATATTACGACCTCGTCTAAAAAAGTCTGTGCCTCGGTCAGCACAATAGTTACGGTCTGATTGTTCAAAGTAATCTCTTCGGATTCGTCGGAGTAACCGATACTAGTAATCGATAACTGAAATGGGGGGACTTCAGAAGTTTCCAGAATAAAATTCCCGTCAAAATCGGCGGTTGCCCCTATCGCTTTTCCGGTGATAACGATATTGGCACCCGGTACGGGTTCATTGTTCTGATCTACCACTTTCCCCTCTATCGTTGTTTGCGAATACCCTAAGGTAGCAACCAACAATACGGCTAAAAATAGTACTGTTTTCATGTTAAGTTTAAGTTAAAATAGTTTGTAGGGGCAAGTTACATTTTTTTTTACATCGAAAATCATAAAATGAAAAAAATTATGCATGCATAGTATATTTTTCAAAATATGTTATAGGCAAAAATGAGAATTTGGTAAAAAGAGAGGAAGGAGAGAAAGGGAAATAGATTGATTTACTATTTGTCTTCCCGACAAAGGAGGGAACTTGCGGAATGTTCCAGTTTATCCGTTCGTTTGATTCAAAATTCCGAAAATTCAAATCACCCACCAAATACTTCAGCTTTCTTGAAGATTTCTCCTGCACTTCGACAGGCTCAGCAGCCACTTCGAAATAACAAACTAATTGCAGGCGTTTAGTCTAGATTCTAGAAACGAATCGGTCTTTTATCTTGGTTCTTTAAAGGACTACTCCACCGTAACCGACTTTGCTAAATTTCGGGGCTGATCTACATTGCAACCGCGCATAACCGCGATATGATACGATAATAATTGTAATGGAATAGTTGTCAATAATGGCGTCAAGCTTTCTAAAGTTTCAGGAACCTCAACAACATGATCTGCCAAGTCCCTTACTTGCTCATCGCCTTCGGTCACGATGGCAATAATCTGTCCTTTTCGGGATTTGATTTCCTGTATGTTGCTGACTACCTTTTCGTAATGCCCTTTTTTGGTTGCGATTACGAATACGGGCATCTGATCATCGATTAAGGCGATAGGCCCATGCTTCATTTCAGCGGCAGGATAGCCTTCTGCATGTATATAGCTGATTTCCTTTAACTTAAGTGCACCTTCAAGGGCAACAGGGAAATTATAGCCTCTACCCAAATAAAGGCAGTTTGTAGAATCTTTATATACCTCGGAAATAATTTCTATCAATGGATTAGATTGCAATGCCTTTTCGACCTTTGCCGGAATAGTTTCGAGTTCGGTCAAAAATTCATGAAATTTAGATTGCGAAAACTCCCCTTTCTCTTTTGCCAATTTTAACGCTATAAGCGTCAAGACAGTAATCTGCGTTGTAAATGCCTTTGTGGAAGCCACCCCAATTTCCGGTCCTGCGTGGGTATATGCACCCGCATCGGTTTCTCGGGCGATGGAAGACCCTACGACATTACAGACACCAAAAACGAACGCACCTCTTTCTTTGGCCAATTTAATTGCCGCAAGGGTATCTGCGGTCTCACCGGACTGCGATATGGCGATAAGCACATCTTTATCGGTAATCACCGGGTTGCGATATCGAAACTCCGAGGCATATTCGACCTCTACGGGAATGCGCGCCAAATCTTCGAAAATATATTCTGCCACTAGACCTGCGTGCCAAGAGGTACCGCATGCAACAATAATAATGCGGTTGGCGTTCATGAATTTTTCAAGATGTTCATCGATACCCGCCATTTTGATCAAGCCTTGATCGGCTCTTAATCGACCTCGGTAGGTATCTAGAATTGCCCTTGGCTGTTCGTAAATTTCCTTGAGCATGAAATGGTCGTAACCGCCTTTTTCAATCTCCTCTATATTCAATTTCAATTCGAGAATATTGGGGTACGCGATAGCATCATCCTTTATTTTTCGGAGTTTGATTTCTTTACCAAGACGTACGATAGCCATTTCTTCATCCTCTAAATAAACGGCATTGTTCGTGAACTCTATAAATGGCGAAGCATCTGAAGCTATAAAAAATTCGTTATCGCCTACACCGATAGCCAATGGGCTACCTAGTTTTGCCACCACGATTTCGTCGGGCTTTTGCTTATCGAAAACGGCTATGGCATAAGCGCCAACAACTTGGTTCAAAGCAATCTGAACTGCTTGGCCTAACATTACGCCTTCCGTTTTCTTGACTTCTTCAATTAGATTTACAAGTACCTCGGTATCCGTATCCGAATGAAACACGTAGCCCCTTTTTATCAACTCTTTTTTGATAGACTCATAATTCTCGATAATTCCGTTGTGGATTATGACCAGCTCACCCGAATTCGAGTAGTGCGGATGTGAATTTACATCGTTCGGCACCCCGTGGGTCGCCCAACGGGTATGACCTATACCCAAGGTGCCCTTTAGAGAAATGTTCTTTTTTGATTTTTTCTTCAGGTCTTCGACCTTGCCCTTTGTTTTAGAAAGATTGATTCCGTTACCGTCGTAAAGAGCAATACCAGCACTATCGTAACCTCTATATTCTAAACGTTGGAGTCCTTTTATGATAATCGGATAGGCATCTCTATGACCTATATAACCTACAATTCCACACATAATCTTAAAAAAATTTAGTCCAGGGGCGTTTTTATTTAGGATGCGAATTTACATGAAGTGAACAAAAACCCCTACTATTTCAGGTATAAAACGTACAATTGCCGTAACTGGTATAAATGGGGTAGTAAATTTGAATTTTTTAAAAAATAGGGTGGGTTACTCTGGCAATCAGTCGGCCTCGGTATAAAAAATCTCAAGTTGTAATTTTTTGCCGCTGTTTTCTGCACCTACATCGCTTCCGAAAAGTGTTGTTCCTAAAGGTGTCAGGGTAGACGCTACCGGAATATTTTCCTCGTTTCCATTACCCAACATAGCGTTGGCAACTCCGGTCTGAAACAGACTCGGTGTTACCGTAAGCCCCAACGTAGCATTTTCCGCATTGCGCACGATCAAGTTGTTGATGTGCTCCGTGATTTTTACCGTGTATTTTAGACCCCTACCATCGCTGGACTTTTCCAAATTACCGTCATAATCGAAAAATTTTACAGTTTGCTCGTTCTGAGTTGTTGGAAAATTAAAAACTGGATCCCCACTTTCTGCATTATAAAGGTATAGCCTCGGCGGTTCTGCAACATCACTGATACCGGCTACGTAGAAAACCAAATTCGCTTCGTTGATTATCCAATTTTTGTTCTTTATCTGGTTGATGGCCTCTAGACCGTTGGCATCATCGAATAATTTGATTTCCGCATAAGTACCGGCGCCGCCTTTTAAATAAATTTTAGAGGCATTGGCACCCGTATCGAGATTGTCTTCTATCTCGGGCGGTAGATTGTCATTGATATAGGTATTTACAGCATTTCCCACAATTGTGCCAGAAGGCTGGCCCTGCTGGTTCAATGGCTGTCTTATAAAGCCTAGTACAAAATCTTTTTTATTAACACCTACTGCTTCTGCACTATCATAACTGTAGGATATTGTTATGTTAGCCCCTCTAAGGTCGAACAAAAACATTAAGTCATCGGAAACCGATGTCAATGAAAAATGGATTCCTCTTAAAAAATCGTTGAAATTGGCTTGATTCAAAAGTTCTGCACTTCCTTCCTTATCCAGAATATTATGCTGAAAAAAATCGGCGTCCAACTTTACGCGTATGCCCGGATTCAAATAATTGAATTGGGTTGTTGATTCATCTATTTCTTCTGTATTAGGATCATCTTCCTTTCGAACAGGTATCTGTTCTGTATTTATGGTCAACGGTGTATCAAGCGCACTATCATATAAAAGACTATCGACAAAAGTCGGTGAAAACTGTTGGTTAGAAAAATACTCTTGTGCCTGTTGAAAGTTAGTCGTAGGATCTAAATCGCGCAAAAAGAAATTAGAACGCTCTACCCTTAAATTGAACATTGTGGCAGCATCCGCTTGGTTTAACAGCTTCCCATTCACGTAAATACTATCTACATCGACGGCTTTACGAAACTGATTACCTACGAAATCATCATCTAGGTCATCTTTAACCCCGTCTCCGTCAGTATCATCGTTGAGTGGATCGGTTCCTTTCGTTTTTTCTTGATTATCCGTCAGGGCATCCCCATCCGAATTACTATTGGGGTCTGTAGGGTCTGTATCGAACTCATCTGCAAGTCCATCGGCGTCTGCGTCTCCCGATAGGTTAGTCAGAAAAGGAATATATAAATATACCGAATCTATCTTCTCATTTTCAGGTACCTGCGCCGGTACAGCACTATTTGGTGTATCTTCTTGAGACTGCGAATAATTACCAAAAGTTGGGTTGTTGCCAGACAGCAATACCTGTGAAGTCACCATAGCCTGGGTTTTGCCATAAAGGGGATGACTAAAAGTGCCGAGCTGATAAACCGGTAATTTATTGGTGCGCACCGCTTCGATCTTTTTGTTGAAGGCAAAAACATCGAAAACCGCCTTATCTGTATTAAAAGGCGATCCGCCGATTACACCGGCACCTATGGTGGTGGGGTCTTTTTCACAAGAGGCCATGACAGCCACTAGTAAGATTACTGCTAGTGCAGAAAATTTGACTCTATTCAAAAAAATCATTCGGGCTATTTTAAAACTTCAGTGTTATAAAAATTAGCATAGGCATCCTCAAATTCTTGTAAGGATACATAGGGCAACACAGGTTTTTCAAGGTTGGAAATGTGGCTTAACAAATCTTCGGAAATTTCTTCCGTGGCTAAAATAACAGCATCGGAATGATCTACGGCAACCTTTAACAAATTATTATAGGAAGGTGTTTGAAGTTGAGCGATACTATCTTCGTCAATACCGTCAAAAGCTATTTTTTTGACCATGTCTTTGTCAAGTTCGCCCTCAAAAGATTTTCCGTAAACAGAAATGACAATTTTGCTGGCATCGAACAAGGGTTCGTCAGCGTAGTACTTTTTTAAATATAATGGCAATAGGGAGGCCATCCACCCATGTACATGAATGATATCGGGCGACCAATTCAATTTTTTAACGGTCTCGACTACACCTTTTGCAAAGAAAATAGCCCGCTGATCGTTATCGGGAAAGAGATTGCCCTCTTTATCCGTAAATGTGCCCTTTCGCTTAAAATATTCATCGTTATCGATAAAATAGACCTGAATACGCTCTCGTGGAATGGAAGCCACTTTAATGATCAACGGCATATCCATATCGTTGATCACCAAGTTCATACCCGATAGACGGATAACTTCATGAAGTTGGTGTCTTCGTTCGTTGATATTGCCGTACCTCGGCATAAAAATCCGGATTTGCCCCCCATTACTGTTGACCATTCTCGGGGTTTCGTAAGACATTAGGGAAACTTCGTTCTCCGGTAGGTAAGGCACTAGTTCCGATGAAACGAACAATATCTTTTTACCATTCATGTATGCAGAGTTTTATTGTATATCTTAAACGTGGCTGCAAAATTACGAAAATTATACAGATTAGCAGTAATTATACTCCTCACATATGAAAATTGGGTAATTTTGGAGAACCTGTCTCGCCCGTCAGGCGGGTCCATTTTTTTTCTAAGGCAATCCCGAATCGTCGTGATCAGGCATAGCCATATGCTATAGTTTAAAATTTTAGTGCGGGCGAAGGGAAAAAGAAAGATTGAAAAGCCCGAAGTTTCATATGTGAAGAGTATGTGGTAAGTTTGCTCGCTTTTAGAGACGGTTTTAAAACATATCAATGCTAATCTTTCGCACCAAAAAAGAGTTTACCGAACATCGCTCTTCTTTAAACAATACCGGTTGCATAGGTCTGGTACCCACCATGGGTGCCTTACATAGGGGCCATAAGTCTTTGGTAGAAAAGGCCGTGGCAGAAAACGGAAATGTAGTCGTAAGTATTTTTGTCAACCCCACCCAGTTCGATAGCCAAGAAGACCTTAAAAAATATCCGAAAACCCTTGAGGCCGACCTAATTTTATTGCAGAAGATTTCGGAAGATATCATTGTTTTTACGCCAACTGCCGAAGAAATATATGACAATGACATTAAATCAAAAGTCTATGATTTCGAAGGATTGGACAAGGTAATGGAGGGTGCCTTCAGAGATGACCATTTCAACGGGGTAGGCACCATCGTCGAGGTATTGCTTGGCTTGGTCAAACCCGATAGGGCCTATTTCGGCGAAAAAGACTTTCAACAGTTGCAGATTATCAAAAAAATGGTCGAAATTCAAGAAATTCCGGTAACGATAATTGGCTGCCCGATCGTGAGGGAAGCGCACGGACTAGCCATGAGTTCAAGAAACGAAAGGTTATCTAAAACAGTACGACAAAAGGCATCGTTCATCTACCGAACACTGTTGACTGCCAAAGAGAAATTTGGCACGAAAAGTGCTAAATATACGATGAGCTGGGTAGAAGAGCAGTTCGAGAAACAGCCTGACCTGCAATTGGAATATATTGAAATAACGGATGTGGATACGCTGACACCTGTTCAAAGAAAAAACACTAATCTAAACTATAGGGCCTTTATTGCCGTTTATGCCGAGGGCATTCGGCTTATCGATAACGTTGCCCTATAATTAACTAACTTTGCCTAATGCAAATAGAAGTTGTAAAATCGAAGATTCACCGCGTAAAAGTTACAGGCGCCGATTTGAACTATATCGGTAGTATTACCATAGATGAAGATTTAATGGACGCCGCCAATATTATCCGCGGCGAAAAGGTACAGATCGTTAACAATACTAATGGTGAGCGTTTAGAGACCTATGCTATTCCAGGTCCGCGTGGTAGTGGTGAGCTTACCCTGAACGGCGCCGCAGCCCGAAAAGTAGCGGTTGGCGATGTTCTCATTCTAATCACCTATGCGTGGATGGGGGTCGAAGAAGCAAAAAAATTCAATCCCTCATTGGTATTTCCCAACGAAGAAAACAACCTATTGAACTAATTTTGTCCGTATCGATTAAAAAGGCTTTAAAAACTATACTCCCAATTGCATTGGGGGTTTTTTTGGTTTGGTATTGGTACAGTTCGACCTCGGTAGCCGAAAGGGACCAAATTCTATATTATATTAAAGAAGCCGATTTATTTTGGGTATCCGTTTCCATACTTTTAGGAATTTTTGGCCATATATCGCGAGCCATCCGTTGGAATTATTTGTTAGAGCCGCTAGGCTATCGACCTAGGCTCAGCAACAATGTATTTATTATTTTAATGGCCTACTTGACCAATTTGGGTATCCCCAGAACTGGAGAAATATTACGGGCAACCGCACTTACTACCTATGAAGGCGTGCCTTTTGAAAAAGGTATGGGTACCATTATCACCGAGCGGGTCATTGACATTATTATGCTGTTGGCCATTATCTTGATGACCCTGTTTCTACAAACGGATATTATTTTAGGTTTTTTCGAAAATATCGGACTACCCCTGAACAAAATACTTCTTTTATTATGTGCGGGCATTTTGGCCATAGCCTTTTTTATGCTCTTCATTAAAAAATCGTCGCACAAGATTGCGGTCAAAATCAAAGGCTTTGTCAAGGGTTTATTGGATGGCGTTTTTAGCATCTTTAAAATGAAGAATAAATGGGCATTTATCGGGCATACCCTTTTTATCTGGGCATGTTACATCGGTATGCTCTGGGTCATTAAATTTACCGTGGCCGAAACTATAGACCTTTCATTGAGTCAACTTATGGTGGCCTTTGTAGCAGGGGCACTTGCCATGATGTTCACCAATGGTGGTATAGGCCTTTATCCAATAGCCGTTAGTAAGGCTTTGGCCATTTTTGGTATCAGTAAGGTCTCCGGTGATGCTTTTGGTTGGATTATGTGGATTTCGCAAACTCTTATGGTCGTCGTTTTTGGGGCAATATCTTTCCTAATCTTGCCGTTATTGAACAGAGACCGATAAGGTTTCGATATACCCAAAATCTTGACCATGTTACGCAACCTAACCTTTTTTGCCCTATTGCTGTGCATTAATCTGAACGCACAGGTTACACAAGAAATCTTCGAATCTTTTAAGCTACAAGAACGTCGTGACGTTCAGTATTACTTTCCCGAAGATTATGATGAGGAAAAAAAATATCCGCTTATCGTCGTGCTCGATGGCGAATATCTTTTTGATCAAGTGGTGGCCAATGCCAAATTTTATAGTAGGTTTCATGGTATGCCCGCCTGTATCGTCGTTGGTATTAACCAAAGCAAGAAAAGTATTCGGCTCGACGATTGTGCCTTTGAACCCGACTCAGGATTACCCTCGGAAAAAGCAAAGCAGTTCTTTGAGTTTCTGGGGATGGAAATGATTCCCTACTTAGACCTCAACTATAGTACCGCTCCCTTTAAAATGGTCGTCGGTTATGATATTACGGCCAATTTTATGAACTATTGGTTGTTTAAAGACAATTCGTTGTTCAATGCATATATCAACATTTCTCCGACCCTGGCCCCCGACATGGAAACTCGAGTGCCTGCACGATTGATGGCCTTCGATAAACAGATATTCTATCAGCTCATCGTAGAAAGCGAAAAAAGTGACGACACGCCACGGATCAAGCAAATGAGCAATGCCATCAGTGCCATAGACAAAGAATCGTTGCATTATGATTTTATGGAATATCAGGGAGCCGATCACATCTCGATCGCCACTTACGGTATCGGAAAAGCCTTTGACAATATTTTCAGGATGTTCAAACCAATAAGCCCCAAGGAATATAAAGAAAAAATACTAGCTTCCGAAGGGCCTGTTTTTCAGTATCTTGAAGATAAATATCAGGGTATAGAAGACCTTTTTGGTTTTAAAAAGACCGTTGACCTCAACGATATTATGGCCATTTACGCCGCAAGCCGTAAAAAGGAAGATGTAGAATCGCTAAAGCCGTTGTCGGGTATGTGCAAAAAAGAATTCCCCGATACGATGATGGGTTTCTACTTTGAAGGCGAATACTACGAACAGCTCGGCGAGCCCAAAAAGGCATTTAAAACTTTTGAAAAAGCTTTCGCTATGGATGAAATCGATTTCTTGACCAAAGAAATGGCTTTGGAGAAGATTGATGCGCTAAAGGCTGATTTTGGGTATTAGGACTTCGTAAATTTCAAGAAACAAATTCCAAATTGCAAAAAGTCAAGCTTACGAATCTAGAAGGTTTATGAGTTTAAGCAGAGC